>WNFR01003500.1_pt1 | contig 16215 bp, 14 predicted proteins | sample 5400221 | NCBI WGS metagenome assembly WNFR01 (sample SAMN13153357, study PRJNA577476) | soil metagenome | isolation source: 40 cm soil under Madrone tree | place: USA:California | collected 2016-06-14 | reverse complement strand
GCCAGAAGCAAGCCGCGTCGCCAAGCGCGGGCGCGACCGCTGCGAAAGGGCGAAAATCCTTTAGTCATAAGGTTCATCCTCCCATTATCCTTGTTGAGTTGGCGATTCTGCCATTCAGTGATTCTCACTCACTGTGCTGCGCCCTCCACCACGTTAGGCTCGTCCGCGGGTCAGCGACCCGTGCAAGCGGCGCAGAAGGCGTCGAACACGCAGTTGTCGCGAAATACCCGGGAGGGGGAACGCGGCCCCCAGGCCAGGCAAGGTCAGCGAGCCGGTGGTGAGTCGTTGGGTCATCGACAATGCGAAGCTGCGCGCCGCCGGCCTCCTCGCGCCACGATAATCTAAGCAGAGATTTTCAGACCGGCATACATGGATTTTCGGTGCGCCAGATGTTACTCAATCGCGGTCACGCGAAGCCCATGCGCGGATCGACCCGGGGGAATGCTGCTTAGGTGCGATCGAACCCTTGCGCGACGCCAGGGGCAGCAGGCTTCTTGCCCGATAGAACCCCCATCCGGACCTAGCGGCGCAATTCCACACGGTCATAGAAGTGACCCCCTATTAGGTAAGTGCAACGCGTTGCAAAGTTCGAGCTCTTGGATGCGAGACCGCGCCGCCGTTATTGACCCTCTGGGCCGCGTCCCATTGTTAGGCCGTGAACTCGTAAATTGGGGTCAACGGCAGCCCGCAAGCTTCCGCTTCTCGGCCGGAAGCGGCCATCCTTTACCTGTCGCGGGATGTCGCAGAAGTGCCAAAACCGGTCACGCCGTTTGACGTCGACATTATGCGAGACCCGGCCGCTGGACCGAAGGCGGCGGTGCGCGTAGCTTGGCGAATGGCATGGGCTCGGCTGGGACAAATGTCGTGAGTTTGCGGCGGTCGTCGGCAGCGGCCATCGGCGCGCTCCTGCTCGCCATGATAGCGCTCGCGGGAGCCGCCGACCCCTATGTGGCCGCCCGGCTCGACATGGTACGCACCATCGAGGTGATCGCGCGCGAGGCCGGCGGCGGCGCCACACCGACGACGCTCGATGCCGGCGTGCTCGAGGCCATGCGTCGCGTGCCGCGCCATGACTTCGTGCCCGCCAACCTGCGCGAACTCGCCTACGACGATCGGCCGCTGCCGATCGGCTACGGTCAGACTATCTCCGAGCCTTACATCGTCGCCCTGATGACCGACCTGCTGCGGCTCCCGCCGCGTGGTCGCGCGCTCGAAATCGGCACCGGCTCAGGTTATCAGGCCGCGGTGCTGGCCGAGTTGGGACATCAAGTCTACACGATCGAGATTGTGCCGGCCTTGGCCAAGCAGGTGGCAAAGCGGCTGTCTGACCTCGGTTACGATATTGTCCATGTCCGCCGCGGCGACGGCTATTTTGGATGGCCGGAGGCGGCACCGTTCGATGCCATCGTCGTCACCGCAGCGGCGACGCAGATTCCACCGCCTCTGCTCGAGCAGCTGAAGCCGGGCGGGCGCATGGTCATTCCCGTTGGTGCCCCCTTCCTGGTCCAACAGCTGATGCTGATCGAAAAGCTTGCCGATGGGACGATCCGCACCGAGGCATTGCTGCCGGTGGCTTTCGTGGCGCTCACCCGCGGGCAGTAGCGGTGTCAGTGCTCGCAGCCGTCTCGCTGCTCTCCGCGGCGGCCGTCGCGTACGAGATCCTGCTCACGCGGTTGTTCGCTATCGCGCTGTGGCATCACTTCGCTTACATGGTCATCAGCCTGGCTCTGCTCGGCTATGGCGCCAGCGGAACATTTCTGGTGTTCGTCAAACGTCGCCTGCTGGAGCGATTCGGCGTGAGCTTTGCCGCGCTTGCCGTCTCGTTCGGCGTTGCTGCGGTCGGCTGCTATGCACTGGCGTGGCGCCTGCCGTTCAATCCGCTCGAGGTGATGTGGGATTGGCGACAGCAGCTCTATCTGGCGGCGATGTATCTCACGCTGGCGCTGCCGTTCTTTGCCGCCGCGAGCGCCATCGGCCTCGGTCTTGCGGCCCGGTCAGCACGCATCGCCGCCATCTATCGCGCCGACCTCACGGGCGCCGGCACGGGCGCGTTCGCCATCGTATTGGCCATGTTCGCCTTGCCACCCGAGGACTGCCTTCGGGTCGTCGCCGCCCTCGCCTTTGGGGCGGCGGCGCTCGCCCTATCCAGTGACGGGTGGCGAGGCGCGGCGTTCGGACTCGTGTTCCTAGCCGTGCCGGCCGCGTTCGCTTGGCCGGCGACATGGCTCAAGCCGATGCCCTCCCCCTACAAGGCCCTCAGCCTAGCCCTGACCGTACCCGGCGCCCGCGTCGTCGCCGAGCGCAGCGGCCCGCTCGGTCGGCTCAACGTGATCGAGAGCCCGAGCGTGCCATTGCGTTACGCGCCAGGCTTGAGCCTTGCCACCACGCTGGCGCCGCCGGAGCAGCTCGGCATCTTCACGGACGGCGAAGCCATGACAGCCATAACGCGCTTCACCGGCGATTTCGAGCCCCTCGACTATCTCGATCAGCAGACCATGGCTTTACCTTTTCATCTGCTCGACCGGCCCGCAACGCTGGTGCTCGGCGCCGGCGGAGGCGCGGATGTGCTGCAGGCGCTCTATCATCGCGCGTCACGGATCGAAGCGGTGGAGTTGAACGCCCAGCTCGTCGATCTTGTGCGCCGCGAATTCGGAGAGTTCTCGGGCAATATCTACGAGCGTCCCGAGGTCGCCGTGCGCGTCGCCGAGGCGCGTAGCTTCGTCGAGGCAAGCCGCGCGCGCTGGGACCTTATCCAGCTCGCCCTCATTGATTCCTTCGCGGCGTCCGCGTCCGGCGTGCAGGCGCTCAGCGAAAGCCCGATCTACACGATCGAAGCGCTCCAGGCGTATCTCCAGCATCTCGCTCCGGGCGGCATGCTCGCCATCACCCGCTGGCTCGGCAATCCGCCACGCGACACGCTCAAACTATTGGCCACCGCCATCGCGGCGCTCGAGGCCCACGGCGAGACCAATCCCGGTGAGCGGCTTGTGCTTCTGCACGGCTGGAACACGGCCACGCTGATGGTGAAGAATGGCCCCTTCACACGCGACGAGATAGCCTCACTGCACAGCTTCGCGGCCGAGCGGCAGTTCGACCTGGCCTGGTATCCCGGCATCGGCAGCGAGGAGGCCAACCGTTACAACCGCATGGCGAAGCCGACGCTTTACGACGCCGCCATCGCGTTGCTCGGCCCCGGGCGATCGACATTCCTCGCCCGCTACAGCTTCGACATCCGGCCGGCGACGGACGACCGACCGTTCTTCTTCCGCTTCTTCAGGTGGAGTCTTCTGCCGCAGCTGGCGGCATTGCAGGGGCAAGGCGGACTCGTGTTTGTCGATGCGGGATACCTGGTCGTCGTTCTGGCGTTGCTGTTGGCCGTCGCAGCGAGCGCCGTGCTCATCCTGCTGCCCCTCGCTTGGCTGCCGCGTGGCGAAAAAAGCCCTGTGGCGCTCGGTCGGATGCGCGTGGCGTTCTACTTTTTGCTGATCGGTTTCGCCTTTCTGTTCGTCGAGATTGCTTTCATCCATCGTCTCAGCTTGTTTCTCGGCCATCCGCTTGGTGCGATCGCCGTTACGCTCGCAGGCTTTCTCGTGTCCGCCGGGCTCGGCAGCGGGACATCAAAGCGCGCCGCAACCCGCTGGCCGCAAGCAGCGATCATGCTCGCCGTTGCCGCCATCGTCGGTCTCGGTGCCGTCTATACGCTGCTGCTGCCGCCTCTCCTCGGCGGCCTCATGGAATTGCCGGTGGCGGTGAAGATCGCCGTTGCTGTTGGCCTTCTAGCACCCTTGGGTTTTGTCATGGGTCTGCCGTTTCCCCTCGGCCTGGGTCGTGTCTCCGAGTGCGCATCGGACTTGGTGCCGTGGGCTTGGGGCATCAACGGCTGCGCGTCGGTCGTGGCCGCTGTAATGGCCAGCCTCCTCGCCATGCATGTAGGATTTACTGCCGTGCTGGTTCTCGCCCTAGGTCTCTACGCCGCAGCGGCGCTCCTGTTCGGCTGGGCCGGCGTCAAACTTGATGGTCGCAGCCTGCGCCTAGAATCAGAATCTAGCCAGTCGTCCGTGAAGAATTCCAATTGAAGAATTTTTAGGCCACACGAGTGATCGGGTTGGTTTGATTGAGTGCCATGATGAGGGCACGCAAAATCGTGGCCAGCCAGTGGAGGCGGAGGCCGAAGTTGTAGCCGGCAGCGGCGAGTAGGGCGTTGATGCGGTCGAGCGGTCCTCAGAATTTCTGGTTCATGGCTCAAGACTGTGCGGGCGGCGCCATGAGTATACAGCCGGCAATGCGCCAGCTTCCATCGGGTAGCTGGGTGATCATGTAGAGCGCTTCCTGCTCAGCCCCCGCCGAACCGCCGAGGCGGACCTCCCGAGTCAGATATCCCCGAAACTCGACGAAGCGAACGAAGTCGAATCGGACCGCGGCGAAAATTGGCTGGTAGCCCGCCTGCACCATGGCAAGGAAGGAATCCGCCGTGCCGTACATTTCGCGCAGCCGAGGCGAGGCATAGGCGAAGCTCGCTGCCGCGTCCACCGATCGAAGCGCATGCCATTGGGACAGGATGACGAGATCTATTGCCCGCCGCGATGACTCGTCGGGTTCAGGTGCAGGTGTCAGATCGCTAGGTTGAGGCGGAGCGCTCGGCACCCAGGGCTGGGCAGTGGCCTCAGTTACTCCGGCCCCTGCGGCAGACATGGCCATCGCCGCGACTAGGCCAAGGACCGGGACCAGCCTACTCGATCTCCACGGCGACGAGCCCGACATCGACACCTTCTTGCCCCTCCTTGATGTTCACCGCCTTGATCTTGCCATTGGTCGCTGCCGTGTGGGCCACTTCGGTCTTCATGACCTCGAGAATGAACAGAGTGTCGCCGGCGCTGACCGTGTCGCCGGGCTTGACCAGCACCTTCCAGACGTTCCCTGGAACCATGGTGGTGACTTGTTCGGCCATCGTCAGATCCCCCTTGCCTAGTCGATGCTATTTGGGGCGCAGGCAGCGTTCAATTTGCGGCGGAGCGTCTGCGCCTCGTCAACCGTGATCGATTTGAACCGGTAAATTTCTCCAGGCTTTGATTGGCCAAGTTTCCAGAACGCCGCCGAAGGCACCGTATATGGATTGATGAATCCGCCCATGCTGGGGCCGTCGTTCACCAGGATGATGGGCGTCTGCCCAGCCAGATTGATGGCTCCCAGAGGATAGCCCTGGTCGATGATGTTGGACGGCTCCTGGCCATGTTCAGGCGCCTTCTTGTAAGCCTTCTCGGCGAACGTCCACTGGGGCCCCTCCAGCCGAAATCCCGTGCGGTCGCTCTTGGCAGACAGTTTCCAGCCGCTCTCCAGAAACTGCTTGTGGCCTGCCTCATCGATCCAGTCGTCGTTCGGTCCGGGCACGACCTCGATGGTCCAGGTCTTGTCGGTCGAGAACGTCGGTCGGCGATCCGGCTTCACGCGCCGGCCCGGCGTCCCCTTCGCCTTCGCCGCGGGCACCACCTTTCCGGCCTTCAACGCATGGCCATCGAGGCCGCCGACCCCGGCCTTGTGGAAAGTCGACCGGGAACCCAGCCAAGGGGGCGTATCAATCCCGCCGGCGATCGCGATATAGGCTCTGACGCCAAGCCTCGCCGGACCCATGGCCAACGTCTGGCCGGCGCGAACGGCGACGCTCTCCCACATAGGCAGCGGCTGCCCATCGAGCTTGGGCTGCATGTCGGCGCCGGTGACAGCAATTATGGCGTCCCGCTGGAACTTGAGCGTCGGCCCCATGTACTGGGCCTCGAGGCCCGCGGCGCCGGCCTCATTGCCAACCAGGAGATTGGCCAATCTGAAGCTCCAGCTGTCCAGCGGGCCCGACGGCGGAAATCCCTGGTTCCAGAAGCCGATGCGGCCCGGATAATCCTGGATCGAGGTTTCTAGGCCTGCTTGCAAGACTTCGAGCATGTTGTATCCTCCTCCTAGAACCGATCCGACTTGTTAAGGGTATTCACCCAGCTCTTGTAGTTGCGCACCGAGAAGCGCTGGTACTCAATGACGTTGTAAATATACTTGCCGGATTTCACCTTGGCTTCCACATGCTCGAACTCCTCGGGTGAGACCGGCACGAATTTGACCCGGTCTCCGGGCCGGAACAGGCAGATGGACTGCTCGAACTGCGGAAACCGCTTTTCGGTGTCCCAGATCGGCACGGGAATTCTTGCGAAGATCTGGTAGCCGCCCGGCGTTGCAACCGGATAGATCGCCGTGGAGGCCCCGCCCATGCCTACCGTGCCCTGCGGAGTCCAGGTGCGCGGCGGATTGTACTTGGGCGCGCTCAGCACGCAGCGCGGGTCGAGCGCCATCATGAATGGCAGGCCCGGCCAGAATCCGAGGGAGGCAACCCAGTACTCGGTGCCCGAATGGACGCGTACGAACTGCTGCGTGTCGCTCAGATTGTTGAGCCGGGCGATAAACGCAGGATCGTACTCCTTCTGCGTGATCTTGGCGCAGTAGTCGTCGACACAGGCCTTCGTCCAGGGGTCCAGATAGCAGGTCGGGAAGTAGAACAGCCGACTGTCGAGCTCGATGTCCTCCGACGGGCCCAGGGCGGAGATCAACGACTTCATTTCCCCGGCCAGATCCTTGAAGCCGATCGCGTCCGGATCGTAGTGGATCAGCATCGAGGCGAAACATGGCGCCGTCTCGATGACGCCCTTGGTCCGGCTCTGTTCGATGGCCGAAGCGAGCCCCTGGGCCATGAAATTCAACTCGAGGTTCATCTCGTTGCCGAACTCGATCAGCATATAGCGGTCACCGCCGGGCAAGAATCTCGGTTCCTGATAGATCATCTCTTGCAACTCCCCCTGATCAACGGGCTCTCAAAGCAGGCTAGCAGCATGCGCTTGGACGAACGTCGTGAAGCAATCACCGGCGCGGAACTGCGGATGCGCCAGCAGGCGGCGCAGGAACGGAATGTTGGTTCGCACACCCTCGATCTCCACCGCAGCCAAGGCGGCCTCGAGACGGGCGATAGACGCATTCCGCGTTGTGCCGCGCCCGATCATCTTGGCGATCATCGGGTCGTAGTGAAAGGTAATTTGGTCCCCCTCCTTCGCGCCCCTGTCAACGCGCAGGCTGTCGTCCTCAGGCGGCAGCCGGAAGCGAGCCAGAGGTCCGGGCGAGGGCAGGAAGTTCTTTGCCGGATCCTCGGCATAGATGCGAAGCTCCATGGCGTGACCCGAGGCGTGGATCGCATCCTGCCGCAGCTCGCCGAGATGCTCGCCGCGGGCAAGACGTATCTGGAGGCCGACCAGATCCAGCCCCGTGATCATTTCCGTCACCGGGTGTTCGACCTGGATACGGGTGTTCATCTCAAGAAAGAAAAACTCGTTGGTTGCGGCATCGAGGACGAACTCTATCGTACCCGCACCCCGGTAGCGCTCCTGGCACACGAGCGCCACGGCGGCATCCGCCATCCTCTTGAGTGTGTCCGCCGGCAGGTTGGGTGCCCTGCTTTCCTCCACGACCTTCTGGAAGCGGCGTTGAATCGAGCATTCGCGCTCGAACATGTGGATTGCTCGGCCGTCGCCATGGCCGAAGATTTGGATTTCGATATGCCGAGCCTTTTCGATCAGGCGCTCAAGGTAGACGGTGCCATCTCCAAATGCTCGGCCCGCAAGGGTCTGCGTCGCCTCGACCACGGCCTTGAGCTCCTCCGGCCGCTCGACCCGCCGCATGCCGATTCCGCCCCCGCCGGCGGATGCCTTGACCAGTAGCGGATAGCCCACTGCGCGGGCGGCCTCATCGAGGCCTTCAAGGTCGCCCGGCCCGAAGCGGCCGCTCCCGGGCAGGATCGTCATGGCCGCCGCCTTGGCGAGAAGCCGGGCACGCTCCTTGTCCCCCATGTCGTCGATGCTCTCCGATGTCGGTCCGATCCAGGTCAGGCCGGCTCCCGCCACGGCTCTCGCGAACGCCGAGTTCTCCGCCAGGAAGCCGTAGCCAGGATGCACGGCATCGGCGCCTGTCGCCCTTGCAGCAGCAAGAAGGTTTTCCATGACGAGGTAGCTCTGCTTCGCGGGAGCGGGACCGATCGGGCAGGCCTCGTCGGCCTCGCTTACGTGCAGCGCTTTTGCATCCGCCTCGGAGTAGACAGCCACTGTCTTGAGGCCAAGCTGCCGGCAGCTACGAATGATCCGACATGCGATCTCGCCGCGATTGGCAACAAGTACTTTCTGCATCGACGTCTCGTCCGCTTCAGCCGCTCAGTTGAGCATGCGCTTCAGCGCCTCGTGCACCGCGCGAGCCAGTTCCACCGCACCCGGCGTATCCGAGTGCACGCATACACAGTCGGCGCGCATGGGGATGTCGATGCCGTCCGTCGAGCGGACCTTGCCTTCCTTTAGCGCGCGTAGCGTGCGTTCCACCGCATGCCCCGGATCGACGGCCTCGTGTTCGCGCGTGATGATGAGACCCCCGTTCTTGTCGTACTCAAGGTCGACATAGAACTCCGCAAGAAACGGCAACCCGCGTTCCCGGTAGATCTTTTCGTGCAGCGTGCCGGCCATGCCCATCAGGGCCACCCCGTAGGTTTCCGCCGCGTCGCAGATTGCATGGGCCACCTTTTCGTCCCGGGCCGCCATGCCATACAGCGCGCCGTGCGGCTTGATGTGGTTGAGCGGCATGCCCTCGGCGTCGAGAAACGCCTTCAGCGCACCGACTTGATAAAGGACGAAGGCAGAGAGCTCCTCGCGGGGCATCTTCATCTCCCGACGTCCGAACCCCTGCCGATCCGGCAGCGAGGGGTGCGCACCGACCTTCACCCCGTGCTGCTTGGCAAGCTTCACCGTGCGGCGCATGACCATGGGATCCGAGGCGTGGAAGCCGCACGCGACATTCGCCACGGTGATGTACGGCATGATGCCCGCGTCATCGCCCATCTTGTACAGGCCGTAGCCCTCGCCCATGTCGCAATTGATGATCAGTGCCATGGCTTCCTCCTTCGCATTTGGCGTGCCGGCTGTATGGCTCACGCCTCCGGTTTTACCGGCGCCCCGGCCTCAGCGGCCGACGCGACCATCGCCGTCATAACTGCTACATTGTGCAATGCCGATTCGGGCGCGATGGGGTAGACAGCGCGCCCGGCGCAGGCCTCGGCGAAGGCCTCGAGTTCGGCGTGAAGCGTGTCCACCGGTACGATTGGCAGGCTTTCCAGGCCGGCATTCGCCGGCTCGAGCTCAAGCCGGTTGTCGTCTACCTTCCCATAGGCATTGGCCGCCGTACCGTAAATGTTGAGAAAATTCACCTTGGGGCAGGCGAACAGTGTACCAAGATAGCCGGTCGCCCCGCTTGCGAACTCGAACAGGGCACTGGTCGTGTCTTCAATATCCACCGGCACCGCACGGCGCAGCGCGATCGCGCGCACCCGCAAGACGGATCCGAGCAGCCAAGTCATCAAATCGATCATGTGGATTCCGAGCGCCGCAATGCCTCCACCCGGGCTCTCCCGGCGCTGGGCACGCCACCGTTCGGGGGTGTAGCCGAGGGCCCCGGGAGCAGAGAAATTCGCCTCTGCGTGGAGCAGGGTGCCGAAGGCCCCTCCCTGCACGAGGCGCTGCAGCTCGCGCGCCACGGCGGAGAACCGCCGGTTATGGCCTACCGCCAGCACGACGCCATGTTGCCGGCAGGCATCGATCGCAGCCTTGGCGGCCTCAACCGAGACGTCGAGGGGCTTTTCGACAAACACATGCTTGCCCGCCTTGGCCGCAGCGCAAATATGACCGCCATGTTCGGAATGGGGCGTGGTCAGCAGAACTGCGTCGATGGAGCGGTCCGCCAGCACTGCTTCATAAGACTCGAAGATTCGCGCGCCGTAGCGGCCGGCAAAGGCTGAGCGCTTCTCGGGCGAGCGCGAATAGCATCCCGCGATCGCGATTTTGTCGCTGCGGCCGTGAATGGCCTTGGCCAGCTCGTCCGACCACCATCCAAGACCTATGGAAGCGGCGCGCACCATTCGCCTAGTCCTGCAGGTTCGCGATGAAGCGCTGACGCAAGCGATCGGCGACCACGGCAACGATCAACAAAATGCCAATAACGACAGTCTGGAGATAGGATTGCATGCGGGCAATGTCCATGCCGTTCTCGACGAGCCCGATGAGGATGGTTCCGAGAACTACGTTGCCCAGCCGGCCCGTGCCGCCGCGCAGACTGACGCCTCCTATGACGCAGGCGGCAATCGAATCGAGTGGCATGGACGCGCCGATATTGGCCTCGCCCGTCGCCAAGCGGGCCGTCAGCATGATGCCCGATGCCGAGGCTAGCGCGCCGCAAAGCGCGTAGGCCATGAGCAAAGTCAACTTTGTGTTGATCCCGGAAAGCATCGAAGCCTTGATGTTGCCCCCGACGGCATAGAAATAGCGGCCCATCCGGGTCCAGTTCAGAAGCACGTACATCACGGCGATCAGCCCGACGGTCACGTAGACCGGAGCCGGAATGCCAAGCAGCTGGCCGAAGCCGAAGGTCTTGCCGAATTCATCAGGCATGCCATAAACCGGCACGCCTCCGGTCAGGTAAAGCGAAATCCCGAACCCCACGGACGCCATGCCGAGGGTCATCATGAAGGGAGATACGCCCAGAAAGGCCACACCCAGCCCGTTGATCACGCCGATCGAAAGGCCGGCCAGCATGCCTCCCGCCATCCCGGCGGCGATGGCGAGTTCCACCGCGTTCGGATTGCCGGCCACGACGCTCGACATGATCATGGCCCCGACGACAGACGTCACCGCGAGGATGGTTCCGACCGAAAGATCGAAACCGCCGGTCAGCAGCGCGAGCATCTGCCCAATCGACACCATCGTCAGATAGGTCGTTTGGCGCGCCACGTTCAGCATGTTCTGCGCCGTGAGGAAGTGGTTCGACAGCAAGGCGAACACGACAACCGCTACGCTCAACAGCAGAGGCAGGATTCCGAGGCGCACGAACCCGTATTGCAGCCATTGCAGGAGGGTTCGCCTGCGGCGGTTTCTGGACCCTTGAGCCTCCTCGCCCATCACGCTGCCTCCCGTCCGAAGAAGTGCGAGAGGATGCCGTCCTCCGTGATCTCTGCCCCGGCCAGTTCCGCCCGGACCTGCCCGCGGTGCATCACATAGGTTCGGCCGGTCAGATGCAGTATTTCCGGCAGATCGGAGGAAACCAGAAGAACTGCCGCCCCCGCTTCACACAGGTCGGCGATGAACCGGTAGATGGCGACCCGCGTGGCCACATCCACGCCGACCGTCGGCTCGTCGAACGCGAACAGCTTGACTTCGCGCGACAACGCCTTGGCCAGCAAGACCTTCTGCTGATTGCCGCCCGAGAATTGCTCCACTGGCCTTTCCAGATTCATGGGCTGCAGATTGAGCTCGCGGGCAAGTGCGCCTGCCCGACTGCGTTCCTGCCGGCGGCGAAGCAGGATGGGGCCAGAGAACTCTTCGATGTGCAGCGACGGAAGGACTATGTTCTCCCTTGCGCCACGCTGCATGATCAAGCCCTCCTCCCGCCGATCCGATGGCAGGTAGAAGAAGCCGCGATCGAGCATCTTGCGCGGCGTGGCACCGGTCACGTCCTCGCCGAGGAATCGCACCCGGCCGGAGGCTTTTGCTTCCACGCCGAAGCAGGCCCGCGCCGCTTCCGACTTGCCGCAGCCCACCAGGCCAGCGATCCCGACGATCTCCCCCCGGCGCACGACCAGCGACACGCCGTTTACCGAGCGGCCGACGGTCGTCAGCCCCTCGGTCTCCAGCACGATTTCGCCCGGATTGAAGCGGATTTTCGGGAAGATCTGATCGATCACGCGCCCCGTCATCATTTCGACCAGCCGATCGTCATGCGCCTCCGCGACCGGCAGAGTGCCCACGAAGCGACCGTCGCGCAGCACCGTGACGCGATCCCCGACTCGCCTGATCTCCGCAATCCGGTGCGTTATGTAGATAATTCCCACGCCCGCCGACTTCGCCTGGGCGATCAAGGCGAACAGCCTTTCGGTCTCGCGCTCGGTCAGCGAGGCCGTGGGTTCGTCCAGAATCAGAATCGACAGTTCGGAGCGAAAGGCCTTGGCGATCTCGACCATCTGCTGCTCGGGGCGCGACAGATAGGCAACCGGCTTTCCGGGGTCCAGCGGAAAGCCGAGCCGCTCCAGCATCCGGCGGGCGTGGCCGCGCATCGCCCGCTTGGCCATAAAGGGCCCGACCATCTCCTCGGCTCCGAGGAACAGGTTCTCCTCGACCGTCAGCTGCGGCACCAGGGAGAATTCCTGAAACACAGCGGCGATCCCCAGAGCGCGGGCCTCGTTGACGGAGCCGAGCGCGATCGGCTGGCCTTTGAAGAGCAGGCGGCCTGCGCTTTGCCGCAGAGCCCCGGCGATGATCGAGATCAGCGTCGATTTTCCGGCGCCATTCTCGCCGAACAGCACGTGGACCTCGCCCGGCCTCAAATCGAAGTCGACACGATCGAGGGCAAGAACGCCGGGGAAGTGCTTGCTGATCACCTCCGCCTTCAGCAAAGAGCGAGGCCCGTCCAAGTCAGACGGGCCTCCCCTCGGCACGTTCAGATCGCCATCCACAGCGGAGAATCTCCGTCGCGGCGGCTCACTCCACGTCGAACATCGGCTTGAAGTCGTCCGGCGCCAGCGATGAGTCGTGATCGAAGGAGTTTATGTTGCCGCTGTCGATCATGTAGAGCTTCGGCCCCACATGCTTCTGGTAGTCCTTGCCCTCGAGGATGCGAACCATCTGATCGATGGCGATCCGGCCTTGAATCACGGCCGAGTCGGTAGGCGCCGCCATAATCCGACCCGCCTTGATACCCTCGTATACGCCGGGCGTGAAGTAATAGGCCAGCACCTTGATCTTGCCTTCGAGGCCGCGATCGCGCAGCAGGCCTTCCGCCGCCTCCGATGTCGGCGAGGTACCGACGATGTACTTGATGTCAGGATGCGCCGCGAGCGTATCCTCGACCAGTTTCAATTGCACCTCCTTGCCGGTATCGCCGTACTTGGTCTCGACCACCTTGATATCGCTGCCCTTGACCGCGTCGAGGAAACCCTTGTTGCCTGCCTCGACCCAACCTGCGCCGGGAGGCCCAGGAAACCAGCCGACCTCCACCACACCGCTTCCCTTGGGATGCAGCTTAGCAAGATATTGGCCTGCCATGGCGCCCATCTCGCCAAAGGAGACCAGGGACTTGGCCGAGATGTCCTTCGACGACATGCCGTTGATGACGTCGATCACGGGGATGCCCTTGCTGTGAATTTCCGACACAAGGTTGTTCAGGCCATCATACGAAATGGCGCCGATTACCACGCCTTGTGCGCCCGCCGCGATGCAGTCCTCGATCTGCGAAATCTGCTTGTTAAGATTGGTGTAGCCGCCCGCCTCCACTAGGGTCATCTTCACGCCCAGATCCCGCGATTCCGCGACCACGCCATAGTCGACGGCCAGCCAATAGGCGTCCTTCATGTGCGGGAAGGAAACGCAGATGTCCCACTTCTTCGCGGCCTTATCCAGCGGCACGTAATTGAAGTCCTTGCGGGGGCTCGCCATGTCGAAGGGCGGATCCCAGACCTGAACCTGGGATGGGTACCAATTTCCCGCCCAGCTGATTCCGGCGCAAAAGACGACTGCCGCTCCCGATGCGGCAAGCAGAGCGATCTTCCCTGTGAATTTCATGCTAGTTCTCCCATGAAGCCACGGCCTCGCTAGCGGAGGCCCTAATCCCAAACGCGCCGCATTGTTTCACATGCCTGAACTATTGCATAATATGATTTCCTCGCACACTGATATCGGAAAATCCGATGGCCATGTCGCTGCGCCAGATTCGGTATTTCATCGCCGCCACGGAGTCCGGGAGCGTGACCAGGGCGGCTCTGGAACTTGGCATCTCGCAATCCGCCCTGACCGGGTCGGTCAAAGCCCTGGAGCGTGACCTTGGCGCGCGTCTGTTCACCCGCCACGGCAAGGGCGTACGCACGACATTCGAAGGAGCCCAATTCCTGCAACATGCGCGCAGTGTGATGGCGGCCGTGCTCGATGCGACGCAGTCGGTGCGCCAGGCGCCGACCGGCCTGAAAGGGAAGTTCACTCTCGCCGCCACGTACTCGGTTTCCGGCTATTTCCTTGCCGCACCGCTGACAAGGTTTCGGCGCCTTTTCCCGGCCGTACAGGTTCAGCTGCGTGAGATGCATCGGCTGGAGATCGAACGGCGGCTGGTCGACGGGTCGGTCGATCTGGGAATGATCCTGATCTCGAATCTGGCCAACAAAGCCCACATTGACACCGACCTGATGATCCAGTCGCGCAGGCGCCTGTGGTTGTCATCCAATCACCCGCTGCTTGGTGCAAGACGCGTATCTCTGCGCGATGTGGCGCCAGAGCCCTACATCATGCTGCGCATCGACGAGGCGGATGACTCGGCGCTCAAGTATTGGAAACGCCACAAGCTGAGGCCCCAGATCGTGTTCCGGACATCTTCAGTCGAAGCGGTGCGCAGTATGGTAGCCAATGGTCAAGGCGTGGCAATTCTCTCCGATATGGTCTATCGGCCCTGGTCCCTGGAAGGGGGACGCATAGAGGCACGCTCGCTCAATCAAGCGATACCTTCCATGGATGTCGGCCTTGCCTGGAAGCGCGGCGCCGAGATCAACCGCGCGGCCCAGGCCTTCCGCGACTTCTGTCATGCCACCTACAACTCGGCCGGCGCAGATCTCGATTGAGGATGCCGGAGCGCCGCTATGTTCCCCGAATGTCGCTTCCTTGCGCGGGTTCGATGTTTTTGCAATAAATGGCTCAGGCCCTTTACTGCCCGTCACGACAAATAGCAGAGAGGTTGCTCGACATGTCATCCATGCAGACATTTCCTTCGACCCTCGCAGGCGCTTTGTGGCCGGTCACGTCCAACGCCACTACGACGCGCAACGTGACTCTGGCGGTCGCCGGCACAGTGTTGCTTTGGCTCTCGGCCAAGATCCAAGTGCCGCTCTATCCGGTGCCAATCACCATGCAGACGCTGGTGGTGCTCGTACTCGGTGTCGCCTACGGCTGGCGGCTGGGTGCCGCGACTATCGCCCTCTATCTTTTCGAGGGCGCTGCCGGCCTGCCGGTCTTCGCCGGCGGGTGGAGCGAGGGCGGCGGCCTTCACCATCTCTATGGTCCGACGGCCGGATATCTGCTCGGCTTCGTCGTGGCGGCCGGCGTCTGCGGCCGGCTCGCCGAGCGCGGCTGGGACCGCAATGTCTTGTCGGCCGCCGCGGCCATGGTGATCGGCACTCTGATCATCTACGCCTTGGGTCTGACTTGGCTCATCAATCAGATCGGTTTGGCCGATGGGATCAAATACGGCCTGCTGCCGTTCCTCCTGGGCGACGCGCTGAAAATTGCGCTCGGGACTTGCGCTCTTCCGGTCGCTTGGCTCAGCATCGGAAAACGCCCGAGCTGATCGTCAAACATCTGCGCAGGCGAATACGCGGACCCTCTGCGGGCCGCGCTTCGTTTTTCGGATGGCTGTCCCTACCGTTTACCTCATCCGGGATCGCCAAGTCGATAGATAGGGTAATCTGGATGCGGCATGATCGGTTACCCACCCCTGGGATACGTGGTGAAAGACCGCAAGCTGATCATCAACGAGGGGGATGGGGACCAGCTGTAGGGCTTTCGGTTGGTGGGGTGGGCGATCACGAGCTTTTTTCGATCGCGGTCAACCTTGATTGCCGAAAACCTATGTCTGCGGCACCAACTACTGGTCCTTCAGCGTCGGCACCCTCGGCCAAGGCTGAGAAATGCTGATCGGCGCTTCTGGATCCTGGCCTGCCGCTGGCTCACAGGCTGGCGCAGGTCCCTGGTGATCGTTAAACCCGAGACGGTGCTGGGTTGGCACCGGAAGGGTTGGAAGGCCTATTGGCGCTGGCGGTCCTGGCCGCGGGGAGAGCGTGGTCGGCGCCCTATCGGGTGCGAGCTCAGATCGCTCATTCGACGTATGGCCTTGGAGAACCACCTGTGGGGCCAGCGGCGGATCCAGGACGAGCTGGCCAGACTGGGGTTCACGGTCTCGGCTCGCACTGTCGCCAAATACATGCGCTGGGCACGCCTCCGGGGGCCATCGCCCAGCTGGCGAAGCTTTCTCAGACGGCATGGTGCGGATATCTGGGCCTGCGACTTCTTCTGCGTCCAGACTCTATGGTTCCAAACCCTCTATGCCTTTTTCGTGATCCATCACGCA
>WNFR01003499.1_pt1 | contig 16215 bp, 19 predicted proteins | sample 5400221 | NCBI WGS metagenome assembly WNFR01 (sample SAMN13153357, study PRJNA577476) | soil metagenome | isolation source: 40 cm soil under Madrone tree | place: USA:California | collected 2016-06-14 | reverse complement strand
AGTAATGCAATTGTGGGCTTTCGAGATCGAGAACGCCGATCACCTTGCCCTTGAAGATCATCGGGATGGCGAGTTCCGAACGAGTTTCCGGATTCACCATCAGGTAGCGCGGATCGGTGGTGACATCAGGAACGAGAACCGGTTCGCGCAGGGTGGCGGCTGCGCCGACGATACCTTCCGTGGCGGCGACACGCAGCTTTCCCTGAACGCGCTGGCCGTGTTTGACGTCCAGCCGATGGCGAAAGACTTTCTGCTCTTCGTCGTAAAGCATGATGCTGACGATCTGATAGTCGATAACGCGCTTGACGAGTTCCGCGGCGCGACGGAGAAGTTCCTCCACATCAAGGATGGAACTGATTTCGCGGCTGACTTCATTGAGAACCAGCAGTGTTTCCGCTTGGGTTCTGACCTTTTGAAAGAGCCGCGCATTCTCGATGGCGACTACCAGGCGGCTGGCGAGCAACGTCACGATTCTTTGTTGGTCTTTCGTGAAGTAATTCAGGTGGCGGCTCTGAATGTCCAGGACACCGACGCATTTTCCGCGGAAGAGAAGCGGCACGGCGAGCTCGGACTTCACACTTTCGATGGCGTTGATGTAGCGCGGATCCTGGGAAGTGTCGCTGACACGAACGGGTTGGCCCGTTGAAACCGCGGTGCCGGTGATTCCCTGCCCCACAGGAATTCGCAGATTTTCTGCGAGTCCGGGAGGATACCCGATGGCAAAGCGATGAGTGAGATAGGAGCCCGTTTCATCGAGCAACAGCACGCCGAAAAATTCGTAGTCGATATGCCGCTTGATTAAAACTGCGGTGTGGGAGAGGACCTCGTCGAGGTCCAGGGAAGCGTTAACCTCTTCACCGATTTCGGAAAGTGTCGCAAGCACTTCGGCTGAGACGTCGGGATGCTCCGTTGTTGCCGGTGTTGTTGGATTCGAGCCTGTGGCATTCATGAATGTCTTTATTATAGCAGGCGAATTTGGCTCCGAAGAATAAGCGAAAATCGCATCTTACGCCTCGATTTTGGTCTTGCCGCGGGGGCCCAGGCGGACGACGCAGACGTCGGGAAGGTTGCGGTAGCGCTCGTCATAATCGAGCCCATAGCCAACGACGAACTCGTTGGGGATGACGAAGCCGGTATAGTCGGCTTTGACGTCGGCGATTCGTCGCTCCGCCTTGTCAAGCAGCACGGCCACGCGAAGATGTTTTGGCTTACGTTCCTCGAAGAGCCGCAACAAATATTTCAGGGTCAGACCGGTGTCTAGGATGTCTTCGACGACCAGGACAGAACGCCCCTCAATGCTGACGTCAAGGTCCTTGTTCATCTTTACTTCTCCCGTGGAATCCATGCCTTTGCCATAACTGGAGACGGAGATGAAGTCGAAGGAGACCTCTCCGCCAAGTTCGCGCGCGAGGTCGGCGAGGAACAATATGGAGCCTTTCAACACCCCGACAAGATGCACGGGTTCATTGGGAAAATCGCGGCGAATTTCCTGCGCCATCTGCCGCACGCGCTCGCGGATGCGTTTGTGAGAGATGAGCACGCGCACCGTCTCGTCGCTTCGTTGGCCAGGTTTTGCCTTTGCGGATCGCTTTGTGGCCTTAGTGGGCAAGGATGCAATCCTCCTTGGGATGGCAGTGAAGACATTTTATTCGACAGAACTGGCATGGACATCGCACCGGCCAGGAGACAAATGTGACGTAGTAGAAGAGCGATAGATGCATTTTCACGCGGGAAGAGCCCCTCGGCGCAAAGATACTATTGTATCTTTAGCGGGAAGTTTCCCATCCTATGTGCTGTACTTTCGCATGTCAATTCGCTCGAGAGATGTCCTGAGAGGCTTAAGTTCACGTCTCGCCAGCGTTCCTAGTTTGAGATGGACTTCCTGCTTTTTGTCGATTGTTTTTGAGGAGATGCGCATGAACGCGAGCAAGCCTTCCCTTCCCGAACCGTGGCTTCGCGGAACGCTGGCGGAGGTGCCAGCCGTTGCCCGGGGAGTTTTGCACGCGCTGGAACTTGCATGGGAGGATACAAATAAATGGTGTGGCGGCCTGAGTGACATCCAGATTCACGCGCGGCCGACGGGGCTACCTTCGGTGGCATTCCAATTGCGGCACATCGCCGGGAGCCTCGACCGATTGCTAACCTATGCGGAAGGGCATACGTTGTCGGAGGAGCAGTTGCAGAGGTTGAAGGCCGAGGGAAGGGCTGACGGTTCCGCGATGGAAGCGTTGTCAGAATTAGCGGCAGCAATTTCGACCGGTAGCTTGCGCATTCGAGCTCTGGCTTCGGACGATCTCTCACTTCCGAGAGTTGTCGGAACGAAACGGTTGCCCACCACGCTGGGTGGACTGCTGGTTCACATCGCCGACCACACGCAGCGTCACGTGGGACAAGCAATCACCACGGCGAAACTCGTTTCGGCTTCGAAAGTTTTGTAGATATACTTTTGCTGCGCCTATGCCCCAACTGATTACGTCAACACTTCTGGTCCTGACAGCCTTGTTTCCGATCGTAAACCCGCTCGGAAGCGCGCCCCTCTTTCTCTCGCTTACGCGCTACTATTCCGCAGATCAGCGGAAGATGCTATCGCGGCGGATTGCTTTGAACAGCATTGCGCTGATCGTCGCTTCTTATTTTGTGGGCTCGCATATCCTCGATTTTTTTGGAATCTCCATACCTGTGGTGCAGGTGGGCGGCGGGCTGGTGCTGGCCTCGACGGGTTGGTCGATGTTGAAACAGAAGGACGAGGACGACACGAAAGCGGGTGTACATCGGAACGTGGATACGAACGACCTCTTTCAAAAAGCGTTTTACCCGCTGACGCTTCCGCTCACCGTGGGGCCGGGATCGATTTCCGTGGCGATCACACTCGGTGCTAATGAGCCTCACCGGCAGCACTCACTTATCTTTTCAATGCTCGGGGCAGTAATCGGAGCGGTCTTAATCGCAGGCAGCGTCTATCTTTGTTACGCGTTTTCCGATCGGCTGGCGCAGGTATTGGGAGCCACTTCAATGAGCGTGATCATGCGGCTGTCTTCATTTTTGCTGGTCTGCATCGGAACCCAGATCATCTGGAATGGGCTGTCGGCGATGCTGAAATCGCTGCCCATTACGGGCCATCCGGGATAGGGTCGTTTCAGTCCCCGGCTTTTCACTTCTAATCGAGCGACTTCCACTTCGGCAATTCGCGTTTTCCAAGAAGCGCTTCCGCGGCCCATGCGCCGAGGTAGACGGATTGCGCAACTCCGTGCCCAGAGTACCCGCCCAGAACAACTGCATCCGCGCTTTCCGGATGATGCTCGAAGATCGGTATCCATCCTTCGGAAATGCTGATTGGGCCGCCCCAGCGGTTGGTGAAGGGCACGCCGCGAAGTTTCGGATGCAGGCCGCGAATGCGGTTTTCCAGGCGGGAGAAGGCTTCGGCAGCCGAGCCCGTTTCAACATTAAGCGAATGCATCTCACGCCAATCGGAAAAGTGGACGAGGCCGCTGCCAAAAATGACTTGCTTACCCAGAAGTCGACCCCAAAGATACGGAAGATCCACGGTATAGAAGGGCTTCCCTTCACCGAGACCGATTTCCTGCAGGGCGGAGTCAGTGAGATTTTCAGTGGCGACGGCGAGGGTGAAACAAGATTCGGTGCGTTGCTCCCAGCGAGTTAGTTCGAGGGAATAGGCGTTGGTGGCAAACAAGACCTGCCTCGCGCGGAGAATCCCCAGCGGCGTATGCAAGAGAAGCGGACTTTGAAATTCGCAGCGCTCAACGTTGGCATGCTCGAAGAGAAGAGCGCCGGAGCGCTCCGCAGCTTCGGCCAGTCCGGTAACGACCTTTCCGGGATCAATTGTGCCGCCGGCGACTTCGTTAACGGCGCGCAGCTCGCCAGAGTCGCTCCAGCGAACAGGAGAATTCTTAAGCGGCGTTGTGCGACCGAGTTCATACACGCCGGGAAGGTGCAAGTCGCCTTCGACGCGCAATTCGTCGAGGATTTTCTGGTATCCCGATAACACATCGCCGAGTCCCGGCAGATTCCCCGCGGCAGATTCAGCAAGGGCCATGCCGCCGGTGTGGCCGCTGGCCCCTGAGCCAAAGGTTTCGGCCTCCAGAAGGGCCACAGATTTTTCGGGCGCCAGGCGCTTGAGCCATGCGGCGGCGGCAAGACCGGTGAAACCGCCGCCTATTACGGCGAAATCAACGCTTTCGGGCAAGCGTTGCGATTTTGCGCGAAAGTTTGCGGTCCACGGGCGGTTGCCCCAATTCTTTAGCTTCATTGTTGGTTCGGACTTGGAGCGTTCGACGGACACTTTAGACCCTTCGGAACGGCATGATTTGGAGCAGCGGTGAATTGCGTTTGAGCTTAATTTGATGCTTCGGGGAGGCGTTTGGTAAAGGGTGGGAGGGCGGTAGGCAAGTAACAGGCAGGAAGGACTGGAGCACAAGAGGCGTCAGAGATATTTGATCAAGACGACTTCGTTGCGTGCTTCGTTGTACACCAACTCGTCGACTAGCTGTTGTGTGAGCATGAGGCCCAGGCCCCCAGGGCGGAGACCTTTTTGCTCGCGGATGGTCATATGGGCCATGGGATCATCGGCGGGATTGCTTACGGCGGCGTGCTTGAGATCTTCCATCTTGAAGCCGGGGCCGGGGTCATCCAGGCGATACATCAGCAGCTTTCGGGTGCGAATGTAAGAGATGCGAACTTTCAGGTTGGGGTCCAGGTGGCCGCCCCATTCAATCGCGTTGTTCAGAAGCTCGCGGAAGGCGTAGCCAACTTTTTCCATCACGTCAGCGGGCAAATCGGTTTCGAGACGCGAGAGAAAACTCTGCACGCGACTGACTACGGAGCGTTCGCAGGGGACAAGCAATTCCACCCAATGCTTGTTGGCGGAAAGAACTTCGATGGGAGGTACGGATGGATCCTCCGAAAGCGCATTGTCAACGATAGAAATAAGCGTGTGGGCATCGACCGGCTTGGGGAGAAACTGATAAACCTGCCCGCGCAGCGAATTCAGAACGGTGTCGGAGGTCTTATCCGACGTCATCACGATGATTTTCGGAATATGCTGTTCTCCGTGGAGAGTGCCAATCAGGCCCAACCCGGACATTTTGGGCATCCAGATATCGAGCAACACAAGATCAAAATTCTTTTTCTTGAGAATCCGAAGCGCGCTCATGCCGTCGGCGGCGACGCTCACGTCGTAGCCTTCTTTTGTCAGGATGCCGCGGATCATTTCGCGCGTTGTGGCGTCATCTTCCGCAACCAGAATATGGGGCATGCTAGGAGCTCCCGTGGAATGAACTCGGAATCGCCGCGCGCAAACTTCACCGTCGGCGTTTACCCCGATTCCGGGGAGGCCTTTGTCGCTTGGCATGGTCCGACTTGGGCCTGGCGGGGGTTTGATTTGCGTATCCTCTCAGGTTTGCTTGCAGTTTCGCAATGTCTTCCTTCAGCGAAATGAGGATCTCCTGGGCCGCCGCAAGATCACCGCTTCGGCCAAGTTCCTGAAGATCCTGGGAGTGTTTGCGTGCAGACTCCGCACCGAAAATGCTGACCGAACCTTTCAGAGCGTGCGCGAGCGAAGCGAGCGATTCGGAATCCCTGCGCCGGATTGCTGAGGCAATTCCAGTGACGCGTGTCGGAATGTCTCGCAGAAACGTATGGATCATGAGCATGACAAGCTCTTTGTCGCCGCCGACGCGGGCGACAAGTTCCGCGAATGTTGCTCCTGGCGCAGGCAAAGGCAGGGAGGCCGGTCGGGAGGCAGGCTTGGCGGCGGGAGAGGAAGAGAGAATAAGATTCAAATCCTCAAGGCGAAAAGGCTTGCCCAGAACATCGTCGAAGCCTGCCAACTTCAAGCTGCGAGCATCTTCTAAGCTGGTGTTTCCCGTGGAGGCAACGAGAAAGACACGCGTCTTTTTTCCACCTTCGTCTTTTCGAATCGCCCGCGCGACCTCGTCTCCGGTCATTCCGGGCATCTCCTGATCGAGGAGGACGACATCGAAGAACGCCGACCGGAACGTTTTGAGCGCTTTCTTGCCATCCTTTGCTGTGACCACCGTGTGGCCGCTTCGCTTGAGCTGATACGTAGTGAGTGTGCGAATGTCGTCCTGGTCGTCAGCGAAAAGAATCCGCAGAGGGCGTCCGGCTACCGGCCTGGAGCTGGGATTGATTGTTTTCGACGAAGTGGGGAACGACGCTGGCCTTCCACACGGAGAGTGAGTATGGTCCTTCGGCTTCCTGGACATGCGGCGACACTACTACGTGCAAATGGAGTTGGCAACGGGGGCTTTACGAGGTAGGCGAACAGAGGGCAGGTGGAGACTTCAGCTTCTTGCGGATGTCTACTGCCGCTAGTAATCCTCCTGCGGCTTACGGCTCCAGAGCTTTTGTCCCTCTTTTGGAGAGCGGGCGGCGCGAAAGGTTTCGAGCTCTGCGCTGGTTATGACGTACTGCGTCTCAATCGGGTGGTTTTCGTGAGCGGCCAACTCCGCTTGCAGGCGTTCGGCGCAAATTGCCGGCGCATCCTGATAGCGCGCACGATGAGAGACGAACGCCTCGTTGGCAATATTCAAAGTGAATGCGCGGTCTTCGCCGTCTCCGCGAACATTGAATGTGTACTCTCGTGAGAGTCCGTTTGTGCGAAAGCCGACGTACTGCACGAGAATACTTCCACTCATTTTGCACCGGGGACGAAGACGCGGGCATTCAGCGTGGGAGCCGGCTTGGGCGCCTTGGGACGCTTGGCGCGGCGCCGCTTTGGCGGCGTGCCTTCGGCAAGTTCGACAACCATCAGGCTCGTGACAAAGATCTTGATTCCATGAGCGTCGAAATCAATTGTGGTGCGGTCCGATTTCGATTCGGTAATCACGCCGCAACCGTACTGAAAATGCTTGATGTACTGGCCTGTCGAGAGATTCTCCAAAACTTCCTCCTGTCACCTTAAGAAAGTAAAAGATGGGACTAACACAACGTCACAAATTCCCCGAGACCGGCGCGCAAGCGCACGCCGATAGGCGGCGGGCAAGGTTCTCTCCCTTTAATAGTTGCGACGCCCGTTGCCCCCCGAACGGCCGCCGGAATAACCACCGCGGCCACCCGAGCGATCTCCACCACCACCGCCGCGCGATTCCTGGGGACGGGCTTCGTTCACTTGGAGCTGCCGGCCATCCACGTCGAGCCCATTGAACTCACCAATAGCCTTAGTTGCGTCGCCGCCATCACCCAACTCGACGAAGCCAAAACCCCGTGAACGCCCGGTTTCCCGGTCAGTGATAACTCGAGCCGAGGACACCTGATAGCCCTTGTCGACGAATAACTGCTGAAGGGATTCATCGTTCATACCGAAAGAGAGATTGCCAACATATAGTTTTGTCATACGCGTTTCCTTTTCCTGGTTCATTACGAAAGATAAACAACCGTTACTTTCTGACGATCCTGAGAAAGGGTGGGCGCCCTCAATCGGGTGAGTCAAGAAACCTTAAGGAGAAACCCGGAGTCCGCCCTGGATGTGCCGCCGGTTCGCCGATATGCTGACAAAAGCGAGACCCACGAAACGTTTTAGGCCCACCACGGTTATCTCGAGAGAGTTGAACTTTTTGCCCCGCAGCCCGGTCAAAATCTGTGCAATGCCTTTTCGGAGGGTTCCGGCATAGGCGCGGCCTACGACTCTGGCCTTGTGCTCGCCGGTGAAACGAACGAAATTCCAGTTTGCCTGGCTGATCTTCCGATTCAGGGTGTAGCCGTCGAAATTCTTGACCACCCTCCACCCGGGCAAAAATGCTTCGCTCTCCAGTGCAAAATCCGGCGGCAAGAGCGCGCCTTCGCGGATTAGGATCATGTTGGATTCACTCATTTCGTGCATCGGCCCGATCAGGGTTGAAATCAATATTCGGCAACGGGATCAATTAAAACGCCCTGGCGCGAATGGCTCTGCCGTTTACCATTGCCACGAGAATCGTCAAGAGTGCGGCACATCCGATGGCCATGAAGGTGGAAACAAACACTCCGCCATAGCCGGAAAAGCCGATGGAACGAGTAAGAATGCCGCCAACCATAGCGCCCGCGACACCCATCGCCAGATCCATCCACATACCGTAGCCCTTCCCCTCAAGGCTTTTGCCGGCAAGCCATCCAGCGGCGAGTCCAACGAAAATCCAGATCGCAATTTGCATGTATTCTCCTCTGCCGAGAACCTGCGAAGAGAAAACCGGGAGAGGCTCGGCGCCTGCCCTCTTCAGAAAAGTCAGCGGGCTTCAGCCAGCGGCGGCCTTGTCCGGTGAAACGCCTGCGGGCTCAGGAAGCGACCGCGGCAGCCATCTTGTGGAAAGTGGAGTTGGCAACCATGTAGGTATGGATGCGCAGCGCACCCTCAATCACGCCAGCGAGCATGCCGGTAACTTGGGCAAATTCGTTCTTTTCGTAATTTTCAGCGTCGGTGCTGCTTTCCCAGAAGCTGTAGGCGTAGACTTCCTTGCCGCTTTGCGCGATGAGGGTCATTTCGTCCAGGAAGCCCTTTTGCTTTCGTAGCAGGGGAATGATCTCGTCTTCCATCTTGCGGATAAATTGCGCCGCAGCTTCGGACTTGAGCCGCATGGATACTTTGCGAACAAACATAGGATGCTCCTTCGGTTCATGAGCAAGGGAGTATTTCAGGAACCCCAGCGGGTCTTCCAAACCTGAAGGCAGCCTTGGGATCACCTATCCAGCATGGGCTACTTCACAGTTCTTGTCAAGTAATATAGGTTCGCTTACACTTCACTTTAACTACTTTGGTTAATCGAAAGGATCGCGCCTGTGGACGTAAGCTTCATCATTCGCCAGAGACTCAAGGAGCTGGGTCTCGAACAACGCGACCTGGCTGCCGCGGCACAGGTGACGGAATCCTATATCTCGCAGCTGCTTTCCCGGAAGAAAGCGCCGCCGGCCGTCGATCGAACGGACCTCTACGACAGAGTGGACGCTTTCCTGGAATTTCCAAGAGGCCATCTCTCTTCGATGGTGCAGGCACAGCGGCGCGAAGAGTTGAAGAAGAAGCTGGCCGAACCGCCCGCGCCGCTGTTCCCGGAAGTGCGGGAATTGATCATCCGGAAATGCAAGCCGGAAAAGCGCGGACAGGTGCGGGAGATTTTTGAAAAGCAGGCCTTCGGAGAGCTTGAGCGGCTGGTGAGCCAGACACTGCTGGATGTGGCCAAGGGAATCGCGCGGGAAGAGTTGAAGAACGAGCAATGGCTGCGCAGTATGGGGAAGCTTCGGCGCCAATCTTACGAAGAGGTTCGAGCGCTGGTCCTGGAGTTTCTTGACACGGATGTTTTCAACGTTTCCATCGAGCACTCCTCCGCCTTCCTGGATCCAGTTATCGAGTCCTGGGACATCGATCTAAAGACGTTCTCGGTGGAGGTGCTTTTGAGCAAGCGCCTGGCCTCCGCGAGGACAGTACGTTTTCAATTCGTGGAAACGAACGGCATACCGACGGTGAATGAAGAGCCGGGGCTAAGGGAGTTTCTTCGAAACCCGGGCATGAGCAGCGATGCAAGCGAGGAAGAGATCAATTTCCTCAAGAGTCTGAAATTCGTTCGGAAAAGACCTAGCGCGCTTTACTATTATCGAGAGTTACAGAGTCTGAGGGACCCGCTGCACTTCCCTGCCGGTCCCAAAAGCGCCAAGTTTCCGCGGCGGGGCGCAAGAGGAACCGACGACGCAAAGCGGAGAACATCGAGAAAGAGGGCGATTCGAGCGTAGAGTCGTGGTGCGAAGCACTCCAGGCAAATCCCACGGGTCCAGCGGCGCACGAGCGAAGTCAACCTGCGGACAGGCAGGTAGTGTATGATGGTAGGCATCTGATTCTAGAGCTGCAAATGCCGCAGCACCCAAGAGCATCGGGACACCCGGAGTCCTGTCCACAGAACGCAGCGCAGGTAGCCACAGCTGCAATCCGCAAAACGATTCAAAGCGAGCCAATCCTCGTCCAAGTGTGTCTGCCGGGTGAAAGTCTGCAGAGAAGAATGCCCAGGCAAAACTGGCAGTGGATGAGGGGAGAAACCATTGTCACGGGAAATTCAGGAACAACAAGATCAAGTCCGGCTGCTCATTAAACTGGGCAAAGAACAAGGGTATCTACTCTACGATCAGGTGAACGACGCCTTCGCAGCGGAAGAGCATACCAACGAAGAGATTGACAGCGCCTTCACCGCCTTCGAGAGCGAAGGTATAGCGCTTTACGAAGACGCTTCCGACGCCAAGTTGGCGCACCCCGCCCCTGACATTGCGGAGCCGACAGATGGCCGGCCGCACCACGACACCGCGGCAAGCGAGGATGCGGACCTTGACCAAACCGCATCGCCACCCGAAAAAACCAGCGATCCTGTGCGGGTTTATTTGCGCGAGATGGGGCTCGTGCCTCTTTTAACTCGCGAGCAGGAAGTGATTATCGCCAAACGGCTGGAACGCGGAAGCCTTCGTGTGCTCAAGACCGTTTCGCGATCGCCCATCGTGCTAAAGGCGTTGGTTACGGTTGGCGAGGAGTTGCGCGCAGGAAATCGATCCATCAAGGAGATTGTACAGATCGACGAAGAAGATTTGACCGAGGAAAAGATAGAAGAAAAAACCCGGCAAACGCTGCGAACCATCGACAAGATCGCAAAGCTGCACGAATTGGGGTTGAAGCAGCTGGCCAAGCTGGAAGCGACCGGCATCTCGGACAAGCGCGCCTTTCGCCGGGCCAAGTGGCGGTTGTCCCGGACTCGAGTGGAAATGTCGTTGCTCGCCCGTTCCATTGAATTCAAGGAGCGCGAGCGCAAGAGGCTGATCGAATTGCTCCGCCACACGGTCGAGCGGCTGGAGTTCCTGGAGCGCGAGGCGGCACGCCTGGAGCGGCGCGCCAGGGCGAGTCATGGTGACGCTTCGATGGAAGCGCGCAAGGAATTGCGTACCTGCCGGGCCAGGATAAAAGAGATTGAAGAATCGAGCGAAGTGGGAGCGAGCACGCTGAGGCGCGCCCTTATGCTGATTCACCGGGGCGAGACCGAAGCGCAACAGGCGAAGAGCGAATTAACCGCAGCGAACCTGCGTCTGGTAGTTTCCATCGCCAAGAAATATACGAATCGCGGGCTGCAGTTCCTGGACTTGATCCAGGAAGGCAACATCGGCCTGATGCGCGGAACCGACAAGTTTGACTGGCGCCGCGGATACAAATTTTCCACATACGCCACCTGGTGGATCCGCCAGGCGATCACCCGCGCCATCGCGGACCAGGCACGCACGATCCGGGTGCCCGTGCACATGATCGAAATGATCAACAAGCAAGTGCGCACAAGCCAGCAACTGGTGCAGGAATTGGGTCGGGAACCCACTTCCGATGAAATCGCCCGGCGCATGGATATTCCCGTGGACGCGGTGCGGAAGACGAAGAAAATCGCGCAGTTGCCGATGTCGTTTGAAACCCCGCTGGGCGATGAGGGCGAGTCGCACCTGGGCGACTTCATCGAGGACAAGGGAGTACTCTCCCCGTCCGACGCGGCCATCGACTTGAACCTGAAGGACCAAATTGCGTCGATCCTCAGGACCCTGACTCCACGCGAGGAGCGCATCATCCGCATGAGATTCGGCCTGGATGACGGCAGCCAGCACACGCTCGAGGAAGTCGGCGAGGTTTTCGCGGTTACCAGGGAGCGCATCCGGCAAATTGAAGCCAAGGCGCTGCGCAAGTTGCGGCATCCGTCGCGTTCCGGCAGGTTTCAGATATTTATTCGGGGCTCATACTGAAGGGGAGCTGAAGTACATGCGGGCGACGGCAGAAATAATTGCCGGCGACTGCAAATCTTTGAAGGAGAAGAAGGATGAAGAGTCTATTTGTAGGCAACTTGAGTTTTCAAACAACGGAAAGCGAATTAAACGATCTGTTCAAGCCGTTCGGACAGGTAGGCCGCGTTAACCTGGTGAAGGATCGCGAAACCGGTCGCGCGCGGGGGTTTGCGTTCGTGGAAATGCCAAACGACGAGGAAGCTGCCAAGGCCGTTGCAGGACTGGATGGCAAGCAGGTTGGCGGCAGAAACCTGAAAGTTAACGAAGCACGTCCCAAAGAAGCCACGCGCGCGCCTCGATTCGAGAGCGGCGGCGGAAACCGCGGCGGAAGCAAGGAGCGTTTTTCAAACGAAGACTACCGGGAAGCCGCTCGCCAGCCTCGCGAACCTCGCTGGTAGAACCCGCGGCAGTTTTACCGCAGTCACGAATTGAAGTGTAAATTTAAGGAGATTGTATGGCCATCACATTCCAAAAACGCCAGAAGGAAATGAAGCGATTGGAAAAGCAGCGCGAGAAGGCAGAGCGCCGCGCACAGAAGAAAATTGAGAAACGCGCGGAAAAAGAAGCCGGCGTCGAACAGACGGAAATTCCCATGGAGCCGGAAACGCAGGAGTAAACCCGCGCGGTGGCGGAAGCCCGTTCGACTTGTGTCCCGGCTCCTCCCCGCGTACCCACCGCAGCTACGTCACAGAGCGAGTTCCTACACTTCTCAGGGCAGGGTGAGCGTATTAATGCGCTTGGGGACTTCGCCGACATTCACGACATCAATCAGCTTAAGAGTTTTCGAATCGATGACTGAGACGGAGCGCGCTCCGGAGTTTGAGTCATAAACTCTCAGACTATCCGGCGTGAACGTGATCCATTCGGGCACGGCTCCCAGGGCCGCCCGATTCGGGGGTTGCTGGACCGGCAGCGGGCAATGCCCTAGTAGTTGGAGGTCGGGCAGCGAATATTTGAAAATCGCATTGGCGACCGTACTGTTGACCCAGAGCGATTTTCCATCCGGAGCAACGCCTATGCCGTGGGAAGGCGTGCCCAGGCGCTCTTCAGCGCTGCCAAACCCGCCAGGTTGCTCTGGCAACACGATTCGTGCAACTTCTTTTCGGCTGGCAAAGTCGACAACCGCGAAGCCATTCACGCCAGAGAGTTGGACGAAAATCCTGCGTGTCGAACCGTCAGGGTTCGCCTCGAATGTCATGGGACGCACACCACGATTGAATTTGACCTCCCAGGCGGTTTTTTCCGTGCTCAAGTCAATCACCGTCGCGGCTTTGTTTTCGATCGACCCGCTGACTGCATACTTGCCATCCGGCGTCACGAAGATGTTGTGCACACTTCCATCGACGGAAATGCTTTTCGTGCGCTCGAGCGAACTGGCGTCGATGACGTCGACGGACCCTGGATCTTCTCGAATGCCAACCAACACCCGATGGCCGTCTTTCGTTATGGCCAGGTTATTCGGATGTCCACTGAGAGCTACCTTTTTCAGAATCTTCGCGGATTCGCGATCCACAACATCCACAATCGATTCCGATTCGTTGCTGATATAGACGCGCCTCCCATCGGGAGCAAAGACGACGCCGTGGGGCAGCTCGATGCCTCGAATCACTTGCACAACCTGATTGGTCGAAGAATCGATCACGTCCACGGTGTTGCCGGCGCTGTTGGTTATATAGATCCGAGCGGCATTGACCGAGGGCGAGTCAGCGGGACCGGGAGGGGACGCGGAGCGCACCCATTGCGCAAGGGTCATCCAATCGGGATCCTCTTGCGACGTAAATTGCCGCCCCCCGGAATGAAAAGCGTCTCCTCCCGCTTCCGGCGCAAGCGGATGGACCAGAAGCCTGCTGGATTGCGGTTTTCCAGAAACCACTAATTGCGAAGCGCTATGGAAATTCTGGCGGGATTGTTCTTCGGTCCAATCGGCGAGACCAGGGGAAAGCGCTGCCAGATGAAGCACCCTGTTGGAAGCGACGTGGCAGCCGTAGCACCGGGCGTGACCCGGCCGTTCTTTTAGAAAGATGGGCTGAACAGTGGCTTTGAAAAACTCAAAATCAAGCTCGCCCATGGCTTTGGAATTCGACACGGTTGGAGCCGACGACGGCGCGGGAGTCGCTTGGCGAACCCACTCGGCGAGCATCTGCCATTCCGGGTCGCTCTGCGTTTTCCAGAATTTGCCGCCGGTGTGCACGGGATCGCCTCCGGCATCGGGCGCAAGTGGATGCAGAAGCAAGCGGCTCTTCAGCGGTTCTCCCGGCGCCGTTAACTGGAGTACGACTTCAAAATTCTTGCGAGATTGCTCCTCGCTCCAGGATGAATTCCCTGCCGATAAGGGTTCCAGACGAAGACGAGTGTTCAAGACGGAATGGCAGTCGTAGCATCGCACTCCGTTTTCGCGCTGCTTCAGAAAAATGGGCTCTATGCGAGTGCGGTAAACTTCAAAATCGAGAGCGGAGACCGGTTGGTGCGCGGCTTGCTCCGAAATGGGCTTAGCAGCGGCGTTTGCAATCCATATTCCAATGAATCCCAAGAAAAGATAGACCGGAACCACGCGTCTGATCTTGGCACGAGAACCCAATGGCATTCGCCCTTCCTCGCAGATGGATTCGTGCGTCAGCGGCCGTAGACCAGCAACCGAAACGTTCCGGAAACCGGGGTCGGCTGCGGATGCGGCTGCTCCGTCGTTGGTTCGGGGGCCGGTGTAAAGTCGGCGGTGTCTATGAATAGCTGGTGGGTCTTGGGATCGAGAGCCATGTTGCGCGCGCCGAATTCGGTTTTCACCGTTTCAACCACGCTAAATTTATCGGGAGAATCCTCGTGATAGACATGCACCGTGCCTTCGCGTGTCGCAACGAAGAGCAGCCCCGTGGCCGGTTCGAAAATATTTGTGTCCACTCCGGCGCCAATCGGAAAGTTCTGGACAACCTTGCCGGTGTCCACGTTCATGATGGCGAGCACTTTGTTGCGTCCGCCGATGAACAACCTGTGATGCTCGGCGTCGAAGTCGATCGCCGTGGCCTCTTCAGCAGGAGCGATTGGCCAGTGAGCTCTCACCGTATTGGTCTTCGAATCGATGGCGACGACTTCGTTCTTGTCCTCGACGTTGTCGTAGATCGTGCCATGGCCATCGGGAACGGCGTATTCGGGACGTCCGCCGATCGGGATGGTAGCAACGACCGCTAGTGTGCCAGGATCAATCACCGAGGCGTCGTTTGTCTTTCCATTCATCGCGAAAATATGTTTGGAAGCCGGATCGTAGATAATGCAATCAGGATTGCCCCCGGTCTTGATGTGACCAGTTGGTTTCAACGTCTTGAGATCAAAGACGACAACTTCATCCGCTCCGCCGTCGCTGATGAATCCGCGGCCCAGATCACCCATCACCACGATGCCGTGCACCCGCTTTAGATCAGGAATGCTTCCGACGATCGCGCCGCTGTCCGCATCCACGACTTTCACTTCTGTGTTGTGCGAGATGTACAAGCGCCGGGTGGAAGTATCAAAAAGTGATGTAGTCCCAATACTCCTTGCCGCCAGGCGCGGCGCCCAAATCGTATTTCTTCAGTAGGTGATAGCCAGCCTGCGGCAGGGCTGTGAATGTCACAACTAGGCTACCCGCCAACACAACCGTTGCTAACGCTAACTGACGAGCCTCAAGAAGCTTCACGCGAGCACCTCGATGATTTGTCCGGAGCCAGTCCGGGTTTAGAAGATGAATTTGATAGCGAATTGAATCTGGCGTTCCGGAACGGTGGTTCTGAGCAAAAGACCCGCCGTGCCGCCCTGAACTAGGTTTGGTGCGAGCGACGCGCCAGTGGCGTCAAAAATGTCGGTATTGCCATCACCGGGTCCTGGAGGCGCAAAGTTGGGATGATTGATAATGTTGAACATTTCGACCCGGAACTGGACGTTGAAATTCTCGGAGATTCTCCGGATCCGATTGTTCTTGAACACGGAGAAGTCGAGGCTAGTAATTCCAGGCCCGATCATGATATTGCGGCCGGCGTTGCCGCGAAGATTGAAGCATTGCAAGTTTGTTGTATTCCCGCCGAAGAGGCTGCAATTGGCGTTCCAAAAGGCCAAGTCTGGCGCAGTGGGAATCGCAAAACACTGGGTCTTGATGTAGTTTTCGGGATGGCCCGGATTTGTCAGGCTGCTGCACCCGGGGCCGGCCAGGCGATTTGGAAAAGCGAAATCATCGCTGCTGAGGGTGTTGGCCGGGTCGCCGCCGGTGCCCCACGTCGGGGTAAAGGGGACGCCGTCGCTGAGGGTCAGAATCGTGTCGCGGTAGGGACGACCATCGCTGATCGCCCCCCGCGCAGATCCGTACGGGCGCGTTTACGCATACGGCTCTTACTGTGGATGAGTGGCGGCGAAACGTGCTGCTGGCCGCACACCGTGCAATCCCTGGGACATGCG
>WNFR01003498.1_pt1 | contig 16220 bp, 17 predicted proteins | sample 5400221 | NCBI WGS metagenome assembly WNFR01 (sample SAMN13153357, study PRJNA577476) | soil metagenome | isolation source: 40 cm soil under Madrone tree | place: USA:California | collected 2016-06-14 | reverse complement strand
TTGAGCACGAACCATTATCAGATCGAGCTGCTCACGAATCTCGATCAAGTTCCCGAATCGGGCGATCGTTGTCATCGCGGTTTGCCGGTCCGAAATGTTAAACGCCATGCTGGCACAGGCTTTTCGAGTTTAGACTCGAGCTTTCATGGTCGAAAATCTGCTTGGTCAGTTGACCGAAAGTCGCGGCACGAACGAAGATAAGCTTTGAATCATGCATATCACGGACATCATGCGGGGGGATTCTCCCACGTTTTCGTTCGAGTTCTTTCCTCCGAAAACGCCGGCGGCTGCCGAGATTCTCTACCAAACGATCCGCGATTTGGAATCGTACATGCCGCACTTTGTGAGTGTTACCTACGGTGCCGGTGGTTCAACGCGAAATTTAACCCACGACCTTGTCGAGCGCATTCAACATACAACAAAACTGGACCCGATCCCGCACCTGACCTGCGTCTGCCACAACGAAGAAGAGATCGAAGCGATTTTACTTCGCTACGCCAGGTCGGCGATTGGAAATATCCTCGCGCTCGGGGGCGATCGGCCGCGCGACATCCCCTACAATAAATCGCGCGATTCGTTCCAACATGCGGTCGATTTGGTTAAGTTCATTCGCCGATTCAACGAATCGGGCGCGCATCCGGATCGCCGCGGTTTCGGGGTCGGCGTTGCCGGTTTCCCGGAAGGACATCCCGCGACGCCGAATCGATTAGTCGAAATGGATCATCTCAAAGCGAAAGTGGACGCCGGCGCCGACTACATCGTCACGCAACTATTTTTCGATAATCGCGACTTCCTCGATTTCCGCGAACGGTGTGCCCTCGCCGACATTCACATCCCTATTATCGCGGGCATCATGCCTGTTACCTCCATGAGCGGATTCAATCGCATCGCGGATCTGGCCGGTGGCGCACGCTTTCCGGCCAAGCTTCTGCGTGCTCTTCAACGATGCGAAAACGATCCTGAAGCGGTAAGACGCGTCGGCGTTCACTTCGCTTTGGAACAATGTCACGATCTTTTGGATAACAACGTGGCCGGCGTTCATTTTTACACACTCAATCGCTCCGACGCCACGCGGGTAATTTTTGACAGTCTCGGCATTCCGCGGCGGCAGAGCGCACAGGCCCCCACCGTTTAATTGAGCGACGAGATTCGCAAGATCATCGCGGTCGCGTTCGGGCATTTCCCGGCGTCTATTTAATCACGCCATTCCTCTATTACGAGACGACGACAAAACTGGCCGAATTTGCGCGAAGTCTGTGAAACGCGCAGAATCTGGGATGTTCGAAGGCCGACGTGCCCTCTATCTTCAACTCGCACTGTTTGCAATAGCGATTGGGCTAGTGCTGCTGCTGTCGTGCTTTTTCCCGCTTGTCGATCTTGTCGATGCGGCGCAACACCGCGTGATGAATTGGGGCGCGTGGAGCGGGGTATGTTATCCGCTGCTTTTTGCCTTTTGTAATGTCCTGCTTCTTCCCGGCGGCTTATTAAGTGTCGGCGGCGGTTTTTTCTTTGGACTTTGGTGGGGCTTTTTCATCGTGCTTTTCGGCAACGCCATCGCCGCAGCGATTGCATTTGCGCTCAGCCGATGGGCAGGGCGGCGGTGGCTGGGCCGAAAGCTCTTGCGAAGTTCGACGCTCCGGGCGTTAGAGCCGGCGGTTGAGCGCGAAGGATGGAAGATTATATTTCTGAGCCAATTACACCCGCTTTTCCCAACAAGCCTTCTGAACTACGTATATGGTCTAACAAGAATTCGATTCCGAACGTACATGCTCTGGACCTCGATCGGCCGCGCTCCAGGGCTCTTTTTGTATGTGTACCTTGGAACGCTCGGTCAGCTCGGATTGAATCTAGCGCGGGGGAGAAGCCATCCGCGACTGGTTGAGTACTGGACTTGGGGCGGTGCGTTTCTTACCACTGCCCTCCTGTTTATTTTGTTGACACGAATCGCACTCCGCACACTTCAAAGAGCGGAGGAATTGCTGCTTGAAAAACCAGAGCATTCGATCGAATCAAACATATTATCTAGATAATATCAACAACAACATCAAGTATTTATGTATATAACTAAATCTCTAGAGACTGCAGCACAGGCGCGAGCGTGCGCCCATGGCGGGAAGGATCTAGTTGGAGTGGCCAATAGGATGCCGATTCGGACGAACCGGCCGTGCAACGCAGAACCCGTCGCCGACGTCGGTGGCTGGTTTAATTGACGATGAAAATCATTGCATCGACCATCAGCTGCAAGAGCCAGGAGTCTAGCGTGACTGATCTGGAGCCCTTTCGCAATGTTTAAGCTTCCCACAGAATACGATGTCGTAGTTGTGGGTAGTGGGCATGCCGGAATCGAAGCAGCTCTGGCAGCAGCCCGCATTGGCTGCCGGACTTTGATGTTGACGCAGAATCTAGACACGATCGGGCAAATGTCGTGCAATCCAGCAGTTGGCGGTTTGGCAAAAGGTCATATTGTTCGCGAAATCGACGCCATGGGCGGTGTAATCGGGATAAACACGGACGCCACTGGCATTCAATTTCGGATGCTTAACAGGGCAAAGGGACCTTCAGTGCGAGCACCGCGTGCCCAGTGCGACAAAAAAGCCTACCAGTTTCGGATGAAAGCCATCCTGGAAACCAAGGATAATTTGGACTTAAAACAGGCGACAGTTTCGAGTGTTCTTGTCGAAAACCGGACAGTGCGTGGCGTTGGGACAGATCTTGGCATAAAGATTATGGCGCGCAGTGTTGTAATCACATCGGGTACTTTTTTGCGCGGGCTTTTGCACATAGGTGAGAACACTAAGCCGGGTGGACGCATGGCCGATGCTAGTTCGGCGTTAAGCGAAGATCTTCGACAATTGGGTTTTACAGTCGGGCGGTTCAAGACCGGCACCCCTTGTCGGCTCAATGGTCGGTCGATCGACTTCTCGCAATGCCACGTCCAACTCGGAGACGAACCACCTCCGCGATTCGCGTTTTGTGACGACGTAGGGAAACTCAAGAACGAGGTTTTTACCCTCAATTTTAACGACCGAGGAGAGTTCCACGTGGAACAAATGCCGTGCTGGATTACTCATACTACCCAGCAGACGCACGATATCATTGGGGCCAATCTCCACCGATCCCCCCTCTATTCGGGTCAAATAAAAGGAACCGGGCCGCGGTACTGTCCCTCAATCGAGGACAAGGTCGTTAAATTTGTGGACAAAGTGAGTCACCAGCTCTTTTTAGAACCGGAAGGTCGCCATACCGAGGAATATTATGTAAACGGAATTTCTACGAGTCTGCCATACGATGTGCAACTGGAGTTTTTGCATTCGATTCCGGGCTTGCAGCGGGCTGAAATCATGCGGCCGGGTTACGCGGTGGAATATGATTTTTTCCCTCCCACTCAGCTTTTTCCGACCTTGGAAACGAGGTTGATTAAGGGGCTTTATTTTGCTGGACAGGTTAATGGCACTTCAGGCTACGAAGAAGCGGCGGCGCAAGGCTTGATCGCCGGGACAAACGCGGCCCTAAAAACGCAGGGTCGTTCACCGATCGTTTTGGATAGAAGCGAAGCGTATATCGGAGTTCTTGTCGACGATTTAGTCACAAGGGGCACCGAGGAGCCGTACCGCATGTTCACTAGTCGAGCCGAAGATCGCTTGTTTCTTCGGCATGATAATGCCGATCAAAGATTGACCAAACTGGCATTTGACGCAGGCCTCATCTCAAAGGACCGCTGGGCACACTTTCAGCAGAAACTGGAGCTTCTCGGCTGTGTTCGACAACTGGCAATCGACACGAAGCTCGGTGGCGTCCCCCTGTGCCAACTATTGAAGCGGCCGGATTTTGGCATTCCGAATTTACCAGAGGAAATCCGGACCGTGGCACCAGCCGAAATTTGGGAAACGGTTGGGACGGACGTGAAGTATGAAGGATATGTCAATCGACAAGCTGAGCAGAATCGAAGAGTAGCCAGCCGAAACTTGCAGCCCATACCTGAGGGACTGGACTATGGAAAAATAGTCGGCTTACGTTCCGAGACCCGACAGAAGTTAACAGCTGTTCGACCTGTCTCGCTGGGTCAGGCGGCCCGCATTAGCGGCATAACCCCAGCTGACATTGCAATAATATCTATCTGGCTTACCAAGAATCCCTTGCAATGCCAACCTAGTGCTAATGGTGTCGCGATTTTTCGTGACAAGGATCAAAAGGCCGTTAGCTCCAACGCTTAGCAATGCTTATTTTTGCTACTGTCGCGCTCGTCAGCTACCTGCTCGGGTCGATCCCTGCCGGCTATCTCGCCGGCCGTGTGGCAGGGATTGACATTCGCCACGCTGGCAGCGGCAACATTGGCGCGACGAATGTAATGCGGGTTCTCGGAAAGCGTTACGGCTATCCGGTTTTCATCGTCGATTTCCTGAAGGGCTTGATAGCAGTTAGTCTGTCGATTTTGATAGAAAAGCGTGCGCAGCCACTATCGGTTCCGACTGAGCTAATCGGGATCATCGCGGCTATTTCCTGCGTGATCGGACACTCCTTTCCGGTGTGGTTGAGCTTTAAAGGAGGCAAAGGGGTCGCGACTTCGATGGGGGGGCTTTTTGGACTGATGCCTTTTGTGGCCTTAATCGGGGTCGCGGTCTGGGTCATCACGTTCCAAGTGACACGCTACGTTTCAGTTGCCTCGATGACCGCCACACTGGCGGTGCCAATCAGCATTTTGATCCTGATGCCTCTAAAACAAACGGGCGAGGCAGCTCTTCTGTACTTTTCCATTGGGCTAGCCGCGCTTGTAATTTTTCGGCATCGCTCGAATCTTTGCCGGTTGGTGCGAGGGACCGAACCGCGGTTCAAGCGGAAGTGAAGATCGACAAAATAGCAATCTTGGGCGCCGGGAGCTGGGGAACCGCCTTGGCGTGGTTGTGGGCGAAACATGGGCGACGAATTTGTCTTTGGGGAAACAGCGCAGATCGGGTCGAGCGCGTGCAAAGAACGCGTGAGAACAGCGATTACATTCCAGGGTTACAATTACCTGATTCGGTAAATGTTACGCATGAGCTGCGCGACTGCGCCGAGGCAAACCTCGTCGTATTTGTCACGCCATCGACCGCTCTGCGCGGAATTGCCATGCGTTTACGGGAAGTAATCCGCGAGGGGCGCACCATGTTGCTCAGTTGCACAAAAGGAATTGAGCACGGCAGCGGAATGCGGATGAGCCAAATTTTGAATGACATTTTTCCGCGGCATGAACTCGCGGTGTTGTCGGGACCAAACCTTGCAGCTGAAGTAGTTCGCGGTCTGCCTACTGCGACTGTAATAGGCTGCCGAGACCTTAAGTGCGCCGCGAATTTGCAAGACTTTCTTGGCAGTTCGCGTTTCCGCATTTACACGAGTGACGACGTCACCAGTATTGAATTGGGTGGCGCCTTGAAAAATGTCTTCGCGATCGCGGCTGGCGCGAGCGATGGGCTTGGTTTAGGTGATAATACGAAGGCAGCGCTGGTCACGCGCTCGCTCGCCGAGATGATTCGGCTCGGCACGGCGATGGGCGGAAACTTAAAAACCTTCTATGGACTGAGCGGCGCTGGCGATTTGATCGCGACCTGCTTTAGCGAGCACAGCCGTAATCGGCGCGTCGGCGAGCAGCTCGGTCGCGGGCAAACGCTAAAGCAAATCGCTTCATCAATGCAAATGGTGGCCGAAGGAATTCCAACGACAAAAAGCGCTCACGAATGCGCGCGCAGACTCAACATCGAGACGCCGATTATCGATCAGGTCAACGGTTTGCTTTACGAGGGGAAAGTGCCAATTCGGGCGATGCAGGAATTACTCGAGCGCGATCAGAAAGCGGAGCAAATCTAACTAGTCAGGTAACTTGCGGCAGACCTCATTAATGGCGGCTGGATATAACTCGTGCTCTGCAATCTGAATTCGAGCATGGAGGCCTTCTGGTGTGTCGTTAGGCAGAATCGGCACTTCGCGTTGCGCAATGATATCTCCATGATCGATTTTTTCATCGACGTAGTGGACGGTGCAGCCGGTCACTGTTTCGCCAGCGACAAGTGCCTGTTTCCACGCCTCGAGCCCGGGAAATTTAGGCAGAAGCGATGGATGAATATTTAAAATTCGACGCGAAAACGCGGCGAGCATCGGCGACTTGAGAACCCGCATGAAGCCGGCCAGAATTACAAGTTGGACGCCGGCATCACGAAACATTCGCACAAGATCGACTTCGGCTTGCGGCTCCAGTCGCGTGTGGAACCTACCGGGCGGCAAATAGGCGTTGGGAATCGAAAATTCCCGCGCGATGTCGAGGATCGGCGCGTCGAACACATCTGAGATGACAACGCGGACCTCGGCTGCGAGAACGCCGCTCCTATTGCTCTCAAGGATCGCGCGGCAGTTCGTTCCCTTGCCTGATCCGAGAATGCCGAGCGGAACATCTTTCATTTAATGATCTTTCGCAGTTTTTCCAGCAAATCGGAGGTCGAATGCCCATGCACAAATGGGAGGATGCGGACCTCTACTCCGATTTCCCGCATTACGGCCTGTTCTTCAGCATCCAGCGTTTCGGAAGTGTAATCCCCACCCTTGGCATAAATGGCTGGTCTCGCCGCTTCGATGAATCGGGTCGCGCGCATTTCGGGAAAAATCGTGACGAAATCGACGCACTTGAGTGCAGCAAGCATTTCCGCGCGGTCACTTTCGTTGTTCACCGGACGCCCGGCTCCTTTCAGTTCTCGAACTGATTGATCACCATTCAAGCCGATTGCCAAAGCGTCACCCAGCGCACGCGCGGCTTGCAAATAGCGCACATGACCCACATGCAGCAAATCAAAACATCCGTTCGTGGCGACCAGTCTTTTCCTAGCCCCGCGCAACTCTCTTGCCCGCTCCGCCAATTGATCGATATCGATGATCTTGACGTTCATCGTTTGCTGATCACAAATTCTAATCCGCGGGGAACGATTTGAAAAATGGCCGGCTCATTTCCGACCAGTTCACCATCGACATTGAACCACATTCCGGGCTGCGAACGCACCGAGATCTTTTTTGCGCGTCGAAAAATAACCGCATTACTGGAGAGATGATTGCCTAAGAGCATTTCAGCGGCCAGCAACACCATTTTCGCTGGTGGACGTTTGGGGACGAGTACAACATCGAGTAATCCGTCGCGAAGATCGGCCTGACGGGCGATTGGCAATCCGCCGGCAACAAATTGCCCGTTCGCAACGACGACGTTGTAAAGCTCGATCATTAATCTCTCCACATCATCGAAAACGATGCTCGTCTGGTATGCGTGCAATTCCGGCAGAGCTGCCGCAGCGCTGCGCAGATAAGCGAGCGGCCCCCAGGTGGATTTAATTTCGGGCGTCAATTTCTCATCGACGAGACCGCTGAAGCCCCCGGCAGACACGTTCACGAAGTAACGCGTGCGGTCACTCGTCACGCGGACGAGATCAATCGGATCTGTTTGTTTGGCGCGCAGGATATCGATGTTGTCCTCGACGCTTGCAGGCAATCCAATTGATCGCGCAAAATCATTTGCCGTGCCGAGTGGCACAAGGCCCACGCAAACCCCTCGCGTGCGATGGGGCGTCGCAATTCCATTAATGACCTCATTCAACGTCCCATCGCCGCCCGCCGCAATAACGTAATCACATCTGGCACGAATCGCGTCGCGCGCGTAAGTTTCTGCCTCGCCTGCACGTTGCGTTAGACGCAGTTTCCTCGGATTGAGTCGGCGAAGCTGTTTTAGAAGACGGCTTCGATTAACAATCGACCCCGCGATCGGATTAAAAATGATATATGGTTTCACGCTACGATAATCAAACTTGCTCCCTAAGCGCGAGTTTCAGTTTTCGCTTTCGCTAATTTGGATCAAACTAGGAGAGAATCCCCACATGGCTATCAAGAGTCGCAAACCAAGTAAGAGCAAATCTATGACGGATGGCTTCCGCATTTCCAATGGACCGGTCATACGCCCGACAAAGGTGGCCAAAAGAGAGGACGACGATTTGGGTGATATGGTCGAGCTCCCGCGAGCTTTTGGCGCGCCGATTTTATTCGCCATCGCCCGCGATCCACAGACCATCTTCACCTATTGGAGCATCGATTGGTCAACCATCTTCGCTCAAGCGATGCCCGTGGACCGGCAAGTCCACTTGCGCGTTTACACGGTTGACGGGGCACAGGAGACGAGCGCTGCGGTCGAACCGATGGCTGGGAATTCCTACCTGCCGGTTTCACAGCCGCGCGGCGTTTATCGTGTTGAGATCGGATATTATCAGCCTGAAGACGTTTGGAATTCGGTCGCGGTCTCCGACGAAGTAACGATGCCGCCTGACAACGTGGCGACCGATATAGATATCGATGTTGCTACGATCCCACTTCATCTCAGTTTTCAACAGCTCCTTGATTTATTTCGGGTGTCGAATGGCGCCGCCTTGACGGAAATTATTTCTCAGTTCCAGAAGCGCGCTTTGAATGAGAAAGAGCGCGAGTTACTGAGCCTGGAAGAGCAGACAATTCTTCGCGCGATGGACCTTTCGTTATTAAACACCGCGGTCGCTTGGCGGGCGTTTCTGAATCAGGCCGACTACGAGACGCTACGCAGACGCGCGGAATCGATTCTCAGTTCCGGCTCGGCCAGCCCGCGCGGTGGATTTGGCGAAAGTAGTTGGGCCTCAGCGGCCTCCTAAGTACGCGCTTTTCACGCGATCGTTCGCGCGCAAGGCGCTGGAACGGTCATGCAGGAGAATTCGACCGGTTTCGAGGACGTAACCGTAATGCGAGATTTCCAGCGCGAGGTTCGCGTTTTGCTCAACCAGCAGAATGGTGATGCCCAACGACTGATTGATCTCGACGATCTTTTCGAAAATCGTTTTTGTAAGAATCGGGGCGATCCCGAGGGATGGTTCGTCCAGCATTAAACAACGCGGCCTGCTCATGAGCGCACGGCTGATCGCCAGCATTTGTTGCTCACCTCCGGACAGTGTACCTGCGACTTGGCGCGATCTTTCTTTCAATCGCGGGAAGATTTCAAAAACAAAATCGAATTCCGCGCTGAGTTTGTGTCGATCTTTGCGAAGATAGGCGCCCATTAGTAGATTTTCGCGCACGGTGAGATTGGCGAAGATCATCCGACCCTCCGGCACCTGCGAAATGCCGCGTTCGACGATCCGATGCGGCGGAAGATTGCCAATCTCTTCGCCTTCGTAGCGAATGTTTCCGTGGCGCGCCTTGAGCAGGCCGGAAACTGTGCGCAGCGTTGTCGATTTCCCGGCGCCGTTTGCGCCGATCAAAGTTACGATTGCGCCTTTTTCAACTTTCAGGGACACGTCGTGCAGTGCAATAATCGATCCGTAGTTAACTGCGAGATTGCTTAACTCAAGCATGTTTGGTGTGACCAGAAGTTAAATGATTCTGAATTGTGAGATCTTCGAGTTCGCTGCGCTCCGTCCGGCATTACGAGAATCCAAAACATGTCGACCTTACGCTTTCTTCGTTTCTTCTCCCAGATATGCTTCGATGACCTTCGGATTCGCCTGCACTTGCGCCGGGGTTCCCTCCGCGATTTTGATTCCATAATCCAGTACGGTTACGCGCTGACAAATTCCCATGACTACTCTCATGTCGTGCTCGACCAGTAGGACGGCGATCTGAAATTTCTTTTTCACAAATTGGATCAGCTCCATTAGTTTTTCTTTTTCTCGTGGGTTCATCCCCGCAGCGGGCTCATCCAGCAGCAAAAGCTTTGGCCGCGTCGCGAGTGCGCGCACAATTTCCAAGCGCCGCTGATCCCCGTAGGAGAGACTTCCGCAAAGGGCATCGCGAAATTTGCCAAGGTCAAAGATCTCCAAAAGCTCGTCCACCTGACGCGCGACCTCGTTTTCTTCGCGGTAAAATGTGCCCATCCGCCAAAGCGCGTGCGCGAGGCCGTGACGCAAGCGCAAATTGAATCCCGCACGCACATTGTCGAATACGGTCAGCGTGGGAAACAAACGAATATTTTGAAAAGTGCGCGCAACACCGCGCCGGGCGATCGTATTTGGCCTGAGACCAGCGATCGGCTTATTCTCGAAAATAATTGTCCCACTTGTCGGCCGATAAACCCCGGTGACAACGTTAAAGATAGTAGTTTTCCCCGCCCCGTTCGGGCCAATCAGGCCGATGAGCTCGTCCGCGCCAATTTGCAGATCAAATGCCGACACGGCAGTGAGGCCACCGAACCTGATAGTGCATTGCCGAAGGTCGAGGAGCGGAGACGGCATGTGGATCTAAGCGGAATGGGCCGGCAATTTCGCTCGTTTCGTCGCGCCGCCAATTGGAATTCCTCTTCGCGGCAACCGGCCGAAAAGTCCTTGCGGACGCAACAACATGAGGGCGATCAACACGAGCGAATAAATGATGACGCGATTCGCCGCAATGCGCCGGATGATTTCGGGAAGCCATTGGTAGCCGGAGACGAAACGCAAATACTCGAGCAAGAGCGTCAAAAGAATAGCGGCGAAAGCCACGCCGGCGGTGCTGCCCATGCCACCGAGGATTACCATGACGACAATCTCGATCGACCGTTGGAAATCAAAACCACTCGGATTGATGTAAGTCGTGCTGTGCGCATAAAGTCCGCCGGCAACGCCTGCAAAAAACGCGCCAAGCACAAAGGCGGTGACTTTGTAGCGCGTCGTACTAATTCCAACGGCTTCAGATGCAACCTCGTCATCCCGCACCGTAAGAAATCCCCGACCGTAAGTGGAGTCGATCAAACTCACAACGACGTAGATCGTGATCGCCGCTACCGAATACGTCCAAAACAGAGTCGTGTAATTCGCGATCCCGCTGTAGCCACGCGGTCCGCCGACGGCATCGGTATTTTGGATCACGACTCGAATGATTTCGCCGAAGCCAAGGGTAACGATTGCAAGGTAATCGCCCTTCAATCGCAACGAGGGAACGCCGACAATCAGGCCGGCGGCGGCGGCGGCAAGCCCGCCAGCGATCAACACGCTTATGAAAAGCAACGTAATGCTAAAAAAATTTGGGCCGCCGAGCGCCCGGAACAGGCCAGCACTATGTTCGGTAGAGAGATACGCCGCGACGTATGCACCGATGGCCATGAATCCGGCGTGACCGAGCGAAAACTGCCCCGTATATCCATTGATGAGATTGAGACCGACAGCGAGCGTGATGTTGATGCCGATGAAGATGATGATTTGCAGATAATATGAATTGATCCCCCCGGAAAAGTGCGACACGATGCCGCTCAGGATAATGGCGGCGAGCAGTATCCATTTTTTGATGTGGCGATATTTCATTGCTGCATTCGGGCCGACTACGCGCCCGATTTAAACTTTCTCACTATGCGCACGTCCGAAAATTCCGGCTGGACGGAAAAGCAAAATCACGATCAAAAGCGAGAATGCGATCGCGTCGCGATAGGTTGAAAAAGCCGAGCCACCGACAAATGTCTCCACAACGCCGAGAATAATTCCGCCAACGGCGGCGCCCGGAATGTTTCCGATGCCGCCGAGAACAGCCGCAACGAATGCCTTGATCCCGGGGAGAAGACCCATAAGCGGATCGATCGATGGATAGCTGAGGGCATACAAAATCCCGCCCGCGCCAGCGAGCGCACTGCCGAGAGCAAAGGTGAATGAAATCACGACATCGATGTTTACACCCATGAGTGCGGCTGCGGTGGGGTTGTTGGAGAGCGCGCGCATAGCCATTCCGAGTCTCGTCCGCTTAACGATGAACGTAAGCGCGACGAGCAAACAAATGGTGACGATAAACGCCGCGAGTTGGGTCGTCGTGATCGTCAGCGCGCCGGTTCCCGCGATCGCGCGGTCCGGCATCAATTCTGGAAATGATTTTGGATCAGCGCCGAAAACGAACTGGCCTCCGTATTCGAGAAATAATGAGACGCCAATTGCAGTAATGAGCACGGTAAGTTTTGGTCGTTGACGCAACGGACGATAGGCGAGTTTCTCGATCGTGACGCCAAGCAGGGCGCAAATCAGCATGGTTAGAATCAACACTGCGACCGGTCCGAGCGGCGTGAGCCCTCCGGTAAAATGCGGCAGCAGCCGCGGGCTCAGGTAGTAACCGCAAAAAGCGCCGATCATGAAAACATCGCCATGTGCGAAGTTGATAAAGCGCAAGACACCGTAAACCATCGTGTAACCCAGCGCGATCAGCGCATAGAACGCGCCCAACGAGAGCCCGTTAATCAGTTGCTGGAAAAATTCGGTGCTTGTCATCCCGAGCGGTTCGCAGCGTAGTCGAGGAATTTCTTATCGTCCATTCCGCCGGCAGATACGAGGAGACCGTTTTTACCTCAAATAGTGAGAGATTCCTCGCCTGCGCTCGGAATGACAGAAATTACGGCGGAACGGTTGTGACGAAGTTGGCTTGGCTTCCCTTCACCTCAAGAACCACAGCGGCTTTTTTTGCATTTCGCTTTTCGTCGATCGTAATGTTGCCGGTAACTCCAGGATAATCCTTCACGTTTGTGAGCGCGTCACGAATCTTCGTTCCATCAGTCGAACCGGCCGTGTTAATCGCTTGCCCGAGAATCATCATGGCGTCATAGCCCAATGGCGCCATTCCATCAGGCAGGGTGTGAAATTTGGCCTGATATTTTTTCACGAAATCCTGCACTTTTGGGTTTTGATCCTGCACCGAGAAATGGGTCGAAAAATAACAGCCGTCCAACGCGCTACCGCCAATCTCGGTCAATTTCGGCGAATCCCAGCCGTCACCGCCGAGCAGCGGGACTTTAATGCCTAACGAACGAGCCTGTCTCGCAATCAATCCAGCTTCAGTGTAGTAGCCGGGAACGAAAATTGCGTCCGGCTGCGCCACTTTGATTTTGGTGAGCTGTGCGCGAAAATCCTTGTCGGTGCCTCCGCCAGTGTAAGATAAGTCGGCCACAATTTGTCCGCCGTGGCTCGTAAAGTATTCCTTGAAAAACTGGGCGAGGCCTTTGGAGTAATCGCTCTTCACATCTTGCAAAATGGCGATCTTTTTCTTATGCAAATTATCGAGTGCGAATTTTGCCATCACCGTCCCCTGGAACGGGTCGATGAAGCAGACGCGAAAGATGTAATCCCCTTTTTCAGTGACGGAGGGATTCGTCGATCCCGGCGAAACCATCGGGATTTTCGCATTCTGGCAAATCGGCGCGGCTTCGAGCGAACGCGAGCTCGCGATTTCGCCCAGGATCGCAATCGCTCTGTCGCTGGCGACTAATTTTTTTACCGCGGCCGAAGGTTGACCAGGTTTGGATTGGTCGTCCTCCATGATTATCTTGATCTTGCGTCCACCAAGCAATCCGCCAGCGTTATTAATTTCCTCTTTGGCCAGCTCGACACCGTTACTCGAGTTGATTCCGAAGGTGGCTTCACTCCCGGTGAGCGATGCGAACTCGCCAACAACAATGTCTTGCGCATTTGCCGGAAGGGCGAGCAGTCCAGCTGTTGCGAACAGAAATGAAACGACGATGTAACGGGTAAGTGGGTTCATGAATAGTCCGTCTTTTAACCCTTGCGCGGCTGGCGCGCAATTCCAACGTCTTGATTAGGTTCAGAAAAAAATAGGACGGCGACGGCCTTTAACTCCGACTAGAAGCCCACCGTTTTCGGATTGCGTCAAAGCGTGCTATTCTCGCGCCCATGTCCGCAGCAAATCTTGTCCCTTTAGCGCGAAGAACGGTTTCGATCTTTCTCGCCGGACTGCTGCTTGCTTCTCCAATCTTCGGAACCACCCGGCCAACCAGCGAGGACCGACGCTCCAAGCTGCCGCAATTTGAAGCCCTGCCGCTGATACGTTCGCGACAAAATCATTTGCTCGTTCGCGCTTATATCAATGGCAGGCCAGCGTGGCTCGGCGTCGATAGCGGTGCGCCGGTGAGCGCGATCGCTTTGCATCGTCGCGAGCATTTTCGGCTCACCCCGATTTCGGCCAAATCCACCCTGCCCGCACGCATCCAGATTAATGGCGCTTTCAATAAAGTGGCCATCGCCCGTGAGCTGCGGCTCGGCGCGCTAAGTCTGGTGGATGAACCGGTGGTCACGGTCGATCTTGAGGGCTCGACTCGAGCCGCGCAATTGCTTCACGAGCAGGAGATCGATGGAATTATCGGAGCTGATATTCTTTTCCCGACCAGAGCGGTATTGGATTGTCAACGGCAGCTGCTCATCCTGAAAACCGATCCAGACGTTGCTGGCAGCGCGCCCGGTTTCGATCGCCGCGGATTGCGCGCCGTACCTATTCAAGTCAGCGATGGTTTCAATTTGTATGTCAACGGCTCCATCAATGGCGCCGCTGCCAAGCTTATGATCGATACCGGATCCTTTGCCACGCTATTGCATCGCTCCTTCGTTCAGCGGATGCGGATTGCGACGCGCGAGACACCATTCAGTTCCTCCGCAGTGAATCTGAAAGAACGCGGCGTACGAGTGGCGCGTATTCGCAAGTTGTCCGTCGGCTCTGTCGACATCGTCGGCAAGGAAGTGGGCGTCGTCGATTTGGAAGGACTGATTCACGACGGACTATTGCGCGGTTCGCCGCCCGTTGCTGGTCTCCTCGGCGGCGAAATCCTCAACCGGCATCACGGCATCATCGATTTCGGGACGCGCACACTCTATTTAAAACGTTAGGGTGCAGCCGCCGTAAAAATTGGCATGCAAACGAGATCATCTCTCTCGTCGACACCGAGCAAGCCGAGAGAGTGACTCGATGACAGCTGATAAGATTGACAAGACGGCAAACGATCTTGAACCAGCCGCCATTCGTGCGTTGGCCGTCGGAGCGCAAGCGATCTGCGCTTTAGCTGTCGGCGCTCTGGCTATCGGAGCGCTGGCTCTGGGCGCGGTTGCGATCGGCCGGCTCGCGATTGGCCGCTCCAAAATCAAGCGGATGGAAATCGACGAACTCGTCGTAAAGAAGATTCGCGTTACCGATTCGTTGGAAATTCCTACTCCGAGGTAGCCTCGGATCCGTTCGCTAAGATACAGCCTGTTACTCGACGTCGATTTCGCGCACTCGTTTTTGCATCCGAATCGCTTCCACCTGAGCCCGAATCTTGTCCCCAAGCCCGATCATGCACGGAATGGCTTGAATAAAAATAATGGCGATGAAGCATCCGAAGTATTGAATTGCACATTCTCCACACCGAACGTGCGATAAACAAATGGCTGCCGCGTCTCGATGTCCTTGACCCGATACAACTCGAGCGTGTCCGTGACTTTGTTGAAAACGCCTTCGGTGATCTTCAGCCGCTCGGTCGTCAGCGCATAAACTTTATTTTTCGTTTGGAGATATCGCGCTAGAGCAATAAAGATCGGCACGATCAGCCAACAAAAGAGCGCGCATAGAATGTACACGCCAAAGTTTTTCCATTGCGATGATGTGCCGCGCCAAACGGTTTCTTCCGCCATGGGGGGATTTTTAACAGACCGTCCGGGGAGCACAAGCCGCTGATGACTACGATCGCGCAGGCATTCGTGCTCGGCGCCGGGCTTGGCAAGCGGCTGCGACCGTTAACTGATGATTTGCCCAAGCCGCTGGTGCCGATTTTTCAGAAGCCGCTAATTACTTTCGCGCTCGATCATTTGATCGACATCGGCGTGAAGTCTTCCATCATCAACACGCATAAGTTGCCGGACTTCTTTCAGCGCTTTTTCCCACAGAACGACTACGAAGGTCATGCCATCAAGCTCGTGAACGAGCCCGTTCTGCTCGAGACCGGCGGCGGCATCAAGAATGTCGAAGTCGATTTCGGGGCGAAGCCGTTCATCACTTACAGCAGCGACATCCTCACGGATATCGATCTGCAACCGTTGATTGACGAGCATTTCCGCTCCGGAAACGACGTCACCCTAGCGTTGCGTGATACCGGTCTTGCCGCGGCGGTCGCTTTTCGCAATGGCCGGGTGGTCGATATCTCGAACAGATATGGCGTGGCCGGCAATCACGACTTCGCCAACATTGCGGTTTGGAATCCGGGGATTTTCGAGCGGATCCCACCGAATCAAAAAATTTCGTTTATTCCGATCGTCGGTAATTGGATCGGTGCCGGCGGCAAGATTGGCGGGGTTGTTCTCAATGACGGCAAGTGGTTCAACATTGGTTCGCGCACCGAATATCTCGAAGTGCATCTGATGATCTCTGAAGAACATTGGAAACCCCATTACCTGAAAACATCTGCTTGGCCCGAGCGGGTCGCTGCCAGTGCG
>WNFR01005861.1_pt1 | contig 16232 bp, 11 predicted proteins | sample 5400221 | NCBI WGS metagenome assembly WNFR01 (sample SAMN13153357, study PRJNA577476) | soil metagenome | isolation source: 40 cm soil under Madrone tree | place: USA:California | collected 2016-06-14 | reverse complement strand
GTGCTCGCCGTGGTGTTCCTCTTCCTGCAGACCTGGCGCGCGACCCTCATTCCGATGATCGCCGTGCCGGTGTCGCTGATCGGCGCCTTCGCCGGGCTGTGGGCGGTGGGCTTTACGATCAACACGCTCACGCTGTTCGCGCTGGTGCTCGCCATCGGCATCGTCGTCGACGATGCGATCGTCGTGCTGGAAAACGTCGAGCGGCTGATGCGCGAGAATCAGATGCCGCCGTTCGAGGCCGCGATCGAGGCGATGCGCGAGGTCTCCGGCGCCGTGGTCGCCATCGTGCTCGTGCTGTGCGCGGTGTTCGTTCCGGTCGCGTTCCTCGGCGGCATTGCCGGACAGCTCTACCGCCAGTTCGCGGTCACCCTGACCTTCGCGGTCGTCATCTCCGGCTTCATGGCGCTCACGCTCACGCCGGCGCTCTGCGCGATCATGATGAAGGCGGGCGCGCACCATTCAAGAGTGTTCGATCCCTTCAACCGCGGCTTCGCCTGGCTCACACGGCGCTTCCTGTGGTTCGTCAACCTGGCGATCCGCCACCGCATCGCGTCGCTTATCGCCGCCCTGCTGGTGCCGGCGATGACGCTCGGCCTATTCCTGCGCATCCCGGGCAGCTTCGTGCCGCCCGAGGATCAGGGCTACATCTTCAGCACCCTGCAGCTGCCCGACGGCGCGACGCTGGAGCGCACACGCAAGATGGCCGACGACATGGTGAAGATCATCAGCGCCAACCCCGGCGTGCAGAACACGATCGGCATCATCGGCTTCGACCTGATCGGCGGCGGCAACAAGACCAACGCGGCCACCATGTTCGTGCCGCTCAAGGAATGGGACGAGCGCGGCAGCAACAGCGCCCAGGTGATCGCGCGCGACATCGTGCAGAAAGGCGGCGGACTGCGCGACGGCGTGGCGCTCGCTTTCAACCCGGCAGCGATTCGCGGCATCGGCACGGCGGGCGGCTTCGAGGTGTACGTGCAGGCGCGCAGCAATCCCGATCCGACGCGGCTCTTCCAGGTGACGCAGGACTTGATGGCGGTGCTCTCGAAGCATCCGCAGCTCGCCGGCATCAACTCCTTCTATCGCCCGACGGTGCCGCAGCTCAAGGTAGAGGTCGACCGCGAGAAAGCGATCTCGCTCGGCGTGCCGGTGCAGGACGTGTTCGATGCGCTCTCGAGCACCATGGCGGCGCTCTACGTGAACGACTTCAACAAGTTCGGCCGCACGTTCCGCGTCCAGGTGCAGGCGGACGCGCAATTCCGCGCGCAGCCGGACGATCTCGGCGCAGTGCATGTGCGCTCGACCACGACGCGCGAAATGATCCCGCTCAAGGCGCTCATCAAGACCTCGAGCCTCATCGGCCCCGAGCAGCTCGAGCGTTTCAACGGCTTCCTTGCCGCCAAGGTCCTCGGCGGCGGCCGTCCCGGCGTCTCCTCCGGCGAAGCGATCGCGGCGGTGGAACAGGTGGCGGCGGCAACGCTGCCGGAGGGCTACACCCTCTCGTGGACCGGCCAGGCCTTCCAGGAAAAGAGAACCGGCCGGCAGTCGGCCATCGCCTTCGGCCTCGCGCTCGTCATGGTGTTCCTGATCCTGGCGGCGCTCTACGAGCGCTGGCTCCTGCCGCTCGCCGTGGTGTTCGCCGTGCCGTTCGCGGTCTGGGGCGCGCTCGGCCTCGTGGCGCTGCGCGGACTCGAGAACGACATCTACTTCCAGATCGGCCTCGTGGTGCTGATCGGCCTCGCGGGCAAGAACGCCATCCTGATCGTGGAGTTCGCGCAGCAGGGCTTCCTCGAAGGCAGGAACCCGATCGAGGCCGCGGTGGAGGCGGCGCGGCTGCGCTTCCGGCCGATCATCATGACCTCGCTCGCCTTCGTGCTCGGCGTGCTGCCGCTCATGTTCTCCTCGGGGGCCGGCGCCGGTGCGCGCCGCTCGATGGGCACGGGCGTCGTCGGCGGCATGCTCGCCGCCACCTTCATCGCGACGATTTTCATCCCGCTTTTCTTCACCGTGGTCGCGCGCCGCGCGAAGCGGCGCGCTGCCAAGCCGTCGAACGAGCTGGCCGCCAAGTGAGGAGACTCGCGCTCCTCGCGCTCGTCGCGCTCGCGGCCTGCACCGTTGGCCCGGATTACGAGCGGCCGACGATGCCGCTGCCCGCGCAGTATCCGGAACCCTCGGCCGGCGAAGCGGCGGCGATCGCCCCGCACTGGTGGACGCTCTATCAGGACGCGACGCTCGACGAGCTGATCGCCGCCGGCCAGAAGAGCAATTCGGACCTGCGGCTTGCAGTGGCACGCGTGCAGGAAGCCGAAGGCGCTTTGCGCGAGGCGCGCGCCGCCATCTTTCCCGAGATCACGGGCGCGGCGGGCTATGCGCGCCAGCGCGTGAGCACGCTCGCCCAGCCGCCGGTGCCGCCGGGCATCTCCACGGTACGGCCGAACTACCAGGCACTCCTCTCGACCAACTACGAGGTGGACTTCTGGGGCCGGATTGCCCGCACCACCGAGGCGGCGCGCGCGGGCCTGCTGGCGAGCGAGTTCTCGCGCGACGTCGTCGACATCACGCTGGCCGGCGCCATCGCGCAGGGCTACTTCGCGCTGCGCTCACTTGACGCGCAGATCGCGGTGCTCGACAACTCGATCCGCACGCGGCGCGAGTCGCTCGAGATTGCGAAAGCGCGCCTCGACGCGGGTCTTGCGCCCGAGCTCGACGTTTTCCAGGCGCAATCGGCGCTCGCCGACGCGCAGGTGCAACGCCGCGACACCGCGCGCAGCCGCTCACTGGTCGAGCACCAGCTCGCTCAGCTCACCGGGCGCTTGGAGCTCGAGCTGCCGGCGGACAAGCTCGCCGGCGACGTCTTCTCCCTGCCGTTCGTGCCGCTGCCCCCTGCGGGATTGCCTTCGTCGCTGATCGACCGGCGCCCCGATATCCGGCAGGCCGAGGAAGGCCTGGTCGCCGCCAATGCGCAGATCGGCGTGGCGCGCGCGGCGCTCTTCCCGACCATCTCGCTCACCGCGTCCGCGGGCGTGCAAAGCGCGCAGTTTGCCGACCTCGTCGCCGGGCCGGGCGCGGCCATCTGGAGCCTCGGCGCGGGCCTCGCCGCGCCGCTCATCGACGAAGGCCGGCGCGAGGCGCGCATCGACCAGGCGCGCGCACGGCGCGGGCAGGCGCTCGCCGGCTACCAGAAGGCGATCGAGACGGGCTTCCGCGAGGTCGCGGATGCGCTGGTCAACGTACAGCAAACCGGGGACAGCGAGGCGGAGCTGAAGGCGCGGCTCGACGCGGCGCGCAACGCGCTCGAGCTCTCCACGCTGCGCTACCAGAGCGGCTATTCGCCTTACCTGGAGGTGCTCGACGCGCAGCGCACGGCCAATGACGCCGAGCTTGCCTTCGTGCGAAACCGCCAGTCGCGCCTCGCGTTCAGCGTCGACCTGATCAAGGCGCTGGGCGGCGGCTGGGCGCCGCGCTAGAAGCTGATTCCGGTGACCTTGCTGCTGATCGCCTGCACCGGACCGAGCGGGTTCTGGTTTTCCTCGGTCTGCTGGATGGCCGGCTGCCCGCCGGTGAGCTTGTAGACGACGACGTCGTCCTTCAGCAGGATCAGGCCGCTGAAGCGCCAGCCCAGGGTGTGCGTCTCGCGCTGCAAGCCGAGCACGTCGAGCACTACGTTCCCCATGCGCTGCTTGTTCACCTGGCTCTGGTTGATCTCGAAGCCGCGGCAGCCGACTTTCGCCAGGACGCACTCGCGCACGCCGTTGTCGAGGTCGCCGATGGAGAACGACTGGTTCAGCATGAACCTGCGCATCACGTCGGCGTAATTGAGGATCGCGATGTTGGCATTCCTCGCCGGATCGAGGCTCATCTGCCGCAGATCCGCGATCGTGGTCTGCCCGGAACGATCTTGTCGAAGGCGTCCTGCGCGTCCTGGTAGTTCTGCCAGGGGCTCGCGGTCACTTCCTTGGACTTGGGCAAGAGCGCCCGGCTCCGCGGTGCCGATAGTCCGGGCGGCCGCGACCCGGCGCACTGTAGTCGGTCCGCGACAGCGCTTTCCCGCTGCGCGCGACAGCGAAGCGAGAGGCTTCGGCTCACAATGCTCGCAAGAACACCATGGGCTATCCGGACATCGAGCGCGCGCGTGCAGAGCAGGCAGCCCTGCAACGGATCATCGACGGCTATGGCGGGCCGGGACCCGATCGGCGCGCGCTGCGCCGCGTGGTCGATCTCTGCCGCGAGCTTGCCGATGCGGTTGACGACGACTACTTTCGCGAGAAGATCCTCATCGCTTCGGAGTACGCCGCCGAGTTGCTCTCGCAAGGCGAGCATCGCGCGCGCGGCGCGACGCCCGGCGCCGAGTTCCTGCGCCGCGAGATCCGCGGCGCGCTCGAGCTGGTGCAGAGCCGGCTCTACAGCCTCGAGCGCGCACGCCGCCATGGCGAGCAGGCGCTCTCGCGCGCCATGTCCGGCGCAGCGCACCCCATCAAGCGCTAAGCTCTCGTTCCGGGGTTAAACTTTCAAGGCGCCGGGATCTGGTGCCGAGGAAGGGACTCGAACCCCCACAGTGTTGCCACCGCTAGGACCTGAACCTAGTGCGTCTACCAATTCCGCCACCTCGGCAGGGGAGGCGGATTTTAGCTGAAAAAGAGAAGCGCTTGGCCAAGCGACGACCGAACAGAACTGCATTACGCCGCCGTGCGCGCGCCGAGCGCGACGACACGAGCGGCGCCGATTACCGGCGCGAAATCCTGCGGGAGCTCGATCGCGCGGGCGAGCCACTCACGCCGCGCGAGCTCGCGCAACGGCTCGACATCCGTACGCGCGAACGTCGTGCGTTCAATACCGGCATCTCGGCGCTCGAGCGCGCTGGCGACATCGTGCAGAACCGCGCCGGCGCGCTGCTGGTCGCGCGGCGCATCGCGACCGTCGCGGGACGCGTCGAAGGGCATCCCGATGGTCACGGTTTTCTCGTGCCTGACGAGAGCGGCCCCTCGGTTTACCTGCCGCCGCACGAGATGAGGAGCCTCATGCACGGCGACCGCGCTGCAGTGCGCGTCACCGGCAGCGATGCGCGCGGCCGGCCGGTCGGCACGCTGGTCGATGTGCTCGAGCGCGCGAAGCGACGCATCGTCGGACGCCTGCACAACGAGCACGGCGTGCTCGTTCTCGTACCGGAGGACCGCCGCATCGCTCACGACATCCTGTTGCCCGACGCCGGCAAGGCGAAGGCGGGCGAAGTGGTGACCGTGGACCTCATCGAGCCGCCGGCGCCGCACGCGCAGCCCGTCGGTCGCGTTGCCGAGGTGCTCGGCCATCACGCCGATCCGGGCATGGAGATCGAGATTGCGCTGCGCAAGTTCGACCTGCCGCATCGCTTCTCGCGCCAGGCGCTGGCGCTCGCCAGGTCGCTGCCCGACGAGGTGCGCGAGGAGGACCGCCGCGGCCGCCGCGACCTGCGGCAGCTCGAGTTCGTCACCATCGACGGCGAGACGGCGAAGGACTTCGACGACGCGGTCTATTGCACGCGCGAAGCCATAGGAGGAAAGGCGGGCTTCCGCTTGTGGGTGGCGATCGCCGACGTCAGCCACTACGTGAAGCACGGCGATGCGCTCGATCTCGAGGCACGCGAGCGGGGCACGTCGGTGTACTTCCCGCGACGCGTGATCCCGATGCTGCCGGAGAAGCTCTCCAACGGCATCTGCTCGCTCAATCCGAACGTGGAGCGCCTCGCCGTGGTATGCGAGGTAGAGGTCTCCGCCCAGGGCGAGCTCGGCCGCTACGAGTTCTATCCGGCGGTGTTTCGCTCGCAAGCGCGGCTCACCTATACCCAGGTCTGGGCGGACCTCTCGAGCGGCCGGCCGGCCGCGCATATCGCGCGCCTCTACGAGCTTTTCCAGGTGCTCTTCCGCAGCCGCGAGAAGCGCGGCGCTATCGATTTCGAGACCGTCGAGACGCGCATGGTCTTCGACCCGAACGGCAAGATCGAGCGCATCGTGCCCGAGGCGCGCAACGACGCACACCGCGTCATCGAGGAGTGCATGCTCGCCGCCAACGTCTGCGCGGGCAGCTTCATCGCGCGCCACAAGCAGCCGGTGCTCTACCGCGTGCATGATGTGCCCGCCGAAGAGAAGGTGGCCGCGCTGCGCGCCTTCCTCGCCGAGCTCGGCCTGCAGCTCCCAGGGGGCGAGATCCCCAGGCCGCGCGACTACGCGGCGCTGCTGGAGAAAATCCGCAAGCGGCCCGACTTCAACCTGCTGCAGACGGTGCTGCTGCGCTCGCTCAAGCAGGCGATGTACACGCCCAAGAACGTCGGGCACTTCGGCCTCGCCTATGAAGCGTACGTGCACTTCACATCGCCGATCCGCCGCTATCCCGATCTGCTGGTGCATCGGGCGATCAAGGCGCTCCTCGCCGGCAAGCGCTACGACGGCGGGCTCGACTGGGAGGCGCTCGGGCGCCACTGCTCGGAGACCGAACGGCGCGCCGATGACGCGAGCCGCGACGTCGAGAGCTGGCTCAAGTGCAATTACATGCGCGAGCACGTCGGCGAGAGCTTCGCGGGCACGATCACCGGCGTCGTGCCCTTCGGCCTGTTCGTCACGCTCGACGATTACTTCGTCGACGGGCTGGTGCACATCTCCGAGCTCGGCCGCGATTACTTCCAGTACGACGGCGCGCGGCATCTACTCTACGGCGAGCGCACGAGGAAGCGCTTCCGGCTTGCCGACCGCATGAGCGTGAAGCTCGTGCGCGTCGACGTCGATCAGCGCAAGATCGACCTCGTGCCCGCCCCGTCCTCCTGATGAGCCGCGAGCGCGAGCCGCGCGTCGTATTCGGTTTTCACGCAGTGCTTGCCCGGCTGCGCGCCGATCCGTCTTCGGTGATGGAGATCTTCCTCGACGAGACGCGCAACGACGCGCGCGGCAAGGATCTCGCGGCTGCGGCGCAGCGCGCCGGCGTGCGGCTGATGCGCGTGCCGACCAAGCGCCTGGACGGCTTCTACGGCGGCGGCCGCCATCAGGGCGTGGTCGCACGCGTTGCGGTCAAATCGCTCGGCGAAACACTGGGCGAGGTGCTGGCGCAGGTCGAACACCCGCTGCTGCTGGTCCTCGACGGCGTCACCGACCCGCACAATCTCGGCGCGTGCCTGCGCGTCGCCCACGCCGCCGGCGCCCATGCGGTGATTGCGCCGAAGGACCGAGCCGCCGGCATCACGCCCGCGGTATCGAAGGTCGCGAGCGGCGCGGCCGAGGCGACGCCCTATCTCATGGTCACGAATCTCGCGCGCACGCTCGCCGAGCTGAAGGAGCGCGAGGTATGGATCGTCGGCGCGGACCAGCGCGCGCCGCAGACGCTCTACGAGGCGGATCTGCCGCGGGCCATCGGCTGGGTGCTCGGCGCGGAAGGCGCGGGCATGCGTCGTCTGACGCGCGAGAACTGCGATTTGCTGGTACGCATCCCCATGGCGGGCGAGGTCGAGAGTCTCAACGTCTCCGTCTCGGCGGGCCTGTGCCTGTTCGAGTCGGTGCGCCGGCGCCTGAGCAAGTCCTAAGCCACACCGCGGCCAAGCTCCGCCTCGAGCTCCGCGAGGTTGCGCAGCACGTTCTTCGCATGCCGATAGACCATCTCGGCGTGTTTGTTCGGCTCGATGCCGTGCGGCAGGCGCGTAAAGAGCCGCGCGCCGAGGAAGCGCTCGAGGCGCTGAACGCGCGTCGAGACCAGTGACTGAACCGTATCCAGCTCGTCTGCGGCGCGGCTGAAGCTGCGCTGCTCGTACACCGACACGAAACAGCGCAGGTCCTTGATGTGAAGAATTGGATGCACGATCCCTCCATCTGTAGTTCTTGTGCGCCGAGCGTGACGGTTTTCACACCGCTGCGCGTCGTCGCTCCAATTCCCCCCCAATTTGTAAAAAACCGAAAAAACGATATCACCGAACGGTGATTGAGCATCAGGAATTTGTCGAGCTATAGATATGCAGACCCGACGCGGATGGTGCGCGCCGCGAAGAACGTGTTTCCGCAGCACGCGGCGTGGATTCGCATTGTCGCGTCGAGGGAGAAAAGGAGGATGCAATGAAGCCGAAACATGTCGCAGCGCTCGTTCTCTCGGCGGCGGTCGCAGGTGTTTTTCTCTCCCAGATGCCGCCGGCGTCTTCATTCGATCCGCTCGCGCGGGATCCTGGAGTGCGCGCCGGCGACGCCGGCGCGGGCGGCCCGCTCGCGGGGCTGAGCAGCACGCAGACTGCGTTCTTCCAGGCCGGCGCAGCCGACTTTGCCGAGGAGGAGGCCGTCGCGGACGGGCTCGGGCCGCGCATGAATCTCGACAGCTGCGGCGGCTGCCATATCCAGCCCGCGCTCGGCGGCTCGAGCCCGCATCCGCAGTTCGGCACGCCGCCGTTTGGCAATGTGCCGAACCCGCAGGTGGTTTTCGCCAGCAGGGACGGGGGTACCGATGACGTGCCGCCGTTCATCCGCGCCGACGGGCCGGTGCGCGAAGCGCGCTTCGTGACGAACCGCGACGGCAGCGCAGACGGCGGCGTGCACGCGCTGTTCACCCTCACCGGCCGCACCGGGGCCGCGGGCTGCAACCTCGCGCAGCCCGATTTCGCGACGCAGCTGAGCAACAACAACGTGATCTTCCGCATTCCGACGCCGACCTTCGGCGCAGGACTGATCGAGGCGATCCCGGACGCGGCGATCGCTGCCAACCAGGCAGTGAGCCTGGCGCAGAAGCAGACGCTGGGGATCAGCGGCAGGCCGAACTACGCCGTTGCCGGCCGCACCATCACCGGCATGACCAATAACAACGGCAATGACGGCACGATCGCCCGCTTTGGCTGGAAGGCGCAGAACAAATCGCTGCTGCTGTTCTCCGGCGAGGCTTACAACGTCGAGATGGGCATCACCAACGAGCTCTTCCAGACGGAGCGCGAGGAACAGGTGAACTGCCAGTTCGCGAACGTCCCCAACGACGTCACCAACACCGACTCGTCGGTAGCGACCGCGGTGATCAGCGCAATCGAGAGATTCGCCTTCTTCATGCGCTTCCTCGATGCACCGCAGCCTTCGACCGATACGCCGGGAGCCTCGTGGTCGATCTCGCGCGGCCGGCAGCGCTTCGCCGACATCGGCTGCGCGCTCTGCCATACGCCGTCGTTCACCACCGGCAACTCGCCGATCGCGGCGCTGCGCTACAAGCCGGTCAACCTGTTCTCCGACCTGCTGGTGCACGACATGGGCCTAGGGCTGGCGGACGGCGTCACCCAGGGCGAGGCGGGCCCACGCGAATTCCGCACGGCGCCGCTCTGGGGCCTCGGGCAACGGGTCTTCTTCCTGCATGACGGCCGTACTTCGGACCTGAAGCAGGCGATCCGCGCGCACGCCAGCTACGGCTCCGAGGCGAACAACGTCATCAGCAACTTCAGCAACCTGGCCGAACGCGACAAGCAGGACCTGCTCAACTTCCTCCGCTCGCTCTGATGCGAGCGGGCGGGTGTCAAGCCCGCGCCGCACTCCCCGCGGCGCGGGTCTCTTTATTCGCTCGGGAATATTTCAGTCCGCGGCCGCATTTGCTTATTCGAATCCGTGAGGGCGCTGCACCGCGCTTCACAAGGCGGTGCTGTCCGTCTTTGGCCGCGAGTCCGATTGATGAACGGTTCAAATGAATCGAGCGACAACTCGAATGAATCAGCCGAGCGCCGCGGAGTAGGTTTCAAGTCGGGCCGCATTCGCAGCGGGGAGGAGGAACCGTCCTCGGTTCGCTCATGTTCCGTGCGCGATCGCGCTCGTTTTCCATGGGAAACATTTCGCGCAACCAACCGGTGCCGCGCAACTGCGGCAGGAGGAGAGCATGAAGTCCAACGTACCGAAGCACACGGCGCTTAGCGCGGCGGTCGCGCTAGCGCTCGCTGGCGCGGCGGCAGTACCCACGCTCGCGCAGGCGCAGGGCGTGAACAAGAACTGCCCCGAGGAGAGCGTGTATTACAACCCGGGCAATGGCCAAGACATCGTTGTGCCGAAGGGCTTCAAGGTCGAAGCGTTCATCACCGGCCTGAATTTCCCTACCGACATCGCGTTCGTCGGCAACAAGGACAACTTCAAGGTCTACGTGCTCGAGTCGGGCACGGGTCTACCGGGCAAGTGCAACAACCGTGTCGGCTACGGCGGAGACGCTACAGGCTTTGGCGCCAACAATCCGTTTACGCCGGACATCGTGGTCTTCAATGATGACGGACGCCGCATTGGCGGACCGATCGGCAAGCCCACCGGGCCAGGTAATGGCTTCCAGCCTGACGGTCCGGCGATCGGCCTCGCCTTCGAGCATGACTTACAGGGCGGCACGCTGTACGCGACCGATTCGAACCAGGGTGTGCGCGGCGCGACCTCGGGCGGAGGCAACAATACCTCGCGCATCGTGCGTGTGGACCTGGCGAAGAACACCGTCTCGACGGTGATCAAGGGCCTGCCCACCGGCGATCACCCGACCGAGCAGATCATTGCGAAGGACGGTTGGCTGTATTGGTCACAAGGTTCCGCCACCAACGCCGGCGTTACGGGCCACGACAATGGCGGGGGCGGCAATCAGCACGACATCGCCTGCGAAAAGATCAAGCTGAGCGGCAATACATGGAGGTCGGTGAGCGACAACCATCAGACTACCGGCTTCTCGAACCATGGCCAGCCGCGGCCCAATGCATGGGTGCCCGCGTTCGAGGACGCGACGAGCAAGGGCATGTGCACGGGTGCCATCCTGCGCGCGAAGATCTCCAACCCGCAGAACACCATCGAGCCCGTGGCATGGGGTTTCCGCAACCCGTACGGCCTGCGCTTCTCGCCCGCCGACCATCCGCTGCAGGGCGAGATCATGGTGTCGGAGAACGGCGAGGATGAACGCGGCGCGCGGCCAACCAACAACGCGCCCGACCGGCTGGCGGTCGCGCGGCAGAACCCGGACGGCACGCCGGAATATCACGGCTGGCCTGACCGCTTCGGCTTCCTCGCTTCGACGCAGTCGGTGTTCATTCCGAAGGGCAGCCCGGCGGACGACGATCCGTCATTGGCCGGCCAGACGGTGAAGAACGTGCTTGCGTTCTTCCCGCAGCAGCCGGTGGCGCCGCTTGCCATCGAGCCTTCGGACGTCGCCGCGGTCGGTCTCGACTTCGCGCCGAACTCCTTCGTCGGCGGCGTGGTGAAGAAGAACGCCGTGCTCGTGTCGCGCGAAGGCGACTTCGGCTTCTCGCAGGCGAACGGCACGCCGGAGGCGGGCCACGACGTGGAGCTCGTCAATTTCACGAGCGACACGAACCCGTACGAGATCAAGCTTTCGCGCTTCGCCTTCAACTGCAAGGGCGAGAAGAAGTGGGATCCGGACGGCACGCCGCAATGCAACGGCGAGACTGAGCAGGCCTTCGTAGCCATGGTGAGCGGAATCAATCGCCCGACGACCCTCCGCTTCGGGCCCGATGGTGCTGCATACCTCGTCGATTACGGTGCAGTGCGCGATCCCGGCGGTTCTGATCACGCTTCGATGTTCCACAACCCGGCCAATGCGCCGCTCGTGCAGATTCCGGGCACGGGTACGATCTGGAGGATCAGCCGGATCGATAGCGACGACGACTGAGCAGCAGCAGTTCTTATCCCAAAGCCCGCGCAATGCGGGCTTTTTTTTGACACGCGGCGCCGCATGCAGGACGCGGGGATAAGTCCCCCAGCGAATTGTTCTTGCAGGACCCTTACATTGGCCTGGCTTCTCGCGTTATCTTGCTCGTGGGGGAGGACAGTTGAGGGAAACAACTCAACTTGCGCGCGACGATTTCTTCTGGGCCCTTGCGGCCGCGTGTCGCGTCTACGGTGTGGCATTCGACCCGGCGCTGCTTGCGCAGCAATCGCCGCCGCCGCATAGCATCGCATCGCTCCGCCTGGCGCTCGAGTCGCTCGGTATGAAGGTCGGCGTCGCGAACGCCGCGCCGGACGCGCTCACGTCGCTCGCGCTCCCATGCCTCGTGCTGGTGCGTGATGGCGAGCGGCAAGCGCTCGCGCTTCTCCTGCAAGCGTCACGCAAACAGATCACCATCCTCAAGCCGGCCAGCACCGAGGCCGCAGTGCTTGACGTCGATAGCTTCGCAGGCACGGTCGTGCAGTTTTCGCACGGCGAACCAGCAGTGCCGGATCCGGATGGCGCCGGCAAGCAGGCGTTCGGCTTCGGCTGGTTCGTTCCCGAGCTGCTCAAGTACAAGAGCATCTGGCGCGACGTGCTCATCGCGTCCCTCGCACTGCAGCTTGTCGGGCTCGCGACGCCGCTGTTCACGCAGGTGGTGATCGACAAGGTGGTGGTGAACCACACCATCAACACGCTCTGGGTGGTCGGCGTGGCGCTCGCAATGTTCGTCGTCTTCACTACGGTGATGACGTGGATGCGCCAGTACCTGGTGGTCCACAGCGGCAACCGCGTCGACGCCGTGCTCGGGCAGGCGGTTTTCCGCCATCTCCTGCGCCTGCCGATGCCGTACAAATTCGTGAATTCGTGTCGGGCGCCGCGGTGACGCTGCTGCTCGACTGCCCGTTCCTCGTCGTCTTCCTGGCGGTCATGTTCTGGTACAGCTGGCAGCTCACGCTGATCGCGCTCGCCGTGCTGCTCGCCGTCGCCGGCCTGAGCCTCGCGGTTTCCCCGCTCTTTCGCGCGCGGCTCGAGCACCAGTTCCGCGTCGGCGCGCGCAACACCGCGTTCATCACCGAGTATCTGGCCGGCATGGCAACGGTGAAGTCGCTGCAGCTCGAGCCGGTGCTCGAGGGCCGCTACGGCGAGCAGCTCGCCCAGTACCTCGCGGCCGGCTTCCAGACGCGCCAGCTCGCCAACACCTACAACACGCTGGCGAACGCGCTCGAGCAGGTCATGACCGTCGCTATCCTCGTGGTCGGCGCGCTGCTCGTCATGGACAGCGCCGCGCGGACTTCCCTCGGCGCGTCCACATTCACGATCGGCATGCTCGTCGCTTTCCAGATGTTCGCGAGTCGCCTCTCGCAGCCGATGCTGCGGCTGGTGGGCACATGGCAGCAATTCCAGCAGGCAGGCGTCGCCATCAAGCGCCTGGGCGATGTGATGGACATGCCCACCGAGCCGCATGCGCTCGTGGTGCGTCGCGCGGCGCAGGCGAGCGCGGGCCGCATCGAGTTCCAGTCCGTCTCGTTCCGCTATTCGGAGCGCCATCCGTGGCTTTATCGAAATCTGAGCCTCGCGATCCGGCCCGGTCAGCTCACGGTGCTCGTCGGGCCGAGCGGCAGCGGCAAGAGCACGCTCGCGAAGCTCCTGCTCGGCTTCTATACGCCGCACGACGGGCGCATCCTGATCGACGGCGAGGACACGCTCCAAATGGGCGCCAACGAGCTGCGCGCGAATTTTGGCGTGGTACCGCAGGAAACGACGCTTTTCTCAGGCTCCGTGCTCGACAACCTGCAGATGGCGCAGCCGCACGCCCGCTTCGAAGACATCACCGAGGCCTGCCGCATGGCGGAGATCCTGAGAGTCATCGAGCAGCTGCCGCAGGGCTTCCAGACACCGCTCGGCGAGCATGGCGTCGGGCTGTCCGGCGGTCAGCGCCAGCGCATCGCCATCGCGCGCGCCCTGCTCAAGCGGCCGAAGGTGCTGATCTTCGACGAGGCGACAAGCAGCCTCGACCCGCCTACGGCGGAAGCCTTCGCGCAGACCATCAACCTGCTCAAGGGGAGGGCGACGATTCTCTTTATCGCCCACAACCTGCCGCGCGGGCTGCAGGTGGACGAGGTGCTGCAGTTCGGCGCGCGCCAGCTGCTCAAGCACGTGTCAGTGAAGGCGCACGGAGAATAGATGCGCCGGCGCATCGTGATCGCGTGGGAGCTCGGCGCCAATCTCGGACACTTGCTGCCGCTCCTCGCACTGGCGCGCGCTCTGCGCAGCCGTGGACACCGCGTGCTCTTCGCCATGCGCGACCTCACCAATGCCGCGCGCGTCGCGCGCGAGGGCTTTGCCTTCCTGCCGGCACCCGCAAGCGTGCATCGCGGCCGGTTGCAAGCCTATGCCTCGTATGCCGCGATGCTCGCCGGAGAACTGTTTCCGACGACGGGGTCGACACTGGTTGCCGCGCTCGCATGGCGCTCGATCATGCAGGCCGCGCGCGCCGAGCTGCTCATCGCCGACCATGCGCCGGCGGCGCTCCTCGCGGCGCGCGCACTAAGCGTAAGGACGGCGCTCTATGGCGCACCGTTTTCCATCCCGGTGGCCGGCGCGCCGCTACCGACGTTCGCAAACGCTTCCGCGCGAGGCGTGGAGGCAGCGCTGCTCCAGCGCCTCAACACTGTGCTCGACGTGCTCGGCGCATCGCCGCTCGAGCGCGTGAGCGATCTGTATCGTGCGCAGACGTCCCTGGTGCGCGGCGTGCCGGAGATTGACTGCTTCGGGCCGCGAGCCGAGCAGGCGTACGTCACCGAGGTGAGCGCGGATGCGGGCGAAGCCATTCCCGCCTGGCCGCGCGCCGACGGTGCCCGGGCGCTCGTTTATCTCAAGGCAGGGCGCTACGTGAAGACGTTGCTCGACGCGCTGTCGGCGGCGAACGCGAGCGCGATCGCTTATATCGGCGGCGTGCCGCAGCAGCCTGCGCCCTGCGAACGGCGCGGGCTTGTCATCAGCCCGACGCCTTACAAGGCGAGCGCGCTCATGCCGCAGGCCGACTTCGTCGTGTGCAACGGCAATGCCGGCACCGTGACGCAGGCAGTGCTCGCCGGGAAGCCGCTCCTCATGCTGCCGACCTACGTCGAGCAGGCGCTCAATGCCGCGCGCGTAGCGCAAGCCGGGGCGGGCGTCGTACCCAAAGGCAAGCTCACCGTCCCCGGAATGGCGCGCTGCTTCGACGCGTTGCAATCGGCCGGCGCCAGCGCATCGCGCCTTGCTGCGCGCTACGCGGGCCGCGCGGACGACCCTGCGAAGCGGCTTGAGGTGTTCCTCAGATGAGCGAGCGCGACGCTGCGCGCGACTTCCATCCGGCAATCGTGCGGCTGCAGGAGACGCCGCCGCATCCGCTCGGACGCGGCGTGCTATGGGCGACGCTAGCGCTTCTCGCGGCGCTGCTGCTCTGGGCGACGTACGGCCGGCTCGATATCGTCGCCGTGGCCGAAGGGAGGCTGGTGCCCGATACCTACGTGAAGATCGTGCAGCCGGCCGACGCCGGTGTGGTGAAGGAAATCCTGGTGAGAGAGGGTGAGCCGGTAAAGGGCGGGCAGGTGCTGCTGCGCATGGACAAGACGCTGTCCGAATCCGATCTCAAGGCGCTCACCGCCGACTATCAGAACAAGCGCATCGCGCTTCGTCGCATCGACGCGCAGCTCGCGGGCAGCGCCTTTACGCGCCGCGGCGACGAGCCGCCCGAGCTCTACGCACAGGTCGGCGCGCAATACGCGGCGAACCGGCAGGCGTACGAGAACGCGCTGGCGCAGGAGCGCGCGTTGCTGGACAAGGCACGCCATGATCTCGACTCGGCCGAAGAGGTGCGGCGCAAGCTCGAGCAGGTGCTGCCGCACTATCGCGAGCAGGAAGCCGCGTTCGAAAAGCTCGCGCGCGAGGGCTTTGCCGGCAAGCTGATGTACACGGATAAGCAGCGCGAGCGCATCGAGAAGGAGCGCGACCTCAAGGCGCAGGAAGCGATGATCGCGTCGGCGCGCGCCACCATCGCGCAGGAGGAAAAGAAGATCGCGCAGATCAGCGCCGACTACCGGCGGCAACTGCAGACCGAGCGCGTCGAGATTGCCGCGCAGGCGGAGAAGGCGGCCCAGGAGCTCGCCAAGCAGGAACATCGCAACGAGTACCTCGAGCTGCGCGCGCCGCAGGACGGCGTGGTGAAGGATCTCGCCACTCACACCATCGGCACGGTGACGAGTCCCGGCACCATCCTGATGACGCTAGTGCCGAAGGACGAGATCCTGCGCGCGGAAGTATGGGTGAAGAACGATGACATCGGCTTCGTGCGCGAAGGCCAGCAGGCGAAGCTCAAGCTCGCTGCGTTTACCTTCCAGAAGTACGGCATGCTCGACGGCGCGGTGGCGCACGTCAGCGCGGACGCCGTCGAGCCGCCCGCGGGCGGCGCCGCGGCGCCGGCGAAAGGCGCCGAGCCGGCGGCGTATCGCGCGCTCGTCAATCTGAGGACGCAGGTCCTCGAGGCCGACGGCGAGCGGCATCGCCTCGCGCCGGGCATGCAGGTGTCGGCCGAGATC
>WNFR01008144.1_pt1 | contig 16242 bp, 19 predicted proteins | sample 5400221 | NCBI WGS metagenome assembly WNFR01 (sample SAMN13153357, study PRJNA577476) | soil metagenome | isolation source: 40 cm soil under Madrone tree | place: USA:California | collected 2016-06-14 | reverse complement strand
GCCATTTCATCCGACTTTCGCCTTTCGTAGAATGTTTCGATGCATCGGTGCGGTCCCTGGTGGGACCATTCGCGAGATCTTACCAGTACCTCCGAGTCTGGGCTTTCGCATCCAGGACGGGCTTGGTGTCTCATTTGTGTCCATCATCGAATTGCGGTTGTATAGTCTCCCCGTATCTGTACACAACAAGGATATCGGTGATGGGGAATCGTTAAGTCAACTATGGAAACATTATGGCAACATTATTATTTCTTGAGCGCATTCTCGTCAACCCTTGGCGGGGTTGTCCGCATTAAAACGGTTTTTGCTTCGCGATTATTCTCGTTCATTGTCGTGGCGCGCAACCTTTTTGGTTCTCCTTACCTCGAACTTCGCTATGCGGTTTATTGCGACTCTTACTACATTCCAATCCTGGTCAGCCTCTTGCGTGGTGCATGGGAAATGACCAACAGGACGGACGGACTGCGGATAGGTCATGCGACAACAAAAGTGCAACGGGAGAAGCAGCCTGAAGGATATGTGTCAGTTGCCACGAAACGTGTTGGTTTTTTCAGGAGACGCGCTTGCCTACCGTATGTTATCGATTGATTGTGGCTTGAGAGACGCTTGCTGCGTAGAACCTTGATCAAATCGTTGACGCGTCCCTCCTGCGCCTGCGGCACGATGTAGTCAACCCCGTACACGTTCACGAACAGTTCGACACGAGTTCGACACGAGTTCGACTCTTCAACCGTCAGACCACGTGACCGCGATTCCGATCGAGCGCCCGTAAGTTGACATGGTGCCATGTTGCCGGTTTCCAGAGGCCCAACACTCACACAACTCGTGACAAACGTCGCTAAAGAGAGGCCACCTGCGCTGAAGTACATGTGCCTTGCGCACAGTTTGACAGAGGAGAAAATCATTAAGAGCAAGTCGACCCCGGGCCAGAGCAGAACGCGAACGCCACGTGCGGATTGCGGCAGAAAGGCAAGTTGGTTGGCCTGGACTGGCTCCGGAAAGAGTAGGTGTGGAGACGCGAATCTCGCCATCGAATGCTCGCCATCTCCTGCAGACATGCACGAGCACATGTCATGTCCACGAGTGGTCCCTCGGATCCATGACGTCCAGCCGATAGAAGTCGAAATATTTTTAGGGTATCATCGGGAAGCATGTCTGTCGATGGATATCACGTCAGGCTGTACAGATTGATTAGCGATCGGGTCGCCGCGGGGAAAGCGTGAGAGGACGAACTTCGGTACCCGACTACGCCATCCCCTGCTCAGACCGGTCATTGTAGGCTCAGATAGGGGCAATGACCCTGAGATAAGACAATGACGAGACTTTAGGCCTTCAGGCTGCAGAAGTACCGCTCGTGACCGTTTCCTATCAAAAGATCGGCACAAACTGAGGTCAACTTGAAGAAGATTGCAAAAAAAAAAAAACCTGTTCTTGTCTTTGTCTGATGCTACCTAGATCAGCGGGATGATGCAGAACTTGCGGAATGGTGCGAAGCGGAAGCGCTTTTGGCGCGTACCAGTGGCTTTCAACTGTAACTGTAGTAAGACGCACACCACAAAGTGCCTGTCATTGTACAAATTCTGTGTCCGCCCACGCAAGCTGGATGTCCCATCATCCTCAGACCCTATCCGCCGGTGAATCAGTGATGCGATGTCAAATATCGAGTATGCCCGGGCCAGTGCCCACATAGCAGCCTAGTAGTACGTGCTTAACTCATACTGGTGGTACTCTCCCCGTCCAAAACTTCAAGTCCAAATGTACTTTTATTTTCACAAAACAAACATTGTATCGATTCACTTAGCGAGACATATCAACCTTGTTTTTATTTTCTTGTCGTCTCCGAGGCATGATGCGTAGCAGGAAAGCCCCAAACTTGTACAAATCCGAGTTCTGACGATAGAAAGCTGGCATATCAATTTGTACGTAAATTCCAACTGCAAGGGCGGGGCGAGCGGCATCATTCGGAGGACTCAGCCGAGTCTGCCATGTTATCTGACTCTGATTCTGGCGGGTTGACGGTGACTGGGCGACCGGAATTCTGGCGCAGAGAAACGAACTTGTCGGTGGACATTGATGATGGCTGGTCGAAAAAGTTAAGCGTTTGCAGGTTCGGTAAGATTTCGGCGATCATGTCCCCTCTGACCCATTCGAGCGCGTGAACGATATCTTCTGTTAACTCCCCACGGAGATTCAGCGTACGCACAGCAGTGAATGGGCGGAGGAAGTCTAGCCAGTCGAAGCGATCTAGGCGATCTCCCACACCTGGAAGCTCACGAAGCGGCACCCCGCCGAGCGTCGGCTCACCAAAGACCCCCATCCCACCTAACAATGAGGGACCACCCAAGAACGTGCTAATTCGGTTGAATGTCAGCAAATCCGGGGGCGGCTCGTCACGTGGCAGCCCACGAACGATGAGATGGGCAATGTTGGAGAGCGACTCGGATAATTGGTGGAACACCTGGACCGAGTGTAAGACGCCCCGAATTATTCCCGAAGTGAGGATTCGAATCCCGAGACGGGTACTTGAACCTTCCCCACTAACATTAATGTCGGCATATGGGACAAACATTAGGTGCATCCGCGAAAGCCGGGGTGGCCTGAGATGATATTCTGAGCGAGAGAGGAACCGGGAAAGTTGAGTGACCTGATACACGGGCTGACTGAAGTACTGTATCATGAGCGTTTCGACATGAGGAGCATCTATTTGGGCAATGAGATCTTCCAAATAGTCACAACATCAGGAAAAACCTCCCACACTAATCCGAGATAATTTTGCTAATGAGAGATAATTTCAGGAACCTATTGCCTTTTTCGGCGTATCATTTCCTTTCTTGGTTAGTTTTCTCGGATTAGTGCGGGGGGTTTTTCCTGATGAAAATCCCTTGAAATAAAACGAAGAGAGAGCAGGGAGATGGACTGTAGGAGTTTCTGGAGCAGGGAGTCTTTGAGTGGCGTGAAGAATCGGATACCTGTATTGAATGTATAGTGTTTTGAGCCTTGTCAACACGGCCAGAGTTGCCACCATAGCCTCCGGAGGAAGATAACAGGTCTCGGGTATTTCCTCCAAGCGGAGATCGACGAGGTCATTGGCTGACGAAAGGAGAGTCGGTAACGACGGAAAAGAAATATCTCGTAGGTGGACCTCTTGTAAACGTAAAGTACCTCCACCCAGAAAGTCGCGCGGAAGCACTGGTGCACGGTCACTCGCACCTTGATTCTTGCATCCAAGCCAAAGGTGTGTCAGAACTGGAAACGGCTTTCGCATTGCCGTGTCGATCTTTTCCCATAGTTTCTTTGTTATACCAAGGTTGAGACGATGTACACGACCGGGATGTTCGAGTGCCGCGAGGACGTTCTCTTCGTCTTCTGGTGCAACCTTGTCGTATTCGATGATGATAGGAAAGTCTGGCCAGCAATCAAGACTCTTCTTGACGGGCGTCCCGTGTGTGCAAAGGAGTTCAAGATTGAGGCGAATTGGTGACGAATAAATGAGATTTCGCCATCTCTGGCAGACGTGAACAAGTTGCCACTCCAATACGGGATACCAGCCAGAACCACGATTCTTTTTACAGAAACCAAATAATTCTAGCAGAACACTGTCCGGGATTGGATGGATCGATGCTTCTTGTCTGCGGCTCTGATCTGTGTAACAAGAGTCAAGAGCTGATACATGTTCACTGGCAGACGGGATACGAACACACGCCTTTGGTTGATGAGTCCCCACGTCGTCCGTTTGTCATGGTTATTGGTGGTTCAGGTTATTGGTCAATCTAGGAGCGAAAATCTAGCGACCTCCTTTTATAATTAGATAGGAGTCAAAGTCACGTTCACGATAGGATGGTCCGATGACGCAAGAGAAGATATTGGAATTGACCACCACAGCGACTCAGCGAGAGATCCATCAAATCAAGTTCAAAATGTCGCATGAAGGCAGCAGTCCTATGCATCCGAGACGAATTCTCACGACAACCAACTTGAAAGCCCTAACTAGCCGCGTATATCACAAAGGCCGCAATGCCCTGCGTTCCCGCGACAAGCCACGTGTGGGTGAGGGAGGGAATGAGGAAGTGTGTCTGTCTGTTTCCGTTTCCGGAAGCTCTCAACAGCGGCAGCGCTCCGAGTCTCCGGGAGGTGTGTGCATCTCGGGCTGTGTTGCGCGTGGTGGAGCTGCATCTGATGGCTTACTTGCATGCTGCAGAACAATACTCCCCAACTGGGACTCTTCCTGACGACGTACTTGTTGAAATATTTGATCACCATCGACTCGGAACAGCCCCCCTCAGGCTCAAGTCTGGCCCATGGAAATGGCACAGGCTTGCCCATGTGTGCAGAAGGTGGCGATTTGTCATATTCTCCTATTCGCGTTGCCTCGATCTGCGTATCATCTCTACACACGGTACTAACTCGATCCATCGGAGTCCGATTTTCTGGAATCCCCTCCCTATCAATATATGGTACCCGAGAAATCGCTACGGCGCCCTATCCGAGATGGACGAAGGCAATATCTCCGTTATCCTGGAGAACCCTGCTCGTATTCGCGAAGTGGACATCATGATAACACGTTCACTGTTGATAAAATGTGCGTCATCGATAAAGAAATCGTTTCCAACTCTAGAATTCCTTCGACTCCGAGCACCTGAGTCAGACTCCGGTGTGCCTGTCATCCTTCCCAGTGATTTTTTAGGTTGCTCCACCCCGCGACTACGTGATATTCGCTTAGATGTGACTAATTTCCCTGCGTTACCACGGCTGCTTTCGTCTGCCAAAAACCTCGTCTCAATTCAACTGGAACGTATCCATCCCGAGCGGGTCTTTCGGGCCGACGAACTTGCCACAGGCCTCTCAGCGGCGGCCCATCTTGAGTCCCTCAAGATTTACTTCAATCCTAGGGTCTCTAGCTCTATCCCTCGCTTGCCGCGGTTGAATGATGTTTCACCCTCACCTACCCGCACCGTCCTCCCCGCACTTATCGAATTGCAATATTCAGGTGAGAGTACGTTCCTGGAGGACTTCGCCTTCATGACCGATGCTCCAATTATCGAGAAAATTGGCGTATCGTTCTTTCATAGACCTCAATATGAAACTTCCGAACTGTTTGGGTTATTTGGCCGGGGGGAAGATCTGAGATCAACTCACCCTCGAACAACCTCTATCCGATTTCTTCTCGACGTGGGCGTCGTTTTCACTCATCATTTCTCGCGTCTCCCGACTTCCTCAGGAACGTTTCAAGTGGAATTACCGTGCCACTTTCTGTCAGATACTTATGTTCCCCACTTGACTCAAATATTTCTCGGGTTCGCATCCCAGGACATCTTGGATAAGGTGACGCAGCTCGACATCAAGGGCACTATTTCGTTTTCGTCTTGGCGTAGGGAAACGGAGACATGGCTCGACTTTTTTCGCGCTCTGACTGGGATGAAGAGACTCGATGTCGTTGGCACACCAACGTCGAGTGTCGTGTCTGCATTGGGGCAGGTCACCGGGGAGACTAGCCGCGAGATCTTACCTGCGCTTCAGGAGCTCCACATGCAAGTCAGTCCCCGTATCTATCCGCACCCATCGATGTCCGAATCTGTAACTCTCGTCGAAAGCTTCGTCCGTGAACGGAGGCTACACGGTCTTCCCATATCATCGCCCAGCGGTTCTCCAGATTGCGTCGATATTCTGTTGCGCGAAGTTATCGTTTTCAGAACAGGCACTCGATTTCGTGATACAAATGATAGCTTTTAGGACACTTGTAGACTATACAGGCTGCATCCATACAAGCTGCTTTCAAAGCGCGCGTGGCGAATCCCGAGTGGTTGAGGGTGTCCCAAGGCTTGCCATCTGCCAGGATTATGACGATCGATTTGTGATAGTTAAGCTGTCAGCGTCACGGGGGACTGGCACCAGTAGAGAGTCTGAGTGAGAAAGTTCGGTGTTTGCCGTCACATTCTCATTGGTCACGTGTAGCTTGTAGTTTCAAGTTTGCCAACAGTTACACTCCCACTCGCCACTGAATGTCTGTGAGCCATGCTGTTCAAGGCTTTCCTCTGGTCTGTCGGCGCGCGATACAGTCAACAGCGATAACCCGCTCTTTTGCGCGTCCATTTGCTTCTGGTGTGTATATTTGTTATTCCAAAAGCAAGTCGCTAATACGGAACTTCCAATTCATCGGTGCCAGCTCCTTCACAATCCTCTCGCACGCGTCTGGTAAAGGATCTCACACCAAAACTGGCAACCGGGCACTCCGGTAAATCGAGGCGTAAACTTATCGAGGTAGCTCCGCGTGATGCGTCACAAAAACCCAAGCGAGAAGGTATCCCTCACTCGATGAGGAACCGCAATCATTTTTTCCGTGAGAGCGAAAGAGTAGGACATGCCCGTAAGGAAGGCCGCCGAGAGGACAACAAAACACACAGCAGACGTGACGCCCAGAACAACCGTATACGGGCGGGCACGAGGGCGCTCCCAAGGCTGAGCTGGCAGGAGCGAGATGCAGCCCGTCGGCAGGATACGCCTGTGGCGAGAACCGCCTCACAAAAAGTTACGTCCGACACCGCTTCCGAATTCGACTTGTCTTCCGTTCCCGAAGCCCCAAATACGTTCCCCACCACGTTTGCCTCTCCCCCGCTCTCCGCCGGCCTTCTCCAGTCCGTCCACGACATGCTCGGCCCCACTGCCCGCCCAACTCCCATCCAGGCGCTCTCTCTGAAACATCTTTTCGTCTCTCCGTCAGCCGATTCGTACCGACGCTTCCTCCTTGCATCTGAGACGGGCTCGGGGAAATCATTCGCGTATCTCCTTCCAATGCTGCACGACCTCAAAGCGGCCGAGCGTCTGCAGTCGTCCCGCAAAGGCCCACGCGCCCTCGTGCTGGCACCGACACACGAACTGGTGCGCCAGTTGGCGAGCTTTGGCAAAGCACTGGCCCATCATGACCGTCTGCGCATACAGTGCGCGTCGCGCGCGAACGTTGCCGGCGGGACCAAGGCGCGGGTTTCGGCGGCGAAGATGGCCAGCACGTTTACGGGCAACGATGTAGAAGGCGAGTTCGAGGTGCGTTCTCGGAGTAGCGCCGGCCATGCCGTGGATGTGCTCGTCGGCACACCTTCCAAGTTGCTGGAGATGGCGCGCGGGAACGGGTGGGACAAGGAGTTTGCCGAAGGCGAGGAAGATCGCCGTCGGAAGTGGGTTGTGGACCGGCCTGAGGTCGACCTTTGCGATGTTGAGTGGGTAGTAGTCGACGAAGCGGACGTTCTTTTCGGTACGCGTGCGCCCACACATCATTCTCTGGATCGTTTTCTGACACAGAGCAGACCCCGATTTTATCGACCAGACGCTTCTCCTGCTGAACGACGTCGCCGCCGCGCGCGGCAGGCCACTCCCCTCAATCAAACGCACCGAGCTGGAGCACAAGTCGCCAGCATCACAGACGACGCCGCTCGACTATCCGTTCAACTTGATCCTCACTTCTGCAACGATCCCCACGGCGCTGGCCGCGCATCTCGACACATACCACCCACACACGACGCGACTCGTCTCGCCACGACTACACCGGCTCCCCGCGCGTCTCGCGCTCGAATTCGCGCCGTACACCTCTGGCAACCGCAACGCCGAGGTCCTCACGAAACTCAAGGCGGTCTGGCACGACGACGCGCTGGCAGGGCGGGCCGGGGCCCGTTCGCGAGTCATCATATTCACGAATACGCGCGCACGCGCGGGCGAGATGGGCGCGTATCTGTCTGACCATGGCGTGCCGAATGTCGTCGTCACAGGCCAGGGCACAGGAGGTGCGCGTGCGCACGGGTCAAACAAGCATCTCGCGGGGTTCCTCAGGCCATTGCTCTTGCCGGGGAAGGACTCACGGGCCGTAGATGCCGGTGCTGCTGCTGGCGGTAAGGCGGAGTCGAAGGAAGCTGGCGGTAAGGCGGGGGCGAAGGATGGGCCGCGCGTGCTGCTTAGCACTTCGCTCCTTGCGCGCGGACTCGACTTCGATCCGAGCGTGTCGAGTGTGTTCGTGCTGGATCCCCCGCGGAACACGGCGGATTTCCTGCATCGTGCAGGGCGCACGGCCCGTGCGGGCGGGAGCGGGAAGGTGGTCGTGTTTGGGAGAGGTAGTGGGCGTGGTGCGGGGAGAATGCGCGAGATGCGCGAGCGGCTCTCTGCTCTGAAGTCTCGTCGCTGACACAACTGACTATATCCCCACTCTCCCCGTCTGTGAGTCATGCGCTTTCTCTCACCGTCTGCTACTCGGAGTTTCTAGACTATTACGTTACCATTCCCCGCATCCCATTCGAAGATCATTCGTGATAAATGTGTGCTTGCGAACTCCGACGCACACCCTGATTGATTGAGCTGGCGAGGGCGACATTCTCGTTAATGTGACGACACGTCGGGGGCGAATTTTGTAGCCGGTTTCGGCAACAGGTTCCGGGTGTTCTTCCTTGAAGCTTGCTTACACCCAGCAAGGGTTCAGTGTCACGCTGTTAGTGTGTATCAGAACATCTGATTCATTTTGTTTCGTTACGTTCCCTTCAGAGCAGATTTTCTTTGCTCCGTATGTGAAACCGAGCGGAGTCCCGCTCCATGAGATCCGAACAAGTGTTATGGTTATTGAAGGAACTGCTTGGCATGGAAGTGGAATTTGGCGCGATGAACGGCCTACTGCGACCGATTAAATAACACTTCTCATGCTATCAATCGGACGAGGGTTCGAGCAAAGTGGATGACGCAATCCCAGCAAAGAGAACACAAAACGCCTGCCCTTCCAAGACAGCATTACGACACCTTCATTCCATTCTTCGACCCCGGATTACGCAAACTCGGGTCACTCAGGCTCGCACCCACGACGATAAGTGCTTATTGTGCGGCGCGATTCGGGGTTCCACGCCATGTGCCAATCGTATCAGAAACATGTGAGCGAATTAGAACTTCGTCTGGCGTCCGTAGAAAGGATAAGGATATGGCGTAATGCACGAGAACCGTAGTGCGGTCAGGTGCACAGTGTCGAGGAGCCTTTTCCAGGACGGATGTACATGAGTGCCACATATGTGGTGCTGTGGTGCATTCGTGCCTCACCCCCACCAACTCTTTCAAAATCGATTTTTCACATGCACTAAAAGGTTATTTATCCAGGTTTTATCCGCCACAAAAATATTATTAAGCGTGGAACTTCTCTTCCCATGTCCGATTTCGATTTCTAGGAATGAAGCTATTCGAATGTCCGCCATAGGTCTCTTAGGGGTTCGCTTGGTGATACGGTTTGCGCCATGGAGTTCCCAGAATACTTAAAGTCATCGTCCGTCCATCGATTACCTCTACTCCCCATTCCTTACCTACTATCATAGCCATGACGACAACTACCTTTGAATACGAGTTCAAGGGTGGCGCATACCAGGGCAAATCTAGTTACCCCACTGGTATCTTCATCAATGGGGAGTTCTCCGCTGGCTCGAATGGCACCACCATCGAGTGAGTGCCCCGTTCCTGGCATTATCTATTAGTTTTATTCTCACCTCCGTCTTTCATAGCGTAACCAATCCCTGTCAGTGCTCATAACCAACGTTAACTGTCCCGTGTTTCTTACGTATCACTATCTCAGCGACTGGAAAGGTCATTTGCGCTATCGCGGAAGGTACCTCGAAGGATGTCGACCGTGCCGTCCAGGCTGCCAAGCACGCTTTCCACACAACCTGGGGTCTTAAAACCCCCGGAATCATGCGCGGGAGGCTACTCGCCGAGCTCGCGAGGCTGGTGCAAGAAACAGGCGACGAGCTCGCTGCGCTTGAATCGCTCGACAATGGCAAGACCTTCTTTAACGCAAGGAATATAGACGTTGCTATGGCCGTCGCGACGTTACAATAGTACGCCGGTTGGGCGGATAAGGTGCACGGACAAGTCATCGAGACGGACGAGAGCAAGCTTGCGTACACCCGTCACGAGCCCTTCGGAGTTGTGGGGCAAATCATCCCTTGGAATTTCCCTCGTACGTCAATTCTTTCCCTCGGTTCCGTCCTCATTGGCCTTGTCTGAGTGTCCCAAAAGTGATGATGATGGCATGGAAGCTCGGCCCGGCCCTCGCCACTGGGAACTGCATCATTCTCAAGCCCTCCGAATTCACACCCATGACGGCGCTCCGCATGTGTTCGCTGATCAAGAAAGCCGGCTTCCCGCCCGGCGTCGTGAACGTAGTCACGGGTTTCGGACACATAGTCGGACAGGCTATCTCTGAGCACATGGGCATCGATAAGGTCGCTTTCACGGGATCCACGCTAGTCGGGCGCAGGATCATGGAGGCCGCTGCCAAGTCAAACTTGAAGAATGTCACGCTCGAACTTGGCGGAAAGTCACCCAATATCGTGTTTGACGACGCGGACCTTGACCTCGCGGTTAATTGGTCCGTTCACGGCATCTAGTACGTTTCCTTGTCGAAATCCTTGCATGGGCCCATACTCACGGAGAGGCCCCATTAGCTGGAATCACGGGCAAACTTGCTGTGCTGGTTCGCGCATATACGTCCAGGAAGGCATATATGACTCATTCGTCAAGCGGTTCACGGCCAAGACCCAGGAACTCAAGCTTGGCGATCCTTTTGCACATGACTCGTACCAGGGGCCCCAAGTCTCTCAGGTCCAATTCGACGTACGTCTCTCCCTTCGGGCTTTGTTGAGCATAGTGATGACACTGTCTCGAAAAAAAGCGTATCATGGAGTATATCGAGGCGGGCAAGAAAGAAGGCGCGACCGTGCACTTCGGCGGCGAGCGCCACGGAAATGAGGGCTACTGGATCCAGCCGACCATTTTCACCGACACCCATCCAGACATGCGCATCGTCAAGGAGGAGATATTCGGGCCCGTCGCCGTCATCATCAAGTTCAAAGACGACGAGGATGCGCTGCGGCAGGCGAACGACACGTTGTACGGCCTCGCCGCGGCCGTGTTCACCAGCGACATGACGCGCGGGATCCAGTTCGCGCACAAGCTGGAGGCAGGCACGATGTGGGTCAACTGCGTCAACACGCTGCACCCCAATGTGCCGTTCGGAGGCTACAAGCAGTCCGGTGTGGGACGTGAGCTCGGCGAGTACGCGTTGAACAAGTATGTCGTTTCCCGCCTTTTTTTTTTGCAAATGGAACGATGTTGACACTTGATTTGTGCGCTAGCTACACCAACGTCAAAGCTGTCCATGTCAATCTCGGGAAAGTGTTGGCGCTGTAACTATGATTGCCTATCCCTACTCTTTTCTTGGTCTCCATCCTCCCAAAAATCATCTTTTCCTTAGTCTGCAATGCAAAATCATCGTTGTACTCACTAGCGATATTTCTTGTACTTATACAATCGACTTGATGCAATTAAAAGGCTTCGAGGTTATTTTTACACGGGGATGGCCAGTTGCCCGAGCCGGGCCGGTCCAACTTCCCTTCCTATCAGTTTCCTATCGCACTCAGATTGTGACTCCCGCAACTATGCGGTATCGCCTGAGTACCCTATTGGAATAAACATTGGGCGAAGTATGTGTCAAGTCTAGAACAGTCGTGGGTTGGTGGTCCTGGCCGGGGACATGTCCTTCACCGCCGTTCACACGCAAATTTCCACACCAGCACTGCTATGTATCATTTTTTGTTCGCAGTAAGTAATACAGCTCGAAGTACAGGGGCGGTATCGAGTTCATGTCTTGTACATTTCACCCCGCGTCGTCCATGCATCATTCATGCACCCCATGCACTTCATGTCTGGGGCTCCGGCAACCAAGAAAGTGAAGAAAGCAAGGAAGAAAGCGAACGCTTCTGCTCCGTTCCGCGGCTCGCCATCCAAGATTCAGGGCCCTTCACAGGACGCGTTGAGCTTACGAGAAAACGACATGCGGCGCACTCATCCTCTGATTCCGAATTCGCCGACTCTGGATGCGCCGCCTGAACCATTCTCCAGCCGTGGCACCCGTTGCGTACTGGCCCTCTGGAGCCCGCACCACCGCCTCCGCAATCAGCGTGCTTTCTTTTGCTAGAGGCGCAAGAGGAACTGTATTTCCTGGGCGAGTGAAGAATACTAGTGACCATCGATCGAATGAGGCTTGGGCCTTTGGGGGAGGCCTACGCGATGGAACACATGAGGCGAGTACAGGTTGGGGAGACTGATAGCCGATATGAATAGAATACTTACACGACTCGATGGAGATTCGAGCGCAAGATACCAGCACTGAAAATCGCCATCGCGTCGCCAATATTACAAATGGCATGCCCGGGGATTGGCTGAAAAGGTAAGCCTACATGTCGCGGGGACGTGAATTGAATGCGTACTTTGACATACTTCCACTCGTCTGTGCCAGGGAGCAGGACTTGAAGGCCACCAAGCCGGTTATGTAAGAATGCCTGTTGCGCCGAATGAGCAGACGCCATGCCTAAGTCAGGCGTTGTTGGGTAGGCACCCACTCACATACGAGCGATCCAAAATCCGTGTGCGCCCCAATTGCCGCTCTGTCTGGAGGCTCTGGCGTTGATGCTGGCGTTTTCTTGACGCATCAGGTCTCACTTCCGCTGTGCACTTCGGGAGCGTGCAGCTTGGCCAGGCAACCCTGCGGAAGCCCAAAGCGGTCGTTGAGAATGTCCATGAGTGTCTTGTTGACCTCCATGCCTTTCCGCACGAACGGACGCACGGCACTCTCCATGCGCTGTTCTACGGTGTGAGGATACCTGCGATGTACCATAGTCGGGTAAGCCAAAGCATCATCCTTAGAAACGTTGATAAACTCGATCGAGTCGAGTGATCCACTGGCGTCGATTGCATTAGAACCCGCGAACTTGTACCTGGAGATGTTGTGGCCTCTTTAGTACGGAGGATATAAAAGATAGATATACCCGAATGAATTGCCATCATCGCCCTGCTCGTACTTCATCTTCTCTTCCAGAGGTAGCGCCATGGTATGCGCACTCATCTCGAACATAGCATCGGCCTCGGCGTCCGTGCCATGGTGCTTCAGACTGTGTAAAGGGTGAGATAAGTCCACTCTGGCGTCGAAATGTGCGGTGGTCACTGACTACCAAAACCCTAGTTCGGTTGCAACCTTCCAGAGACGGTCAATTTCGTGCAAATCTTAGACTCTGGCTTGTAAAAGTGCGAGGTCGATAACAAGGAGTGGGACAGTCTGCACATCATTTGGGAACGGGGGCAGGGCAGCGTCAGGTATACCAGGCAGGCTTAGTATACAGTACTAGAATCATGTTTCACGCCAGTTCGTTCCACTTGAAGCTTGAATATATTGAATGAATAGCTATAACTATTGGCCTCAAAATACATATAGCCAAATACAGTATTTATATTATAACTTAACTATATAACTTACTGTAACTATAACGATAACACGGCATGCTGAAATATTGATTTAGTTTACCTTTACTCTGACATAATCAGAACCCTTTTGAGCAAGTGACTAATGTTTAATTGTTCAGGTATTTTTATTCAAAATTATCCGACATATAAGGGGGGTTCAACTGTCTTAAAATAATTTGAGGAAACAATTAAGTCAACTTAGTGATCAATATATTGGACATTATTGGACACATTAGTCGACTATAAGCCAACTCCACTTACCCACTCCTGCCCGCTGTGTAAGTCTATAATGACTGAGACTGGAGACTGAGACTCTGTTCGACAAGCACGGTGACTCCTCTTGCATGGGTGCTCTTTCTGCAATCCTTCTCTGTGACGAGCCGCATACCGGGAATACATATTTCCTATATTTATATTTTCCCAACACAACCACGTCGGGCGCGGGCGCGTTGTCGGCGGATCATCATCTTTCCTTGAACTTACTGGCGAGCCAGTGGCGACCTCGCGTATCATTACTCTATATTCCCGTTTAGTTGGCTCTACACTCGTATTACTACGATAGGATGTGCTGTGCTGTGAGCCACACTTCCGCAGATTGCGCCGCTGTCATTGATCTCGAATCCGTGCACGTGCCAAACCTATGTACCTACAAAGTACAAAACTTCAGGCGCCATACATTTATCCCCCACTGTTCTGGCAGTGATCCTCGTCATGGAACCAAGCCGTAGCTTGCTAGATGATTGTCTCGCCGGCATCCCCTCCCTTCCCTTCTCTTTGAGCTCGGCAGCTCCTCTACGTCAGTCATCCGCCGTAATCTCAGCTCCGTATGGCCCCCTCAATACCTCTCCTTGTCAAAGTCTAATGGAGCCTTCCGTGGATAAATACTCACAAGTTCATGGCGAAGACGATCATGCCTCAGCCGCAGGGGCTCCTACCTATGTATTCACGTACGGCCTGAAGGAGTACGCGTGTGCCTTTATCACGAGTCATACAGACACCGCCCATGTCACACCCATGATATACCGAGGAGAAAGCATAACAGGGACTGTCCAATTCCCGCAGTATCGTCTGAAGGAAGTGCAGAGTATCATTGTAGTGGTGAAGCTGCTTCTAAGTTGGAGTGATTTTGATTGACTGAGATTTTGTAGTTGCGGGATATCGATTCTGGTCTCACGTTCCCGACACCTGATGGGTTCCGGTTGTTGTCTGGGAGAGCTGATCCTTCTCATATTGTAAACGGGGACTATCGTGGACCGTTCAGTATTATGCCGCCTACTACGGCCACGCTGAAGTTCGAGCTCCAAATCACCATCCATCGTCGTGGATTGCTCAATCGAAAGATTAGGTTCGTACTGTCCTCTCACCTATCTCTGTTGCCGTCTTCTAACAGTTGGTCTCGACTTAAGAATCAAGTTACCAATTAAGTACTCCACCCGACCAGATTCCACCAACTCGAATTGCTCGCTTTCTTCCAAAGCCCCGGCCAGAAGCCTGCGCAGTCTCCCCTCATCTTGGAAATCGAATGATAATTACCCGAGGGTATTAGTCAAGGGCGAGATATTCGAACGCCGGGAGCCGGTCGAGGTCGAATGCAAGGTGAGTAACAACTAGTATCAGTATGATTTACTCCTCTGCTCACGATTCCCTTTTCTAGCTCGTCATACCGGCATGTCACACTTTTCTGTTCCTGTCCGACATCTAGGTTTACTCCTGACTTTCTCAGATTTCCTACCCCGCGTGCGACAGGATCCCACTTCGCCTCGTAATGACAAGTGAAAGCCGTGACGCACTCGAGCTGGTCAGCGTCTCCCACATTATTAACGTACGGTTACTCCAGGTCCTCGTGTTCGGTGGGAAGCCAGCTAGTTCTAAGCCTCCTTTCGATCTCAAAAACCGTAAATCTTACCACATGACGAAATGGGTCGCAAAAGCGAATTGGTTCACCAACCATGTCGAGGATAGTGAGGAGCTTCCTCCGGACCCCGAGCATCCAACGTCTCGTTGGCACACCAAACTGGAAGGGGAGCTTTGCAGAGAACCTGACGCTGAAATAAGTTACAGTTTTGCAGCGCCTGGTTTGGCCATCAAGGTTCGTGGCTTTAAATACGGTGACGAATGTCTCTAGGACTGATGTGACCCACAGCATTATGTTTGCCTGTTCCCATTTAGTGTACCGGAATTCCACCCAACGAGTGACCCAGATAGGGTCCTCTTTTACGGCCAGATCATGCTCTTCAAATACTAGCACTTAATTGTGGGAACGGGCGTTCCACACTCGTGCTCTGGCGCACCACTTCATCTCTACTCTCTCCATAATTCCATGCTGTCAAAATCTGTCAGGACGTCACTGCACTCACTCATTTGACTTTAATACCCATTAGAACCTGGCGCATCTACAACCCCTTCCTAACTGACATTATAGCGAGATCCCAAGCTACGGGCCCTAGACCCTTGCTTACTTATGTTTATCTTTGTGAACCCTCAAATTTTGGTGGCTGCCAGTGGGTTCATAGTTACAGCGAGATCCAGAAGTATAGTCCCTTTTTTTGATGATAGGCAGGCAAGGTTGTATCATGTAACAGTGAAAGTGAAAGTACAATAAAAGTAAAAGATATGTGGCCCAACATCATCGGGCTCCCGTGATAATTTAAGTAATGTAGTGATTGAATGGTTGCAGTCTCACTCCGACTCGAACTCCTTACAGCAGATCCCATATGTCATGGAGAGCTATCGTGTCTACTATCCCTCAAGGGAATTCTAAACCACTGTAAGACCGCCGTAACCTGCGGACAGGCGAAGACACCAACGGCTAAGCGCCGCCCACTGCCACACTGGGCCCGAGAATTGGCCTTTTACGCAAAAAAAAAGTCTTTACAGTACTGGAGAACAAGACATTACCGTCTTTCCACCACGTAGAAATCTTTGTGTTCAAAT
>WNFR01003494.1_pt1 | contig 16242 bp, 15 predicted proteins | sample 5400221 | NCBI WGS metagenome assembly WNFR01 (sample SAMN13153357, study PRJNA577476) | soil metagenome | isolation source: 40 cm soil under Madrone tree | place: USA:California | collected 2016-06-14 | reverse complement strand
ATGTGCGCGAGCGTGGTTTTTCCGGTGCCCGGGGGACCGGAAAAAATTACTGAAGGCAAACGATCGGCTTCAATCGCCCGGCGCAAAAGTTTACCCGGCCCGAGAATATGTTCCTGGCCAACGAACTCTTCGAGCGAACCCGGACGCATACGCGTGGCGAGAGGCGCCCCAGTATTTGCACTCGAAGGATCAACTTCTTCCTTTTCCTCGAACAGATCGTGCACCAAGGAAAAATACGGCGCGGTTGCAGGGTCTGCATCTCATTTCCGGGATCGCCGCGCAGCACGCAGCTTCGAATGGGAAGCTTTCAGTTTCTCGTGTTTCTGCATCACGACGCTAGCAGCGTCGTCTTATGATGCGATTGCGGCTTGCCTTCTCAAGCTTGGATAAGCGAAAAGCGCTGTAGATGAAATTGCTCGGTGCGCCGCGACAGCCATTCGTCGGCCTAGCTGTCATGGCTGGATTGGGAATCACGTTGGCGGACTTCTTTCCGCTCTTTCCTTCCGCTCTGCTCGCGACCGCGATAGCCATCGTGCTCTGCGCCACCATTGTGCTGCGTTGGCCAAGTCTGGTCGCGACATATGTAACCGTCGGATCTGGTTTTTTCCTGCTGCACAATTTTCAGACAAGCAATACCGAAGGCCAGCGAATCGCTGCTCAACTTGGCGACAGGCCGCGCGTACTTACGGCAACCGGGTACGTGATCAGCGAGCCGAAGGTCACGCCGAACGGATTCGCGACCTTCTTGCTAAAGCTCGAATCAATCGAGCTCGAAGACAGGAAGCAATCGACACGCGCGATCTGGCAGATCCGTTGGCGGGGTACGCCGGATTTCGGCGATGAATTGCGGCTCTTTGGAACCGCCGAGCCGATCGCGCCTCCACGAAATCCCGGCGAATTCGACATGCGCTCTTACCTAGCGCGTCGCGACGTTCGCCGCATGTTGTTTGTCCGTTATCCCGAAGACGTCACGGTGATTCGACACGGCGGTGGGAATCCGATCTTACGACTGGCGCAGAAGTCGCGGACCGGGATGCAAAACGCGCTTTGCCGCGGTTTGGAGAACGCGCCCGAAGTGCGAAATTTTCTCAGCGGAATCGTGCTTGGCCTGAGGCACCAATCGCCCGAAGACATCGAAGAACCGTTTCAACAGACCGGCACACTTCACCTGTTTGCTGTCGCCGGTTTACATGTGGGAATCGTCGCGGCTCTCCTATGGATGCTGGCAACGGTCGCGCGCCTGTCGCGTAAATGGGCGACGGCGATCATTATTCCCCTGCTCTTCTTTTACGCGGCAGTGACCGGGCTTCACGTTTCGAGCGTAAGGGCAGCGGTAATGACATCGATTTTGTTTGGCGGTTTCTTTTTCGAACGAAAAGTTTTTGTGGCCAACAGTCTCGCGGCGGCAGCGTTCTTTCTCCTCTGCTGGAATACGAACGAACTTTTTTCCGCCGGTTTCCAGCTTTCCTTCGCAGTAGTAGGCGCGATTGTCCTGTTTGCCGATCCGCTCTTCAGGCGTTTGCAGCATTGGACTGCGCCCGATCCCTTTTTGCCGCGATCCTTGCTGCGCGGCCCGCGGCGCTTGATGCATTCTGGGTTCGAATGGCTTTGCCGCGGAGCGTCTGTCTCGCTTGCAGCCTGGGCTGGCTCGTTACCATTTATTCTCTGGTATTTTCATCTCGTTACCCCCATTTCATTGTTCGCCAATCTGCTGGTTGTTCCGATCGCGTTCTTTATTCTCGCGATTGCACTCCTCTCGCTTCTTTCGACGCCGCTGCTGCCGTGGCTCGCTGTCATTTTCAATAATGCGAATTGGTTTCTGGCCAAGCTTGTTCTCGGAATCGTCCAACTGTTCGCGCAAATTCCCGGCGGCCACTTTTATGTCGAGCAGCCGCATTGGTCCGAAGAGCTGACAGCGCAGATCACGGTGTTGGATCTTGGCGCGGGCGCAGCCGTGCATTTGCGAACGGGAGGCGCGGATTGGTTGTTCGACTGCGGGAGTGAGCGGGCTTACGAACGTGTGGTGCGGCAGTATTTGCACTGGGCGGGAGTGAACCGGCTCGATGGTTTACTGCTCACCCACGGGGACGCGCTTCATCTCGGTGGTGCGGCGGAATTGCTTCGCGATTTTCCTCGAATTCATATGATCGATAATCCGGCACCGGACCGCTCCACTATTCATCAACAGTTGCAGCGGATCCTCCAGCAACGGGGAATAAAAACTGATCATCTGGCAGCGGGAGACGGTTTTCGGTTGTCGCGAGAGGCCACTGCGCATGTTCTCTTTCCACCCCGCGTGTTTCTCGCAAACATAACCGACGACCAAGCCTATGTGATCCAGTTAGTCGTTGCGCCATCAACATCGATTCTGCTCATGTCCGATAGCGGAGAGAAAACGGAGAGCGCGCTTCTGACCTACGGTCTGAATCTGCGCAGCGACATCGTGGTCAAGGGACAACACCATTCCGGCCAATCCGGCTCGGATCCGTTTCTGGACGCTGTGCGACCGCAGCTAATTATCGCCACTTCGCGCGATTTTCCTGAATACGAGCGAATCAGTGACGAATGGGCCGAGCATGTGCGCGCGCGAGGCATAAAGCTCTTTCGCCAGGACGAGACGGGCGCAGTGACCGTGCGTGTTGGCCGTGATGGATGGGAAGCGCAAAATTATCTCACCGGCGAAACTTTTCGCAGCTCGAGCCAGTGAATCGGCACTCCTTGCGCGCGAAATTTCTCTTGAAATTTTGTTAGCGGAAGATCGACATCCGTACGCTCGGAAACTATAAGGTCTCGAGTTGTCCGCGCGGCCTCTTTGATTCTTCCAAAGTAATCGAGGTGATCGGTTGCAATGCGGAGCGTTCCATTTTCGGCCAGTACCCGACTGGCTGCCCGTAGGAAATCCCCGGTGACAATCCGGCGTCGCCAATGACGGCGTTTGGGCCACGGGTCGGGAAACAAAAGATAGAATGTTTCCGTCGCTCCGGCGGGCAACAAATAGCGCACCGCATAGGAACTTTCCATCCGCAGCAGCCGCACATTGTCGAGCTTGGCTGTCTTTTGCGCGGCACTGCGAATTCGACCAAGCAAGCGCTCGATCCCCAGAAAATTCTTCTCCGGCATGCGCTGCGCCAGCGCGCAAAGAAACGAACCGTCGCCGCAGCCAAGATCGACATGCAACGGCGCATTGCGCGCGAAGAGTTTTTCGAGATCAAGCCGCTCGACCAGCGACCGTGGTTCGATGATCGGAGAACAAACGTGCCTGCGGTGAGTCGATTCAATCTCCTCCGCAGGCACGCTGAGGAGAAAACTGCACAGCGGCTGCATCGGCTGAGGTCCCAAAAAGATTTACGCTTATGACAGCCCGCTCGAATACTTGCAAGCCCAAAAATCGGAACGAATCGCGAGCAGCTTTGTCTAAGATCGACAATTATGAAAAGAATCCCGCTCCTTGCCCTGTTCCTCGCTATCGCCGTTGCGCTTCTTGCCAATCCTGGTCGCGGCCAAAATTCGCCCTCTTCAGCGACAAAGACTGCGATTTTTGCTGGCGGCTGTTTTTGGTGCATCCAACCGGCTTTCGATAAAGCGACGGGCGTCATCAAAACCGTGGTTGGTTATTCTGGCGGAACGGAACCGAACCCAACTTACGAGCTCGTTACTTCGGAGAAAACCCGCTACCGCGAATCGATCGAAATCACGTATGATCCGACAAAGATTTCGTACGACCAGTTACTCGATATCTATTGGCGACAAATCGATCCGACCCAGGCGGACGGGCAGTTCACCGATATCGGCCCAAGTTATCGCGCCGCGATTTTCTACAGTAGCGACGACGAGAAAAAAAATGCTGAGGCATCAAAAGAGAAGCTCGCGCGCTCGGGCAAATTCAACAAACCGATCGTCACCGAAATTCTGCCGGCGATGAAATTTTATCCGGCCGAAGCGTATCACCAGAAATACTACCAGCAGAACCCGGCGCATTTCGAAGCGTTCGAAAAAGGATCGGGGCGGGTTTCTTTCGAAAAGAAAACCTGGAGCGGCGGCCGATAGATCGAAAAACGAATTTGGCGGTCGCAAACAGCCGCTACAAATCAACAACCGACACGCCCTCGGCTGCGGTTCGGCGTGCATAAAGTTCGCTCAGCTGCTTTGTCATCGGACCCACTATGCCGTCGCCGATGAGGCGATTGTCGATCTTTATGACGGCGGCGAGTTCGCCCATCGTGCCGGTGCAGAACATTTCTTTGGCGCCGTAAACATCGACAAGGGAGAGATCGGTTTCTATGCACCGGATTTTCTCGGCGGCACAAATCTCGATCACCGTCGCGCGAGTAATTCCTTCAGGGCACGCCACGACGCGACTCGTGGCGAGATCGCCATTGCGCACGATGAAAACGTGGGTCGCGTTTGTTTCCGCAACAAATCCACGCGCGTCGAGCATGAGCGCATCGTCCGCGCCGGCGTTGTTCGCTTCGATTTTCGCCAGAATCGAATTCAGCAGGTTGGCATGATGAATTCGCGCATCGAGAATCTCCGGCGGTGGCCGGCGAATCTTGCTCGTGATCAGAGTCAGCCCGGTTTTCGCGTAAACCGGTGCTTTATGCTCGGCGAGCACAATCAACGTCGGGCCGCTTTGATTCAGCCGCGGATCCATGCCCGACGTGATCTTCACGCCGCGGGTGAGCGTAAGACGAATATGGACGCCATCGCGCATTTTGTTTGCCGCAAGCGTGCGCTTAATCTCTTCGACCATTTTCTCGCGCGACGGAATTTCGGCAAACGACAAGGCGCGCGCAGAACGCTCCAACCGGTCGAGATGTTCGTGGAGCTTGAAAATCCGATCGTTATAAAGACGTAATCCTTCCCAGACAGCGTCGCCGCCTTGCACTGCCGAATCGAACGGGCTGATCCCGGCTTTGTCACGATGCACGAGCTGCCCGTTGATGTTGATGACCAGGTTGCGATTTCGCTCATCGAATTTCTGCAACATGCTCTAGAAGGTGTAGTGGTGCGTCTGTCAGCCGCAAATCCTTTTGGCATGCGCCTGAGGACAGACGCCTCTAGACCAACCGGTATTCATAAAGCCGGTCATAACATTCGCGGCAGCGCTTGTGAATTTTGAGCAAATGCTTCGGCACCTCATCGCGTCGCGAGCGATATGGTTCGAACGATGTCGATCTTGCCACTTCGCCGTACCAATAGTTCGCCCAGATTCCGTCGGTTTCGCGTAATCCCGGTGGCCAGGACAGCATCAACTCACTAAACTCGATGCCGACGGCTTCGCAAAGCAGGCGCAAGATTCGTTCGGGATTTTCCAGCACGTCTTTTGCATCCACGATTGGCGGAATCGCATTCGTGCGTTCGCGGACGAAATCAAATATCGCCGCCTGTTGCACAAACCCGAGATCTCCCAGCTCCGGGTCCTCGCGCTTTTTGAGATATGAAGCAATCACTTCGCGCGGATCGCGTATGAGGAAGCAGTTCGTCACGGCGCCGAGCCACTCTCGATCCACCTCCGGCAACAGATGATGCGTCATCTGCTTTTGATAAAAAACGTGGGAGGGGCCTTTGTGCCGCGACTCCGGAATTGGGCCGGTCAGTTGCGCAACAACCTTCCGCCAATCTGTTTCTCCAACTGCGATAACTTCATCGGCGCCGGGATGCTTCTTGCCAGTCGCATTCAGGTAAAATGCGTAGAAGGGCTCATCGACAACAGATGTGTCCGGCCGATTCCCCCACGCTCGCATCATCGCCGTCGAGATATTTCGCGGGCCCGACCACATGGCGACGCGAATTGGAACGTGGGCGCCGGACATTCTCTTAAAATCAAATTACATCGAGTGGGTTGCGGGATGCAATCGTTTCCCGGGTTTCTGACGCCGCTTGCGTAGCCACCGTTGGATCATCAGGGCTGGTCCACAGGTTTCTCTCAGAAATTCGTCTTCGGTGGGAACCAAACGGCGATGCAGTTGCGAATTTTATATAAAGACGATCGCCTCACTTTCCCCCTGACCCATTTGGACGTGACCGGATTTCCCAGGCCCGGAATAACCGGAGAAGTATGAAAGGGTTAATTACAGCAGTCGGCTTCGTGTTGGTTTTCGCGTGCCAAGTGTTTGCCGACGAGCATTCAGCATTCGCACGCATCACGGTTTACTGGCATCGCGAAGGTTCAGGCGAGCACGCATCCTGGAACGGTGCACGACTGCGCAGCGGGCATTGCGCTGTCGATCCAAAGAAAATTCCCTACGCCAGCAAAGTTGTGTTTCCCGATGCGGCGTGTGTAGCCGTAGACAGCGGGCCGGATGTGGTCAATCGCAAAGCTGCGCGCTCATGTGGGCGCAACGCGGCTGAACGCAATGCCATCGTCATCGATCGGTTTTTCGACACGAAACAAGAGGCGCTTACCTGGGCGAAAGCGCACCCCCGTTTCATGACGGTGCGGATTCTAACGCCCGGTGCCAAGCAGGGTGAGGTCGCAACCGCAGAAGATCCAGGGTCGTCTCGCGGCCGAATACTGCCAGCAACTGTGGCGTCGATTTTGGGGACGACCGAATGACGCTGGGCCTGCGGCAACCGCGTTAGCAACTGCGACGAGAGGCTAAACCTTCGCGAAAACGCCGATGAGCGGACGGCGGGATGGCGTCTTTGAGCGGAAGTCGCTCACGAAACCGTCCTGGGTGCGAATCTCCACGTGTCCAGCCGCGGCGCGAGTGGCGCCGTAGACCAGCACCGCGCCGAGCGGCGCTTCATACGGATTAGAAACCGGAAGCTTTTTAAACCCATAATTGTTCACGAGTTCCTGGCCGGCTTGCTTTGCCAAGAGCGTTGTCGGTCGCGAACGCACTACCCCGGCGGCAACGAGCGCCTCTTTCACAAATCGCCAGCACAGAGAATGCGAGTGCGCATTTGCGCGTTCCTGGGCAATCGTGGCAGCGCGACACAGTTTCGGGTCAATCGTGGAATCGATTTTGGCGAGCGGTTGCACAATTTTCTTCGGCTGATATTTGTCCACGATCTCAACCGACTGCTTTTTGCCGGAGGCGTCCTTGTAAGCAAACTTCGGTTTCAGCGTGGACATCACCAACGCCTCAGCAGGGCGTGGATAAAACGCGACACAGCAGAGGCCGATTACGAGAAGGGGGAAGATTTTTCGCATAAAGAGCGCGTCCTATCGGTCATCTTCGAGCCCTCCGCAAGCGCTTTTTGTCAAAAAAAACGTAATTTTTTGGATGGAGCCGCCAGCCTTGCGGCGGACTCTCGCTTGATCAGGCAGTTGATGCGGCTCCCGGCAGCGGCGGGCCTAGAGCGATGAGACGAATTGGACCATCCGCTGGCGCATTTTTGCGTCAGGAAGCCGACCGATTCCTCCCTGCATGTTGTCTTCGAGATGGCGCGGGTTGTTTGTCGCCGGGATGGTGCAGGTCACGGCCGGATGCGCAATAATCCATTTCAGAAAAAATTGCGCCCAGGATCGACAATCGATTTCGGCCGCCCAAGGCGGCAGCGATTTTGCGGCAACCCGCCCAAACAAACCGCCGCCACCGAATGGACGATTAATGATCACCGCCATGTGAAGCTCTTGGGCCAGCGGCAAAATGCGTTGGGCCGCGCTGGACTCCATGAGCGAGTAATTGATCTGGACGAAATCAGGTTTCTGACTGCGCATAATTCTTTCTACTTCGTAAAAGCCACGCGCTTGCGAATGGGTAATGCCCGTGTAGCGGATGCGTCCTTTCGTTTTCCATTCACGAAGTGAAGCCATCTGCGTGTCGACATCGACCAGATTGTGGACCTGCATCAGATCAATCCGCTTGGTTTGAAAACGAGCCATCGAGCGCTCCATCTGCACGATCCCGGCCTCTTTGCCTGGAGTCCAAACCTTGGTGGCGATGAAGAGCGAGTCGTGCAAATGCAATTTGCCGGCAAGTTCGCCGATCACGCCCTCGGCCCGGCCATACATCGGTGAGGAGTCGATGACCTTACCACCATGCTTTACAAAAAGTGACAGCACCTCGCTGAGCGACGCTTGCTTGTCCGGCGTAAGATCGACATCGAACACGCTCCATGTCCCGAGCCCAATGACCGGAAGCTTTTCACCGGAGGCCGGAATTGCGCGTTTGAGTATCGTTGAAGATTCGCTTTTCGTTTGTCCTCGCGCCACGCCGATCGGCAAAATGAGGCCGGCCGTGCTCGCACCGATTAATTTAGCTGCTTCCCGCCGTGTCATCAGACATCTCTCGTTCTTTTTACAGCGATGCGCAAAGATTGCTTCACTTCGCTCAGGATGACAAAACTATAACGCTAAATGACTAGAACAACGCGTCGCTATTTTATCAAAGTCTCCGCTGCAGCCGGCGGCGCGTTTGGATTAGGAATTAAATCGAGAATCTTATTTGCTGAAAAAGCTGTGACACCTCTTCGCATTCTCATTCTCGGCGGCACAGGGTTCACCGGGCCTTACCAAGTTCGTTACGCGCTCAGCCGGGGGCATAAAGTGACCACGTTCAATCGCGGTAAAACGCATCCAGGCGAACTGCCGACGGAAGTCGAGCAACTGACCGGCGACCGCAACGGCAAGCTCGACGCTTTGAAAGGTCGGCAATGGGACGTCGTCATCGATAACCCCACAACATTGCCGGCCTGGGTACGCGATGCCGCGCAAATCCTCAAAGGAAATGTCGAGCGGTACGTCTTTATCTCGACGATTTCCGTTTATGCCGACACAAGTAATGGCGTCGATGAAACCGCGCCGCTTGCCAAATATGACGGCCTCGACCCATATAAAGAAACACTCGAAGCGATGCGCGCGTCCGGTTACAAAACGTACGGTCCACTCAAGGCGCTCTCCGAAAAGGAAGCCGAGAAATGGTTCCCAGGAAAAACACTGATCATTCGGCCGGGACTGATCGTTGGTCCGGGCGATGAAACAGATCGGTTTACTTATTGGCCCGTGCGGATCAATCGCGGGGGCGAAGTGCTCGCGCCAGGCAATTCAAATGATCCAGTGCAGTTCGTTGATGCGCGTGATCTTGCCGAATGGACAATTCGCATGGTCGAAAATCGCGAGACGGGAATTTACAATGCGACCGGTCCGGCAAAACCGCTCGGAATTGGCAAGATGCTTGATGAGATCAAGGATGCGCTTAATTCAAACGCGAAATTTACGTGGGTTCCGGCCGACTTCCTCAAACAACAAAGTGTCGAAGCATGGTCGAACATGCCGGTCTGGGCGGGCGACGAGCTTGGGCTCGCGCGAACGAACATTAATCGTGCGCTTGCCAAAGGCTTAACTTTCCGCCCTCTCGCTGAGACCGCGCGCGATACCCTGGCCTGGTTCAAATCGTTACCGCAAGATCGACAATCGAAAATACACGCCGGGCTTACAGCCGAACGCGAGGCGGAAGTGCTTACCGCTTGGAAGAAACAACATGCGATGTCATCGTGAGCGCAGCGAACGATCTCTCCTACTCGAGTAACGTGTCCCGCATTTGTGCGGTCTCTCGCATGCGCTCGGGATGACAAAGCTTTTTGATGAAACGCATCCTCACCAAAATCGTTGACGTAAAAGCAGACGAAATTCGGGCGCTCTGGCTCGGCTTCGTTTTTAATTTTCTCGTCCTCGGCAGTTACTACGTCATCAAACCAGTGCGCGATGACATCGGCGCGCACAACGGCGTCCAAAATCTCTGGTGGATGTTCACTGGCACATTGCTCGTTGCGCTTGTCGCCAATACTGCCTTCTCGGCCATCGTCGCTCGTATGTCGCGACGCCAATTCATCCCGATCGTTTACCGTTTTTTCATTTTGAATCTCGCCATCTTTTATCTGGCGATGCACTACTTGAGCAACACTGCACAGTTTTGGGTTGGGACAGCTTTCTTCGTTTGGGTCAGCGGCGCTTTCAATCTTTTCGTCCTTACCGTCTTCTGGGCGTTCATGTCGGACGTATTCAACCCCAACCAAGGAAAACGCCTTTTCGCGTTCATCAGCGTGGGCGGCGAGCTTGGTGGCATCGTCGGTGCGTTTCTCGCAGGAGCGCTCGTGAAAAGAATCGGTGCCGTCAATTTGCTTATCATTTCGGCGATCATGCTCGAGGCGGCAGCGTGGTGCGTGCGATTTTTTCCTGCTGATTTCCACACTCGTCATCCTGGGCGAAGCGCGGCGCGCGATGAGAAAGCGGCCGAAAGGCCGGTCGGCGGCGGAATCGTCACCGGCATCTCACATGTCTTCCGCTCGCCTTATCTAATGGCGATTTGCGGGTTCATGTTCCTCTACGCCATCACCACGACCTTTGTTTATTTTCAGCAGGCTGATATCACCGGAAGCCAATTCCACGATCGTGCCGCGCGCACTGCTTTCTTCGCGCACATTGATACCTGGGTGAATTCACTCACCTTGCTCGTGCAACTTTTCCTCACCGGTCGTTTGCTGAAATGGATCGGCGTCGGCCCCACGCTCGCTTTCCTGCCCGTGCTGAGCACGATTGGTTTTATCGCAATTGGGATCTCCCCGGTGTTAAGCTTGTTCGCCGTTCTTCAAGTCGCGCGCCGCGCTGGGAATTTTGCCGTTACGCGTCCCGCGCGCGAAGTTCTGTTCACCGTTCTCAGTCGCGAAGACAAATACAAAGCTAAGAGTTTCATCGACACCTTTGTTTATCGCGTCGCTGATCAAGTTGGTGCGTGGTCCTATTCACTTTTGCGCTGGCTCGGTCTGGGTCTGACCGGTATTTCCTGGGTCGCGGTGCCGCTGACGGGCGTTTGGTGTATTCTCAGCCTGTTTCTCGGCCGCAAACAGCGCGCTTTAGCAGACGCACAAGCAAAGCGGGATCGGTCCTCACCCCTCACCGACATTGCTGCCCCTGAGCCGGCGTGAGTTGCGCTTGCGCTGATCCGGCGCGAAGCATGTAGCCAAACATAAACTAAAGGAGACAAAACAATGGCAACACGAACTGGATCGGCTGTTTGGGAAGGTACACTGAAGCAGGGTAAGGGAACCATGAAACTCGGGAGCGGCGCCTTCGAAGGTCCGTACTCATTTTCATCGCGCTTCGAAGAAGGAAAGGGCACGAATCCCGAAGAGCTCATCGGCGCGGCCGAGGCCGGCTGCTTCTCCATGGCGCTTTCGTTCAACCTCGAAAAAGCGGGGCATCCCGCCAAACGCGTCAGCACGACCGCGACCGTAAAACTGGAGTCCGCTGACAGCGGATTCAAAATCACCTCCATCAATTTGAAAACCGAAGCCGACGTTCCAGGAATCGACGAGGCAAAATTCCGCGAACAAGCCGAACTAACAAAAAAGACCTGCCCGGTCTCCGTCGCCCTCGCCGGCACCCAGATCAACCTTGAGGCAAAATTGCTCCAGTAGTGATCAATGGGAGGCGGCGGCTATCCCGAAAGTAGCCGAGGCCGGAACGTCGCTCGCTTCATCAGACGGCGAAACTTTCGCCGCAGGAACAGTGCGCGACAGCGTTCGGGTTGGTGACTTTGAAGCCGCCTTTTTGCAAGTCCTCGCTGTAATCGAGCACCGAACCGCTGACGAAAAGTGCGCTCTTGGGATCGACAACCAGTCGCACGTTGGATGTCGGCACGAGAATGTCGCGCTCTTTGGGGCCGTCCACGAGGTCCATTGTATATTGTAAACCGGAGCAACCGCCACCGATCACGGCAAGGCGTAACGCGCCGTTTGGTTTGCCTTTTTCCTCCAGCAGCGATGCGAGTTTGCACGCGGCAGTATCGGTAACGCTGATCAGGCGTTCGTTACCGATTTTGTAATTGATTGCCGGTGTGTCAGTGGTCATTGAAAAGGAATCATAACTACATGTCGATGTTTCAACTCTGTGCCGCACTGTGGAGCTGTTGCGCAACCTCGTTCTGCACACTTTCCAATTCGTCGAGGCGCAATTCCGGGTCGGGCACGACGAAGATGTCACCGGTCGCGCCGTGCTCGTAAATCAAAACCCGGCCGTTTGCCCCCTCTTCGGTCTTTACTTGTTTTAAGACGCGTTTGCGCTCGAGCATGGCGGCAAGAACGTAACACGCGTTCGCGGGCGGATTGTCCGATGCGATTAAACGGCGAAAGAGATCCTCTGCGCTTTCCTTCGCCAGAGGTTCGGGCGGTCGTGGCGGCAAAGGCTCGTAACGGGATTTCCAAAACGAAAATGGCCGAATATTCTCGTTGCGATCGCGCCACGCCTGTTCGCTCAAATCCTCGCGTCGATAACCATCGGCGTCGTGAAAGAGCAAAGTGTAAAAATACTCTCCGGGCGTGAACGGTCGACGGGTCACGGCACAGGCGTCGGCGCGATGCTTGATCGCCCATTCGTTTGGGAGCGGGTTCATCGCGCAACTATACGTCGCGCAGTGAAAAGATGAAAGCCGGGCGCTTCGCGATTTGAAGCGCGCAGATAGAGCAGATAGAGACCGATCGCAGCGAAAAGAAGGTTTGGCGTCCACGCCGCCACCCAGGGAGACACCCGATCGCCTTCGCCAAGCGCGAGGAAGAGGTGAGTAAGAAAGTTCATCGTAAAAACGAGGACGACCGCAGCCGCGACGCTCGATAGCACCCCGCGTCGCGAATAGCCGATTCCAAGCGGCGCGGCGATCCAGACAACCACCAGGCACGTCCACGGCAAGGCGAGACGATACTGGAGATGCGTCCGGAACGGCGCGAGCAAAGTAGCGGGAAAATCCGAGTTGAAATGCAGATACTCCCGTAGCTCCGGCAAGCTCAGGAATTCTGCGCGCACGTTTGCGCTGCCTAGTCGAAACGGCGTTTCGCTCCAATGTTCGATTTTTAGCGAAGGATAAATCTGTTCGTCTGTAATGTTTCCAGCATGATCGTAGTGAACGACTTTCACGTTCTCGAGATCCCAAATTTTCGTTTCCGGGCGATAGAAGGCGTTCGTCGCCACGTAATTTGTAACGATGTTATCGTTCGCATCCTGTTGGAGCACCTGCACGTTGCTGAATGTGTTGCCGCCGTGCCGAAAATTCTGGATGAACCAGGTGCGCGCGTCGGTTCGGTTACGAAAAATTTGGGCTTCAATGTACGCCTCCGGCCGGGCGCGCGCTTCTGAGAGGAGTGCTTTGCGCGCCAGGTCCGCGTGCGGCGCGAGCGAATAGTTTAGCGCCATGCTGGCTGCGACTGTGAGCAGCCCCATTCCAATCAGCGGCAGAAGAACGCGCGGAAGACTCACACCTGCGGTCAGCATCGACACAACTTCGTTCGCACGCGACATGCGCCCCAGAGTAAACAGGAGCGCGAGCAAAAGGGAAACTGGCAGGAGAATAATGAAGACTTGCGGGACCTGTGTTGCGTAATACCGCGCGGCAAGAAGCAGGCCGATATGCTCGTCGATGAAAGTCGAAATATTGTCGCTGATATCGAAGATGAGCCAGATGGAAATAAAACCGACAATGCAGTAAAGATACACCTGCAGGAAATTGCGAATGACGTAGCGATCGAGGAGTCTCACGGGAATTTCGAATTTTGATTTTCGATTTGCGAATTACAATAGCATTTCCGCAAACGATGATCGCGCTGAAAGATTCTCTGGGCACCGAATTTGTCGAACGCATTCGCGCGTTTTTTTCCGAGAATGGCCCGCTTTCAAAGGCAAAGAATTTCGAATTTCGTCCCCAACAACAGGCGATGGCGACGGCGGTGGCGCGCGCCTTGGAAGAAGAGCGACACCTGGTCGTTGAAGCTGGGACCGGCGTGGGCAAATCGCTCGCCTATCTCGCTCCGGCGATTTTGTTTGCCATCGAGCAACATAAAAAAGCGATCGTCTCCACCCACACGATCAACCTGCAGGAACAGCTCCTTTACAAAGATATCCCCATTTTAAAGAAGATTTTGCCGGTCGAATTCGAAGCGGCTCTCATGAAGGGGCGGCAAAATTATCTTTGCCCGCGACGGCTGGAGCGCGCGCTCCAGCAGCAAAATGAGCTTTTCACCGGACCGGAGCAAAATGAGCTGACCAGACTCGCAGAGTGGGCGCGCACGACGCGCGACGGTTCGCTTAGCGATTTGTCAGTTGAGCCCGATCCAAAAGTTTGGGCACAGGTTTGCAGCGAGGCGCACATCTGTACGACGAAAAGCTGCGGGCAATCGAACTGCTTTTACCAGCAGGCGCGCCGGCGACTTCTCTCGTCCGACGTGATCGTCCTCAATCACACGCTGCTCTTCATGCTTTTGGGGAGCCCCGATCAACAAGCCGAGCGGGAAAGCGGTTACCTTTTTCCAAACGACTTCATCATTCTCGACGAAGCGCACACGGTCGAACAAACCGCCTCACGTCAGATCGGCATCGGTATCTCGCAATACGGGCTACGATCGACAATCCAGCGCCTCTACAACGCGCGAACGCGCAAGGGCCTCTTCACGGTTATGCGAGACGCAGTTGGCGTGCGATTGGCCGCGGATCTTGTCGATCGAGTGGATCAGTTTTTCGCTGCGATCGAAGCGCGCTCCGATTTCCGCAAAGGACGCGAGTTTCGCGTGCGCGTGCCAGAGTTTGTCGCGGACACGATCACGGGACGCTTGACCGCGTTGCAGGCGCGGATCAGTGAGGTCACGAGGCGTGCCGATGACGAATTTCTAAAGGCGGAATTGCAGGAACTTGGCCGGCGGATTCGCGACGCTCGCGACGGCATCGCCATCTTTTTGGAACAAAGCGCCCGCGAGCATCTTTACTGGGTTGAGCAAACCGGAAAGACCGCACGATTCCTAACGCTCAATGCGGCGCCCATCGACATCGCGCCAGTGCTGCGTCGCATGATTTTTCGCGAAGACTGCTCCTGCGTTATGACGAGCGCGACACTGTCCGTCGGGCGTCCTGATCTCGCCTATTTTCGTCGGCGCATCGGGGCAGATGAAGTCGAACCGCTGCTGCTCGGGAGTCCATTCGATTTTCGCACCCAGATGAAAATGTTCATCGTGCAGAAAATGCCAGACCCGCGCGATGCCGGTTACGAGGAAGCGCTCGAGCATTGGGTCGCGCATTTTGTCGAGGAAACGGATGGGCGCACCTTTGTGCTTTTCACCAGTTATCGCGGCATGCAGTACCTGGCCGATCAGATGCGGAAATTTTTTGCGCGAAAGAAATTCAATCTTCTTGTGCAAGGCGGAGGCGCACCCCGCGGGAAGTTACTCGAACAATTCAAGACTACGCCGCGCAGCGTCCTCTTTGGAACGGACAGTTTCTGGATGGGTGTCGATGTTCCCGGCGAAGCGCTCTCGAACGTCATCATCACGCGACTGCCTTTCGCGGTTCCGGATCATCCGCTGATCGAGGCGAAACTGGAATTAGTGGAGGAACGTGGCGGCGATCCGTTTACCGAATATTCCTTGCCCGAAGCGATCCTAAAGCTGCGCCAAGGTGTCGGTCGTTTGATCCGAACGAAAAGCGACCGCGGCATTATCGTCATTCTGGACAACCGAATCATAACCAAGCCGTACGGGCGCGCGTTTCTGCAAGCGTTGCCGAAATGTCCGGTCGAGATCCTTTAACCTTTCAATCGTGGCATCGCGTTGCACGGGCCGCTGCGATTTCAGGGTAATACACTGAAGCGATGAAACTTGGCACACTGGTTTCGAAAATCCCGCTGCCTCGAGCCGCGCACTGGTGGATGTTGGCGATTACCGTCCTGTTGCTCGGACTGGTGGCGGCACTTGTCGATCTTAAACCGGTGGTGGAAGAGAATTTTTTCTTTTCAACCAGGGATCCGGGGTTCGGGCAATCCAAAAAAATCGAGCAACGCTTTCCGTCGCAACCGCAGCTCATCCTCGCGGTCTCCTCCAGCGATATCTCTTCAGCGCAATACCTGGCCCGGATTCAAAAGCTGACTCAAGAAGCCCAGGCCATCGATGGAGTAACCGGTGTCAAAAGTGTAACCGCCGGGCCAAAAGGCTTTCAGGATGCGCTGGCAAGTCCGTTCTGGAGCCGGCTGCTCATCGCCAAAGACCGCAAGTCGACCAATGTCATCCTGTTCACTGAGGGACGTGATCCGGAGAAACTCACCCGGCGCCTGGAGGGCATCGTGCATGAATTGGACAAGAAGGAGTTTCGAATTCACATCGCCGGCACGCCCTATGTGGTGGAGATGCTCCGGCGCAGCCTGGTACACGATTTTCGCTACTTCAGCCTGACCGCGGTCGTTTTGTTCGGCCTGACGATGGCGGCAATGTTCCGGTCGATTCGGGTGTTTTTGGGGATGCTGGTCACCTGCACGAACGCCGTTT
>WNFR01003493.1_pt1 | contig 16244 bp, 12 predicted proteins | sample 5400221 | NCBI WGS metagenome assembly WNFR01 (sample SAMN13153357, study PRJNA577476) | soil metagenome | isolation source: 40 cm soil under Madrone tree | place: USA:California | collected 2016-06-14 | reverse complement strand
AGGCACGTAGGCTCGGGCTCGCGGATCGTCGAAATACAACTTATCCTCGATGCGGGCCGGATCGAACCCCGCGCTGACCAAGTCCTGCTTGCGCGGCTTGAACGTGCCGGTGGACTCGATGCTCTCCAGCAGCCGCAGGAATACCGGCCGTGCGTACGCCGGCAGGCGCTTTGCGACATCCGCGCGGAACGCCGTGAGATCGAACTCCCCATCCACCACCAATGCGGCGGTTCCGGCGCTGCCGTCGGCACCGGGCACCGCGACACCGTAGACCACGCCGTCGAGGACGCCGCGGCAGGCGGTGAGTGCGGTCAGCACTTCGGCGGTCGAGACGTTCTCGCCCTTCCAGCGGTACGTGTCGCCGACCCGGTCCACGAAATAGTAGAAACCGCGTTCGTCCCGGCGCATGAGATCGCCCGTGCGATACCAGGAATCACCTGCCTTGAAGACATTGCGCAACACCTTGCGCGCGGATGCCTCCGGATCGGTATAGCCTTCGAATCGCCCGGCAAGCTCCGTGCCGGGGCCGGGGATGAAGCCGACCGCCTCGCCAACCTCGTTGGGCCGGCAACGCTCACAGAATCCGTCGGCGTTGCGCCCTGGCTCACCGGTCTCCACATCGAAACGCAGCAACGCCACCGGCAGCCGATGCGCCAGGAACGACGGGATCCTGCCGATCGCGCCGGGACGTCCCTCGCAGTTGTAGAGCGAGAAATTGCCTTCGGTTGACGCGTAATACTCGAGAATTCTCGGGATCTTGAAGCGCTTCTGAAACGGCTCCCAGACCTCCGGCCGCAGGCCGTTTCCGCAGGCGATGCGGAGCTGGTGGCCGGTTTCAATCTCCTGATGGGGCGAATTGACCAGGTAGCGGCACAGCTCGCCGATGTACTGGAACAACGTGCAGCGCTCATCGCGCACGTCGCGCCAGAAGTCGGACGCGGAGAACCGGGCACGAATCACCACGGCGCCCCCGCTGACCAAGGTGGCGCCGGTGGCGACCACGCCGCCCACGCTGTGGTAGAGGGGCAGGCAATTGAACATGCGGTCGGTCGGCCGCGTATCCATCAAGCCCGCGAACCACTGGCTCCATTGCATGACCCGGTGGTGGCTCACCCTGACGGCCTTGGGCAGACCGGTGGTGCCCGACGTGTAGATATAGAGCGCCGTGGCATCGATCGGCGGCGGCGCGCACTCCGAGTCGCGCAATTCGTCGCCCGGCAATCGGGCGAGCGCGGGCGCCAGAGGCGCGAGATCTTGAGCGCTCCGGCCTAGCACCCAGCAGGACAGGCCCATACCTAAGCGCGCGCGCACCTCCATCAGCCGCGATGCCAGGTCGCCCCCGACGATGACTGCCCGCGGCGCGACGATGTTGATCGAGTGCACCAAGGCGTCGCCCGCCAGATTGTCGTTGATGAGGGCGACGACGGCGCCGATACGCGTAAGACCCAGCCAAATCGCCATATATTCCGCGCAATTCGGCATCACCAAACCGACGGTGTCCCCGGGCCGAAGGCCCTCCGCGATACCCCAGCGCGCGTATTGGTTGCAGCGAATCGCGAGCTCGCGGTAGCTCAAAGTGGCCTCGGTCGACACGAGCGCGGGCGCCGCATCGAATTCCCGCGCCAGGCGGCCGATCGACACCGGCAGCGTCACCCCAAGACGCTCGATCGATGCGGTCCGCTGCAGGGCGCGGATCCACGCCTCGCGCGCGAATTTCGCATCCGCTTCCAAGGGTTCTGTCACGGGGATGTTCATTTGGCGGCATGTTCGGAATTGCGAACCGTACCACGACTGCCCACGGCGTTCGAGTTACACTGTCGGCACTTCTGCAGCGAAAACTCACAGCAATGAAGCCAGAAACCATCGCAATTCACGGGGGCTTCGACTCGGACCCGGCGACCAAGGCGGTGGCCGTGCCGATTTACCAGACGGCCGCGTACTCCTTCGACAGCGCCGAGCATGGCGCCGCGCTGTTCAACCTCGAAGTGCCGGGCTATCGGTACACCCGGATCGCCAACCCGACCTGCGACGTTCTCGAGCGGCGCGTCACCGAACTCGAAGGCGGAGTCGAGTCCTTGAGCGTGAGCTCGGGGCAGACGGCGCTCTACTACGCGGCGTTGAACGTCACGGAAATGGGCCGCAACATCGTCTCGGTGCCCCAGCTCTATGGCACGACCTACACCCTGTTTGCCCATATTCTGCCGAGGATGGGCGTGCAGGTGCGTTTCGCGAAATCCGACCGCGCCGCCGATATCGAGGCCTTGGTCGACGACAACACCCGCGCGATCTTCTGCGAAACCGTCGGCAATCCTGCCGGCAATGTGTGCGATCTCGAAGCGCTCGCCGCCGTCGCGCATCGCCATCGCATGCCGCTGATCGTCGACAACACGGTCCCGACCCCGATATTGGTGCGGCCGGTCGATTACGGTGCGGACGTCGTCGTCCATTCACTGACGAAATTCATGGGCGGTCATGGGACCACGCTCGGCGGCATCGTGGTCGACTGCGGCACGTTCTCGTGGAAGGACAACGCCGCCCGCTACCCCATGTTCACGCAACCCGACGAGTCCTACCATGGACTGGTGTACACCGACCACTATGGGGCCGCCGCCTTCATCGGACGCTGCCGCAGCGTCTACCAGCGCACCATGGGCGCCGTACTCGCGCCGATGAATGCGTTTCTATTGCTGCAGGGCATCGAAACGGTTGCCCTGCGGATCGATCGGCACGTCGAGAACGCGCGCAAGGTTGCCGAATTCCTCCGGGATCATCCGCGCGTGGAGTCGGTGAACTTTGCCGGCTTCACCGACAGCCCCTACTATCCCCTGGTGCAGAAGTACCTGGGCGGCAAGGCGTGCTCGCTCATGACCTTCGAGATCCGCGGCGGCCTCAAAGCCGGCATGCGCTTCTACAACGCGCTCAAGCTCTTCAAGCGCCTGGTGAATTTAGGAGATGCGAAGTCGCTCGCCTGCCATCCGGCATCGACGACGCATAGGCAAATGACGCCGGAGGAGCAGCTGGCCGCGGGTGTGGCCCCGGGCGGTATTCGCTTGAGCGTGGGAATCGAGCACATTGATGACATCCTCGCCGACCTCGATCAGGCGCTCGCTCTGGCCGCCGGCTAGGAGCCTGTCTGACTGATGATCGCAGGCGCATCATTAGTCGGACAGGTTCTTAGGGCCGGGTGCCCGTTCCCGAGGCAAGGTTGAACCAGAATCCACTGCCGAGCGCCGCCGAGGCCCTATTCCCGGGCGCGGCGGAGCGCGGCCGGATCGAGGAATGGCTGACCGGCGAGCTGCAGCGCGCCTTGCTGCGCATTCAAGCAGGCCCGGTCACGCCGACCATAGACATGGCCGCCTTTCGCCAAGAGCTCGAGACCTACGATTTCAGCAAGCCTCGGCCGCTCCTGGAATTGCTCCGCTGGACCCTCGAGCGCATGGAACATGGCATCGTACAGATGGCCAACCCACGCTATTTCGGGCTGTTCAACCCCGGCCCAAGCTTTCCGGCGCAGTGCGCCGATCGCATCGCCAGCCTGTTCAATCCGCAGCTGGCGAGTTCGGCCTCCTCACCCGTGCCAGTGGAACTGGAGCGGCATGTGATACGCGCCGTCGCACGGCGTGCAGCTCTCGGCGACGAGGCGACCGGGCATTTCGCCACGGGCGGCTCCGAGGCGAACTATACTGCCCTGCTTTGCGCGCTGACAGGTGCTCACCCGGGGTTCGCCGGCGACGGCGCACGAGCCTTTTCCGGGCCCGTAAAGTTCTACACGTCGCGCGACTGTCACATCGCCTGGCTGAAAATCGCGCATCAGGCGGGAATCGGCCGCGGCGCGCTGCACCTCGTCGAAACCGACGGCCGCGGCCGAATGGATCCGCGGGCGCTGATGAGGGCCATCGCCGCGGACCGCGCCGACGGCGCCGTGCCGGTGATGATCGTGGCCACTGCCGGCACCACCGGCGCCGGCATGATCGACCCATTGCACGCCTGTGCCGACATCGCGCGGCAGGAACGCCTTTGGTACCACGTCGATGCCGCCTGGGGCGGCGCGGCGCTGGCGTCGAATCGGTTGCGCCCGGTGCTTTCCGGGATCGAACGCGCCGACTCCATCACCATCGATGCCCACAAGTGGCTGGCCACGACCATGGGCTGCGCGATTTTCATCACGCGGCACGGCCATCTCTTGTCCGAGGCATTTCACGCCTCGACGAGCTTCATGCCGTCGAGTGTGTCGGGGGTCGATCCGTATCTCAACAGCGTGCAGTGGTCGCGCCGTTTCTTGGGATTACGCTTGTTTCTGGCGCTGGCCTCCGCCGGCTGGGAAGGCCTTGGCGCGCACGTGGAGCGCAGCACCCGGGTGGTTGAAAAGGTCAAGGAACGGCTGGTCGCCCTGGGGTGGACGGTCGTCAACGATTCCCCGCTGGCCGTGCTCGATGCGGTGCCACCCGCCGAGCTGGGGGACGTACGGGAGTTGGTGCGCCGCGTCGTTGGCGGCGGCCGCGCGTGGGTCGCACCCACCACGTTTGAGGGCCGCGACGTCGTGCGGATCTGCGCGACGAACGGCGAAACGACCATCGAGGACGTGAATGTCCTGGTCGCCGCACTCAATAACCTGGCTTAGGGATCCCAAGCCGGCCTAGGATCTGTGCTGCCTAGGATCTGCGCTGGGAGAGTGTCCGAACGACCAGAGATTCAATCGCGGCCACCGAATGGAAGTTCTCCGGCGTGATGTCCGCCTGCGGAATGGCGATATCGAACTCGAGCTCGACCGCCAGCATCAGATTCACCATTTTCAGGGAGCTTATCCCCAAATCGCTCAACTGCCGATCGACCGGAAACGGGTGAGGGGTGGCCGCATTCGCCCCAAGCGTCTGTTTCACGAGAGCGATGAGCTGCTCCCCCACCCCCTCAAGCGTCTTCGGATCCACTCGATACCACTCCTCGAAAAGCCTGCCGATCATACCGTGCACCGCGGCATGGCGTGGGCATGAGATTGACACAAGACGATAACGATACTTCGGTCAGGATTCAGGATACTTTGGTCTCCCCGTCACACAATATAGTGAAAGATTTACATATGCTTATCGAACTTGGAATGCGTATTGAACTTGAGCTTTGAACTTGAGCCGGGCGTCGCCAAGTAGCGATTTCTGCGGGTAATTATCGGTTGTCCGCCCGGGAGACTCTCCGCATAATGCCCCGAAGATTGCTGCCTGCCTACATTATGGATGATCGGGAATATTCCATGGAACCTCACCGAATGCCGGGTACTGCCCGGGTAATCAGCGTTCGCCAGAACGAGCTGACCGCGCGCGCGCGCGCGGCGGCCGACGTGGCCACAGTGCATGCGGCCGCGGTCGACGCGGCGGCTCGTTTTCCCGACGAGGCCTTCGCCGAGATTCGCAGGCAGCGGCTTCTCGGCACCCAGGTCTCCCAGGCCCTGGGCGGTGAAGGCGCGAACATCGCGGAAATTGCCGATGTCTGTTACATCCTCGGCCAAGCCTGCTCGTCGACCGGGCTGATCTACGCCATGCACCAGATCAAGATGGCGTGCATCACCCGTCACGCGAAGGGCAATGCCGTGCTCGAGCGCATTCTGGCCCGCATCGCGGCAGAGCAGCTCCTCATGGCGTCGTCGACCACCGAAGGCCAGGCCGGCGGCAACGTTCGTTCCAGCGAGGCCGCCGTCGAGCATGACGGAGTGCAAGTCACCCTGGAGCGCAAGGCAACGGTCATTTCCTATGCCGTGGAGGCGGACGGCGTAGTCACCACGGCGCGCCGCGCGGCCGATGCCGCGGGCTCCGACCAAGTGCTGTTGGTCCTTCTGAAGGCGGACTACACTCTCGAGCGCCTGCAGGTATGGGATACCCTCGGCATGCGCGGGACGCACAGCGAGGGCTTCACGCTGCGGGCACGGGCCGCGGCAGAGCAGATCATGCCCGAGCCCTACGAGAGAATTCACGCGCAAACCATGGTGCCCTTCGCCCACCTGCTGTGGGGCTCGGTATGGGCGGGGATCGCGGCCGCCGCCGCAGGCAAGGCGCAGGCCTTCATCCGTCATGCGGTCCGCGGATCGAACGGCCAGATGCCCCCGGGCGCCGCTCACTTCACCCAAGCCGTGTCCTCGCTGCGAACCTTACGCGGCGTGCTGGCGGCGAACCTCCGCAGCTACGAAGCGATCATGTCGGATGAAAAGGCGATCTCCTCTCTGGAATTTCAGGCCATGATCACCTTGACCAAGGTGCAGGTCTCGGAACTCGCGGTGGCGACCGTGCTGAGCTCGCTGCGCGCCTGCGGCTTGTCGGGCTATCGCAACGACACCGAGTTCACCATCGGCCGGCTCCTGCGGGACGTGCTCTCGGCGCCGCTCATGATCAACAACGATCGCATCCTCGCCAATCTCGCCACGACGTCGCTCATGACGCCGTTGCCGACGTCAATCAGTGGCTGAAACTCCTATGTCTACCCTCAGCAGTTCAGACTCCGCCGCCGATGCCCCGGCCGATCCTTTGGCTCATATCGCGGAAGGGCTGTTTCGATCCATGGGCGTCGACGGTGTCTACGCGCGCACCGCGCTGTACGCTCACGCCGTCGAGCGCCTCGAGACGTACATTACCCGGCAACGCGATCCCAAAGCGGAAATCATGCACTTCCCGCCGGTGATGAGTCGCAGGCAATTGGAGAAATCCGGCTACCTCAAGAGCTTTCCCAATTTGCTGGGTTGTGTGTGCGCCTTGCACGGCTCCGAGGCTTCGATCCGGGCGGCGGTCGAAAGAGCGGACAACGGCGGCGACTGGACCACGTCGGTGACCTCCTCGGACCTCGTGCTGTCGCCCGCGGCGTGCTATCCCGTGTATCCGATCGTCGCGGCCCGCGGTCAGCTGCCGGCCGCCGGCCTGCAATTCGACATCGAAGCCGACGTGTTCAGACATGAGCCGTCGCGCAGCTTGGACCGGCTGCAATCCTTTCGGATGCGTGAGTTCGTGAGAATCGGTTCGCCGCGGGAAATCCTGGAGTTCCGCGACAGCTGGATGGCCAGGGCCCCGCGGCTCGCGGCCGATCTCAGCCTGCCCTTCACGATAGACGTCGCGAACGATCCATTTTTTGGCCGCGTCGGCCAAGTCATGGCCGTCAGTCAGCGCCAGCAGGCGCTGAAGTTCGAATTGCTGATCCCTTACTATCCGGGCGCTTCGCCCACCGCGTGCATGAGCTTCAATTATCACCGCGAGCACTTCGGCCAGACGTGGGGCATCCATGACGACAAGGGCGATTTGGCGCACACGAGCTGCGTCGCCTTTGGAATCGACCGGCTGACCGTCGCACTATTCGCCGTTCACGGGTTGGACCTCCAGAAGTGGCCGGCGCTGACCAGGACGGCCTTGGCGCTTTAGCGTAGCCGGAGAACCCTACCGTGCCGCTCGACCCGCGCGTCAAACGGTTCCTGGACGCCCTCGCGGCGGGCAAGCCGCCCAATGCGCTCGACACGACGGTGGAGCAGCGCCGTCGCGGCCTCGCGGAACTCATGAAACTGTCGGGCCCCGAGACACCCGTGGCGCGTGTCGAGGACCAAACCCTGCCCGGGCCCGGGGGCCGGCCGCTCGCGGTCAGGACCTACACGCCACTCGGCGCCGAACCTGGCCTGCTGCCGGGACTCATCTATTTCCATGGAGGCGGCTTGGTGGCGGGCACCGTGGCGACGCATGACCCCATTGGGCGGGCGCTGGCCAATTCGGGCGCCTGCCGGGTCGTCTCCGTCGACTATCGTCTGGCGCCCGAACACCCTTTTCCCGCCGCGCTCGACGACGCCCTGGCCGCGGTCAAGCATATCGGCACTCATGCCGCCGAGTTCGGTATCGATGCCGTGCGCCTCGGCATCTGCGGCGACTCGGCGGGCGGCACGCTCGCGGCGGCGACGGCCCAGACGGTCGCTCGACTCGGCAGCCCGCGGCTGGCGCTGCAATTGCTCATTTGCCCGATCCTCGATTACAGCCGCTCGACGGATTCCAAACGGAACCTCGCCAGCGGCTATCTGGTGGATCGGGCCACGCTCGACCACGATCTCCTGCACTACGCTCGGGGAACGGATCCGGCCAACCCTCGGATATCGCCGCTGCGCGCCGAGGATGTGGCCGGCCTCCCTCGGACCCTCATTCACACCGCGGAATTCGATCCACTGCGCGACGAAGGCCGCGACTATTTCAACCGCCTGACCCGCGCGCATATCGATGTGTCCTACACTTGCCACCCAGGTATGATTCATCTTTTCTACGGCTTGGGGGCCGTGATTCCCTATGCCCGAACCGCGTTCGAACAGATCGGCGGTGAGGTTCGGGCTGCGTTGGCGTGACCGAAGGAGAACGTACAGTGGCGGAGCGCGTCGTTGCGGAACGCATGATCCGGGACCTGCATGCGGCGCGAGTCGGCGGCGATCTCGCCGGCCTGTGCCGGCTGTTCGCGGACCAAGGCCGATTTGAAATCGTCGGTGCCAGCGCCGACAAGCCCATCGCGATCCGGGCGAGCGGCATCGCGGAATTTCGGCCGTGGCTCGCCATGATGGTCAAGGTGTTTCGGCTCACCGACTACACCCTGTTGTCGCTGGTGGTCGAGTGGCCCCGGGCCACCGCTCACTGGCGCACCGACATCTACTCGAAGGTCACGGGTGTCACCATCCCTACCGAGCTCGTCGATCTCGTGGAGCTGAGCGAGGACCGCATCTTGAACTACACCGAGTTCTTCGCCCCTCGCTGAGCCTATGTCGGACGATGCTCCGCAATGGTTGAGCATTGCGCGCGAGTTGCGCGCCATCGCCCAGACCGGCCTGACCTTCACCACCGATCGCTTCGACCGGCAACGCTACGAGCGTGTGCGCGAGCTGGCGGCGTCGATGCTGGCACTGGGCTCAGGCGCGGATTACGGGCTGATCCTCGGCGTCCTGCGCGAGGACTTGGGCTATGCGACCCCCAAAGTCGATGTGCGGGGCGCCGCCTTCGTCGACGGCCGCGTGCTCCTGGTGCGCGAGATCAGCGACGGCAAATGGACGCTGCCCGGCGGCTGGGCGGATGTCAACCAGACCGCAGGCGAATGCGTGGTGAGGGAAATCAGCGAAGAATCCGGTTTCGACGCCCGCATCCTCAAGCTCGCGGCCGTGTACGACTATCAGCGCAGCAATCGCCCGGTTCGTCACATCGACTCGATTTACAAGATGTTTTTCATCTGCGAAATCACCGGAGGCGCCGCCCGCCCCAGCAACGAGACCAGCGAGGTGGCGTTTTTCCCGCGAGACCAGCTGCCGCCGCTGTCGCAGGGGCGGACCACCTCCGCGCAGATCGACAGAATGTTCCAGCATGCTGAACGTCCGGACCTGCAGGCGGACTTCGAATAACGGAGGAACAGGCATGCCAGGAATGAAACACCATGGCTGACGACGTCTTGCTCGCGATCGATCAGGGAACGAGTTCCACGCGCGCCATCGGCTTCTCCGCCGCGGGCGATGTTGTGGCGGTGGAACAGCAGAGCTTCGAACAAATCTACCCGGGCCCGGGCTGGGTGGAGCATGACGCCGAGGTGATCTGGGCGACGGTCATGTCCACCGGCCGCCGGGTACTGCAGCGCCTCGGGGAAGCAAAACGCACCCCGGCCGCCATCGGCATCACCAATCAGCGGGAAACGACGATTCTCTGGGACCGGCGCAGCGGCGCGCCCATCTACAACGCCATCGTCTGGCAGGATCGCCGCACTGCCGATCGGTGCCGGGAATTGACGCGCGATCATGGCGAGACGGAAATCAGCCGCAAAACCGGACTGCGCTTCGATCCGTATTTTTCGGCGACCAAAATCGCCTGGATTCTGGACCGCGTGCCCGGTGCTCGCGAGGCCGCGAAGGCGGGCCACCTTGCGTTCGGCACCGTCGACAGCTTTCTGATCTGGCGGCTGACCGGCGGCCGGCTGCACGTCACGGACGCCACGAATGCGAGCCGCACGGCTCTCTACGATATCGGCAAGGGTCGCTGGGACGAGGACCTGTGCGACATTTTCAACGTGCCCATGAGCGTCCTGCCGGAAGTACGCGACAGCGCGGGAGAGTTCGGCACCACCGAAAGTGCGGTCCTGGGTCAATCATTGCGGATCTGCGGCGTCGCCGGCGACCAGCAAGCCGCTCTCGTCGGTCAGGCTTGCTTTGCAGCGGGCGACGTCAAGAGCACTTACGGCACCGGCGCGTTCTTGGTGCTCAACACGGCGCGGCGACTCGTGCCTTCGAGGAACCGCTTGCTCAGCACCATCGCCTATCAACTGAACGGCGCGGTCACCTACGCGCTGGAAGGTTCCATTCTGTCCGCGGGCGCCGCCGTTCAATGGCTGCGCGACGGGCTCGGACTCATCTCGCAAGCCTCGGACATCGAGGCGCTGGCAGCGTCGACACCGCACAGCGGCGGAGTCTATCTGGTGCCCGCATTCACCGGATTGGGAGCGCCTTACTGGGATCCCGACGCGCGCGCCGGCATCATCGGGCTGACGCGCGCATCGACGCGCAATGAGATCGCGCGCGCCACCCTGGACAGTGTCGCCTACCAGACCTACGACCTGCTCGACGCGATGGCGGCCGACGGTCTGCGGCCCGAGACACTCAAGGTCGACGGAGGGATGTCACAGAACAATCTGTTCATGCAGCGATTGGCGGATGTCTTGGGTGTGCCGGTGCGGCGGCCGGCAAACCCGGAATCCACGGCGTTCGGCGCCGCGTGCCTGGCGGGACTCGGCTGCGGCCTGTACCGCTCGCTCGAGGACATCGCCGCATTGCATCGGTCCGAGACCCGCTTCGAGCCGGTATTGGGCGCGCGCGAGCGAGAGCTTCAAATCGCCGGCTGGCGCGATGCGCTGCGACGGGTAAGATCTACCTGACACGTATATCACCTCGGCCTCGATGGGCGTCATGGTATCGTTTCGCGACCATGAAGCCAAAGCAATACACGCGGATACTCGCCGTTGACATCGGTGGAAGTCACGTGAAGATGCGCGTTTTCGGCCGCCGCGAGATGCGGCAGTTTGAATCGGGACCGGATCTTACGCCCCGTCGAATGGTCGCGCAGGTACATGAGCTGACGGGCGACTGGATTTACGACGCGGTTTCCATCGGATACCCAGGAGTGGTGCTGCACGGTAAAGTGGTTGCCGAGCCGCACAATCTAGGCAAAGGTTGGGTTGGATTCGATTTTCGCGCAGCCTTCGGCCGGCCGGCCGTCGTCTTGAATGACGCCGCAATGCAGGCTGTCGGCAGCTACGAAGGCGGACGCATGCTGTTCCTCGGCCTCGGAACAGGACTTGGTTCCGCAATGATCGTCGACGGGGTCGTGGCACCGATGGAACTCGCGCATCTGCTGTACAAGAAGGGACGCAGCTACGAAGAGTACGTCGGTGCGCGCGGTTTGGAGCGGCTGGGCACCAAGAAATGGTCCCGCACCGTCAATGAAGTCGTGACGCAGCTGAGCACGCTGCTGGAAGCCGACTATGTGGTCGTCGGTGGGGGCAATGCGCGCAAGCTGAAACGGCTGCCGAAAAACGCGCGCCTCGGCAGCAATGACTTCGCCTTCCTTGGGGGATTTCGCGTGTGGCATCGCGCGGCCCCGGCGGCCGCCAAGCGGCACCGGCGCAGCATCACGGTGCCGTGATCGGAATACCCGCCGCCAGGCGCCCCAGCTGCTCGGCTCCCCGTGAGAACGCAGTTCACGAGGCATGCCGTCAGGCATTGTGACGGCGTTTGCAAATTTTCCGCCGCACCGCTCCGCAGTCTTCAATTGCCCGTTAGTTTGTGGAAAATATTGCCATGAGATTCAGACTGAAGGCATGCGGACTGCATTTGCTCGCGAGCACCGTCGCGCTATCGAGCATACTCGGCACGCTCTACCTTGGATGGTATCACTGGCCCGGCTGGCGTCTGGCCGACGTAGTCCATGTAGTGCTGGTGATGGTCGGAGTCGACGTCGTAGTCGGCCCCCTGCTGACCTTCGTGATCGCTCGCTCGACCAAGCCGCGGCGCGAACTCATGCGCGACATCGCGATGATCGTTACCGTGCAACTCGTCGCGCTGGTCTACGGTACGGTATCGCTCTGGGATGGACGGCCACTGTATTATGCGTTTTCCGAAAACGTCCTGCAGCTCGTGCAGGCATACGATATCGACGCCCAAGAAACGGCTCTCGCCCGCCGGCAGAAGGCGGAATTGGCACCGCATTGGTACAGCTTGCCGCGCTGGGTCTGGGCACCTCTCCCGCAGGATCCGGAGGAGCGCCGGAAGATCGTGGGGTCGGCCGTCGGCGGAGGCGACGATGTCATCTCGATGCCGCGATATTTCAAGCCCTGGGATCAGGGTCTGCCTGCGCTTCGAGCGCAGCTGAAGAAAGTGGACGCGGTGGCGTACTTTTCGACCGGCGAAAAGAGAGTCCTCAAGGAGCGCCTGCGCGCGGCAGGGCTGTCCCCGGATCAGCCGAATGCGATGCCTCTGACGGGTCGAGGGCACCCTCTGCTCGCGGTGTTCGACCCGGCCAGCCTGAAGATCATCGCGATCTTCAAGGTCAAATAGACAAACGCTCGGGATCGCGGGCGCTCGTCGGCTGTGCCTGCCACTTCGAGATGCGTATCGCGGTTCACGCGAATGTCGATGGTCATGGGCCACCGGAACGGATTATTCTGGGGTCGTTGACCAAGAGAGCTCCCAAAAGATCGAGTTCTCGCCGCCTCGAGAGTTCGCCCCACGGACCGATAATTGCCTATGACCAACCCGCCCGTATGGAAGCGACCATTCACGCTCCTGCCCGGATTTGGACTCCGGGGGGGCCAAGAAGCACGCCCCCTGCTGTCCGCCGTCGCCGGAGGCCTCATCGCGTGGGGAACCGCGATTGCGGGGATCGCCGTGGTCGATGTCATCGTGCGCCAGGCTCTTTTGGAGGACCTCAGGACCAATCTCGCGCGAACGGCGGCCGGCACCGCCGCGCTCATCGACGGGGATGAACTCCGAACGTTCAACAGCCCCGATCAGGATGGTTCCCCGGAGTACAACCGTGCTTCCCGACCTCTCCGAGTGCTGCTCGAGACGAATCCCGACATCCGATTCGCCTACGTCGGCGTCATGCAGGGAGACGTCATGCATTTCGTGCTCGACGGAACCCGGCAAGGCACCTTTGACGAAGCCGGTCGGCCCAACCATTCACCGCCCATGGAGGTGGACGAGCCGACTCCCGGGGAGCGAGAGGTCTCCAACACCCATCGATTGACGGTGGAGAAGGAGCTCACCGCCACCGCCTGGGGAATGGGCATCCGCGCCCATGCCCCGGTATTCGCAAAAAACGGAGAGATGGTCGGCTACGTGGGCATCACGGTCCGGGCCGACCGGTTCAGACATCTGGTGCGGCGCGTCGATGTGTCGGCCGTACTCGGCGTATTGATCGCGGGCGCGCTCGCGTTCCTCAACGGCGTGGCCATCTGGCGGGCCCAGATCGCGCGCCGGCGGGCCATCACCGCCCAGGCACACACGGAAGACGAACTGAAGCGCGCACAAGCATTCGCCAATCTCGGCACTTGGTACGCGAACTTGCCGACCCGTGCCGGATCGATGTCCGACCAACTTCGGCAGCTGCTGGGCAATCCCGGGGACACCGACCGGCCGCTGGCCGCGTATCTTTCGCTCACGCATCCTGAAGACCGGCCGCAGGTGGAGGCCATGCTCACGGATCTGGGATCAGGCGGCGGATCACGTACGCTCGATCACCGCTTCATCATCGACGGCGCCGTCAAGCACGTGCGTGCGGCGGCTGCCTCGCGCAGCGATGCCCGCGACCAGCCGGTGGAAATCCATGGAATCGTGCTCGACCTCACTGATCTGCGGGCGTCCGCGCTCGAGACGCTTCGAGCGAAAGAGGTTGCGGAGTCTGCCAATCGTGCGAAGAGCGACTTCCTCGCCAACATGAGCCACGAGATTCGCACGCCCATGAACGGGGTGCTCGGGATGACGGAACTGCTGCTCGATACCCGGCTTGATGCCTTGCAGCGTGATTATGCAGAGACCATCCGCGACAGCGGCACGTCACTCCTGACCGTCATCAATGACATCTTGGACTTCTCGAAAGTGGAGGCCGGCAAGCTCGAACTCGAACTCCTCGACGTGGACTTGCGCGATACGTTCGAAGACGTAGCGAGACTCCTCTCGATTCAAGCTCACGCCAAGGGGCTGGAACTCACCGCCCAGATCGATGCCAAGCTCCCCGATCTCGTCAAGGGTGATGCCGGGCGCCTCCGCCAGGTTCTCCTGAATCTCGCCGGCAACGCCATCAAATTCACAACCAAGGGTGAGGTATCGCTCGAGATCAAAGTCCTGAGCACCGGCGAGAACGGCACGACGGTGCGATGCGAAGTGCGCGACACCGGCATCGGCATTCCAGCCGATCGACTGGACTCCTTGTTTGCGCCATTCACACAGGTGGACACCTCGACGACGCGCAGATTCGGCGGCACAGGATTGGGGTTGTCGATCGTACGGCGTCTGGTCGAGCTGATGGGCGGGGAAACCGGCGTCGAAAGTGTCGAAGGCGCGGGCTCCCTGTTCTGGTTCACCGCACATTTCGCTCCCGTCGTCCACAGCCCGCAGCCCCACTATCCGGCGCCGCCCTCGATCAGAGGACAGCGTGTGCTCGTGGTGGACGACAACGCCACCAATCGCAAAGTGATCATGGGACTGCTCCTGTTGTGCGGCGTCGAGCCCGTATCCGCAAGCTCCGCGGATGAGGCGGTGGCCATCATGCGTCAGGCCCGCGCTGCGGATCGCCCCTTCGATGCGGCGCTCCTGGATCATCTGATGCCCGACTGCGACGGCGCGGATCTGGGGCGGATCATCGTCCGGGATGAGGCGCTGAAATCCACGCGGCTGATCCTGTTGACTTCCTCCGGTCAGCGAGGCGAGGGCCAGATATTTGCCGACATCGGCTTTGCGGCCTATCTGCTGAAACCCATCACGCAGCGCGATCTGACGGAATGTCTGGTACTGGTGCTCGCCAACACGGCGCAATCCTGGCACATGCAAAGCCAGCCGATGATCACGCGGCACGCGCTGCGGGCCCAGAGCCGCAGTCGAATCTTGCTGGCCGAGGACAATCTCGTGAATCAGAAGGTTTCCCTGAGACTGCTGGAAAGGCTGAACTATCGCGTGGACGTCGTGGCGGATGGTCTGACTGCCGTCGCCGCGTGGCAGACCGGGAAATTCGATCTCATCATCATGGATTGCCAGATGCCGCAGATGGACGGCTACGAGGCGACACGGGAAATACGCAGGCTGGAAGACGGTAAGCGCCACATCCCCATCGTCGCACTCACTGCGCATGCCATGCAGGGCGATGAAGAAAGATGCAGCGCGGCCGGTATGGATGCTTATCTTTCCAAGCCGATCAATCACGCCAAGCTGGAAAGCTGCCTGGAACGTCTCCTGCCAAGCACCGGCTCGACAGGTCGGATGCCCATGATCAAGGAAGCTCCAGCCGTTGCGCAGAGTGCGGCCCAACCAGCCCCGGTGCATCTGCACCATCCGGTCGATTGGGAGTCCCTGCTCGAATCGATCGATGGCGATCGAGAATTTGCGCGCGATCTCGCGGATGCGTTCATCGGGACCGGCGATCGGGAGCTTGCGGCAATCGCGGCGGCGCTGGGCACGGGCGACGCCGCCGCGTTGCGCGAATCCGCCCATGCTCTCAAAGGCGCCAGCGCAAATTTGCGCGCCTCGGCCGCCGCCGCCGCCGCCGAACAGCTCGAGGTCGCCGCACGCCTGGGAAAGAGCGCTCAAATTCCCGCGCTCGCGGAAACGTTGACCATCGAAGTCAGAAGAATGACGGCATATCTGCGGTCGAAAGTGGGCTAGGCCAGAAGGCCAGCTGAACCTCATCAAACTCATGCCGCACGTCCGAGGATCTGCGAAGAGAATACGGCCGACGTCGATGAATGTCACATGGCCGTCAGAAGCCGTCCAACACCACCTTGCCGATTGACCGTCCGGTCTCCACAATCTGATGCGCCCGGCGCAGATTTTCGACGGTCATGCGCCCCATGTGCTGTGTCATGGTCGACTTGAGCACGCCTGCGTCGACCAACGCGGCGACCTCGCTCAGCAGCCTGTGCTGAGCGTCCATGTCGGCGGTCCGGAAAAGAGAGCGCGTGAACATCATCTCCCAGGATATGGTGATGCTCTTCGCCTTGAAGGGCGCGAT
>WNFR01005744.1_pt1 | contig 16245 bp, 21 predicted proteins | sample 5400221 | NCBI WGS metagenome assembly WNFR01 (sample SAMN13153357, study PRJNA577476) | soil metagenome | isolation source: 40 cm soil under Madrone tree | place: USA:California | collected 2016-06-14 | reverse complement strand
CGGGTCCGCGCAACGAGTTGACGCCGTGGGCGACAGTCTTGAGCGCGTCGATGTCCAGGCCGCTGTCGGTCTCGTCCAGAATCGCATATTTCGGCTCGAGCATGGCGAGCTGCAAAATCTCCGTGCGCTTTTTTTCGCCACCGGAAAAACCTTCGTTGACCGCACGCGAAGTGAATGAGCGGTCCATCCCGAGCAGCTCCATCTTCTCGTAAAGTTTCGCGTAATAGTCAGTGGCTTCGAGTTCCTCGCCCTCCGGCAAACGCGATTGGACGGCGGCCCGGAGAAAATTCGCGATGGTGACTCCGGGGACTTCGCTTGGATATTGAAACGCGAGAAAAATGCCTTTGCGCGCGCGTTCGTCCGGCTCAATCTCGAGCAGATTTTCGCCATCCATCGTGACGGATCCGCCAGTCACCTGGTAATCGGGATGGCCGGCCAGCACTTTGGCCAGCGTGCTTTTGCCGGACCCATTCGGACCCATGACGGCGTGAACTTCGCCACGCGGCACGGCCAGGCTCAGCCCGCGGACAATCTCCTGGTCGGCGATCGTCACGCGTAAATTTTCTATTGTAAGCGCCTTCATCATCGGGAGAGCAAAATATAATCGATTTCATGTTCTTTGCGAACCATGATTCGCGCGGAAACGCCGACTCGGCAGCGAAGCCTTCCGCGCGGTGGGGAGCTGTGCCGAATTGGCGCACTAAGACCACGCGCCTGAGTCGAGCCGTGACTAGATCGCAGCGTCCGGATTTTGCCGATTGCGATTTAATCTAAAATCGCCAATCTAACATCCCATATCGCTTTACCCCGTGGTGTAACGGTAACACAGCGCCCTTTGGAGGCGTTATTCTTGGTTCGAATCCAAGCGGGGTAGCCAGAGGCATCACGCGCGCAACTCCGGGCTCGCAGCGGTTGTTTATTCAAGTAGATTCTAGTGGAGACGCGCGGCGGGCCGGACGCTTGTCGAATCGCCACTTTTTATGGAGGAGACAACTTTTTTCAAACATTACCGGATCTGCGCGAATGAAGATGGCTCGCCGCACGAAGTCGGGCGCACGGGTGCGGCGACGAATTACAAAGCCATCGACATTCGCTCGAAGCAACCGGTCATGTTGCAATTGATCCCGATTGCGATCGTCGATCGAACGAAACGCAAGCAGTTCAAGGAACGCGCGCGCACAGCGCAAAAGCTCGATCACATCAACATCGCGAAAGTCTTCGCGGTCGGCGTCGAGCATGATTATTTCGGCTTGGTTTCGGAATATTTGAAAGGCGAAACAGTTGATTCGTGGGTCGTTGCACACGGGCCGATGCCGGCCGACGCGGTCTTGCGCATCGGGCTGCAAGTCGTGAGAGCGATGGCGGCGGCTGCGTTCTTCGGTTTAACGCACCGCGCCATTCAGCCTTCCAACCTTATGATAGTGCCTGGCCAATCGCCTGACGGCGGCTGGCCGTTTGTGAAACTTTTGAATTTCGGTCTCGCTGGTCTGGAGCTGCATTCGGAGAGCAGCGAAGCGCGCGAACTGGCTCCGTCGATAGCGCCGCAATTCGCCAGCCCGGAGCAGTTGCTCAATCGCGAAATCGATTTTCGATCGGAAATTTATTCGCTCGGCGCTACGATGTGCTTTTTGCTTACCGGCGCGGTGCCGCTCGCCGTGAGCGGGATAAAAGCGCGTTTGGGCGCGAGAGGTTTGCCGGAGCTGCGACGCGCACCGAAGGCGCTCCGTAGTTTGTTCGTGCACATGCTGCGCGAGAATCCGGAGGATCGTCCACAAGAGCCGGTTGCATTTGAAAGCGAACTCCGGGATTGCCTGACAAAAATCGAGAGGCGTCAGGCCATTGGCCGCCGATTGGGAATTCCGCTGGCGGCGGTGATTCCGAAAAAACCAAAAAAGCCGAGAGAGCCGAGAACGCCGCTGGCGCAAGTGTGGCGCGGATTCCTCGCGTTCGCTCTTCTGCTCCTGGCCGCGACCGCCCTTGGCGCGTATTTTTTCCCAGACGCCATCCCACTTTGGCATCGGACTGCGAAAATGGTCGGCGTGCCGGATGCGTCGTCAGTCATACCGCCACAAACGACGGCGAACGCTACTCCCGTTGTTGCAAATCAGACGGTCGCGGACGCTGAGCCGGCGGCGTCAAATGAAAGTCAAAATCTCTCGCCGAGTGCTCAACAGGCACAAGTCTCGAATTCGCAACCGGACGGGACTTCAAATCAGACGGTCACGAACCAGCCGGTCGCGAATGCGGAACCGGCGGCGTCAAATGAAGGTCAAAATCTCTCGCCGAGTGCTCGACAGGCGCAAGTCTCGAATTCGCAACCGGACGCGACTTCAAATCTTGCCAATGCCGCAACCCCGGCTGCGAGCGCTCCGGCGCAGGTCGCTTCGACTGCAAATGCCGCCACACCTGCCGCGACATCGAGTTCGCAGAGCAAAAAGAAGCCGCTGGGGTCGGCGTCTTCCCGAACATCCACAGCCAAACGTGCGCGCATCCCCCGAGCTTTGCCTTACGACGAGGAGTCGGAACTGTCGCCGCTCTATCGTGATCGGAGGCGGCCCCGATTCGTTGGCACGACGTCCGACGGAAGAGTGATCCTGCGTTTGCCGTCCGGCCGGATCGTGGCTGTGAGGCCACGGTCAAATGACGAAGATGCATTCTTCCCGTCCCCGCGTCGGGAAACGCAAACGTCGCTGAAGGCGATGGGGACGGCGTCATCGATAAAGAAAGAGCCGGTGACGATGTCGACGTTGGCGCAACGATTGGCGTTGACGTTACTGTTGGAGTCGGGCTCGGTGTGGGTGTGGGCGGTGGCGGAATAATATTTTCCCAATGATGTAGCGGCACGGTCGCGCCACCGATCTCTTTTACGAGCGCTTCGCACCGCGCCTGGAGCTTTTCCAAATCCGGCGGACCGAAGGGCCTGTCTCCTGTTCCGGGAAACACTAAATACGTCACTTTGAGATCGCTCACTGGGCGATTGTAGGGCGTGGACTGCGCGTTGATCTCTTTCGCAATGCGCAGGGAGGCTTCGCCGACTTTATCGTTCGGTCCGATGTCGCCGACGATGGCGGGATAGAGTGTATTGCCGAAGACGGCGAGTGCGTAATCACCGGTCTTGGCGGCGTCATGGCCAGCGGTGAACGCGCCGGGAATTACGATGTAGGGATCCGTCGCGCCAATAAGGAAGCTGTATTTTTTGAATGTCGTGACCTCAGCCCGCAGTTGCGTAATGGCGTTGCGCAATTCGCGTTTGCGCTCTGCTGCCGTCGTCTTGAGCGCAAACTCATCTTCCGCGCGTTTTAATCGCTCTTCCGCCGCTGGCAAATACGGATTGGGCGCCGCCGTTTTCTTTGGCCAGCGATAACTAGTAAACGGTTTGAAGTTTGTGGGCGCTCCGCTGCCGAACGGCAGACGATCGGCATCCGAGCCGTCAGCATCGACATCCATGTCCGCCTGAAGCAGAAGCGCCTTGCGATGACTCTGCGGGTGTTGCAGTCGCAGCACCGTTTGGCAATCGTAAAAATTGTGCCGCGAGAGAAGCAAATCGAGACGGACAAGATTTTCGCGCAGCACTTTTACCTTGGTGTTGTAAAGCTCGGCGAAAAGCGGCGAGACCGCGTCAGGTGTAATCATCGCGGCTAATCCGGGCAATAGCGTGGGTAACTGCGGATTGATCTTCGCCAGCTCTTCGATGTTTTTGTTCGGCGCGGGCAGGCGCGCCTGTAATTTTAGATCGAGCACGTAACTTTCCGGATCGATGCGCTCGCTCGCCGCGTCGGTGCCGGCAGCGGTCTCAACCGTGGCGTGGACCGTGATCCCGTTGAATAACTTCGCGATGTCCGGCCTGCCTGTGATGACCGGTGGCCGAGTCGGTGTTGGTTCAGTCGGCGGTGTTGCCTTTATCTCTGCCGGAGCGAAACGCTGAAGCCGTTCGAGTGAAATCCAGCGATAAACAATCCCAAGGAAAATCGCGGCCAGCAAAAGGAGTACCAGCCGCCGCCACGTCCGCAGACGAATTCTTGCCACGCGATTATTTTTTCACCCAGGCGATCAGCGCAATGATGAGGCCGATGACACTCAAGATTGACATCATGCCCGCGGGCATTGCTTTGCCCGTCCGGGTAAATTTGGGAACGAACTGCGCGGCGAGGAGAAGAGAGATGACGAACGCGGTCGCGAGTCCCGCGGCGCGATGTTCCGGCAAGAGCAACCCTGCGATAAGCAGTAAAACTCCGGTAATCGAACCAGCAATTACCGACGGTAAACTCCCCGCTTTCACGTAACCGATGATCCCGCCGGCAATGGTGAGAACGCCAAAAACGATGAAATAGATTTTTGCGGGGGTTAACATCAGCACAATCCAGTAACTCAACGGCCCGGCACTGTCCAGCCGCGCCATCACCTTCTTCTCGGTCAGCGGAAAGAGCGCGACGTCGTCTCCGTCCTATGACCCTTCGGAGTCGTTGCGTATTCGATTGTTCGTGACACCGAAAAGGAAGGGCAACATAATACCAACGATCGATCCTTTAGTGTTCTAATGGACCGCGGCCGCGAAAGGCTCGAGCCGGCTGCGGCGGCGTTTGTCAGGTCGCTACTGTTCACTCGTACTCCGTGCCGCATATGACTTGCAGCATAATAAGAGCCCACGACCAAGACCGCGGCCACTAGTTGAGCGACCATCGTCTCGTAAGTGGGGAACACCGCAAACCACATCCCCATCCAAGCGGGGACGACGTTGGCCAGCCAACTAATATCTGTTCTGGAGATCCAATGCGCGAGTTGCATCTCCTGGGCTTGTTCACCCACCATTACCTGCAAGACGACTCCCAGTAGAATGCCTGTGGTAATCAGCATCTTTCGATGTGGGAGATGCTGCTGCAGAACGAACGTAAGTACAGCGACCAGTCCGGAGAGAAAAAGGCCGAGCAACGCTCCTCTTAGCACGACGCCGCCCCCCAGTCGCAGATTATAGCTTTGGAGAAAAAGAACGACTTCGAAGCCTTCGCGATAGAGGGAAGTAAATCCAAGCAGAATCAAACCCCAGAAAAGGGGTTGTCGAGAGCTTTCGCCATTCGAACTGGCGAATAGCGTTTTTCTGCGGCGATTATGCGCCCGAATCCAGCCACCCCAATAAATTTTGTGGAAAAACCAGTTCGTAATCACGAGCAGGACAATGACCGCGACCAGGCCGGTCGCTGCTTGCAAATCGAGCGCCGGAACACTTTCCGTAAGGTGTCCGACGATTTCGATAGCGATGAACCATGTGATTAATGTCGCGACGAACGCAATGCCTGCACCTATCGCAACGGGACGCCGATGCGCCTGATCGCTTCCGGTCATGCTCGCGGTGATGGCCGCGAGCACCAGGACGCATTCGAGTCCTTCACGGAATACGAGGATGCCGATATCCATAAACGCCACAGCTGAGTTCGTGTCCGGTTGCAGCGGGTCGGCTGTGCCATGTGCAGTGACCCCTTGCCAGACGATCAGCGCGATCACAAAAATCGCGGCGCCAAGAAAACCAACGTAAAAAGCGGCGCCGATTGGAGGGCGTCGTGAGAGTGCAGTCATAAGCGCAGCACGGCCGTGAGCTGACCGCCCCAGCTCACGCGACCTTTGGATTTGCTCACCCATCTAACTCATTTCGCATATGCGCGACGCGCGTTAGGCCATTTCCCATGCTTGAGTGCACTGGCTGGCGCGCCGTTACTTGGTAATCGCCATTATTCCCGGCCGTGTCCTTAGCGTGTTCTTGCCGAGGGAAATCGCGACGGGATGGGAGGTCATACACTGCGCAAACGTCCTTCGGGAAGAGAAGGTCCAGTGTCCAGTCGAATACCACACGAACCTTTTTGTCCAAGCCGGGCAACTTGCTGAGGTAAATCGTCCGCCACATCCACCAGGCGAAGAAGCCTGAAAAATTGAAGCCAAAGATCCGCGCCACGCCCGTCCGACGACCGATTGAGGCCAGCAACCCGATGGTCCTGAACGAAAATGATCTTAAAGGACGACCTAAGAATGTTGCCGCAATATTCTGTGCGACAACCTTGCCTTCACGTATGGCATGTTGCGCGGTTGGTGGATGAGACTTCCCCGGATTTCTGATGTCTGGCACAAACGCACAATCACCCACGGCCCAGACATCAGCCCGATCGGGAACTCGCAGGAATTGGTTCACGACTATTCGGCCTCGCTCCTTTGCGCAAGGGAGCGACGAGACAAGCGGACTGGGCACAGTTCCGGCGGTCCACACCAAAGTGCGGCATGGAATTGGAACGTGATGGGCCAAAGAGACATTGTCATCTGTCATGCTCTTGACTCGGGTGTTAAGGCGAATTTCAACACCGCGCCGCGCGAGCACCTTCTGGGTGTATTGTCCCAGGCTTTCACCCAGTTCCGGCAGGATCACGGGGCCGGAGTGAACCAGCAGAATTCGCATCATATCTTCACACAGATTCGGATAGAACGGCAGCGCCTCCCGCACGAAATCATTTAACGCCGCAACCGTTTCCACACCCGCGAAGCCGCCACCCGCCACTACGAAAGTAAGCAACGATTGCCTGTCGGCGAGATTGCATTCGGAGTTTGCCTCTTCCAAATGTCCGATGATTTGAGCGCGCAATTGAATCGCATCGCGAAGCGATTTCATTGATACGGCCAGGTCGGCGAGACCCGGGATGTCGTAAAAGTTGGTGATCGACCCTAACGCGATGACCAGATGGTCGTAGTCGATCTGGAGAGAATGGTTGCGGTAACCGTGTGAAATCAGGACCCGCTTGTTTGACAGGTCAATCTCGTTAACGTCGCCCACCAATACCTCAACTTTACGGAGTAACTTCCGGAGAGGGTTTACGATATTTGTGATTTCGAGATCGCTCGCTGCGATCTCGTGAAGCATCGGCGTGAACAAGAAAAAGTTATCGCGACTAACGAGGCAAATCTCTACCTCGTCCACTCGTGCCAACAATTTCTCAAGATGAATGGCGGCGTAAACCCCGGCGAAACCACCGCCCAGAATGACGATTCGTTTCTTGCGCGAATTATCAGTTACCGGATCGAGCATTGAGTTCTTTCTGTAGCCAGGCGGCCCGGACTACTCCGGAGATAGTCGCTCGTTTTTTGTGTCCAGTTGTTTTGTCTGTGCTACTCCGCTTCGGCCAGACTGACTCAGCTCCCTCTCAATCTCATCTCGCGCTGCACTGAACTCCTTTACCGCCCTGCCCATACCCCGAGCGAGCTCAGGCAGTTTCTTCGCGCCGAACAGGAGGAATACGATGAGAAGGATTATCATCATATCCGGCCCTGCAAAATTAAGGATACCAGCGATCATTGGAGTCATAAGCGTGTTTGGTTTACGGCAGATTGATCTTCGCTTATTCAACCAATTTTTCGGATTTATATTCCCAGAACGTGGCTTCTTATCGCGTGCTCCAGGGAGGAGGTGTCTCGCCATCGGTGTTTTTTTCCCGAAGACCGGGAATAAAGATTGGGTAGCGGCGGTTGTATTAAATGAATGCAACCGTGCATAACCACCGCAAAAGCCTTGTACCTCAGGGCGGCCGCTGAAGCGTCAAATAACACGATGGCGAAAGGGCATCCGTATTATGGAAGCCATCGGTATGTGTTGCATAAAGGCGTGATGTGGAGGCATCCACGCGCGGTGCGGTCCAAGTGGCAACGAACTTTCCGCGATTTAAGATCCGTGGAAACTGGCCGGTGTTGCTGGGCCGGTCCGGTGCAAACGCTCTGGTTCTAGGTGTACGTTTCAGCGAGGTGACCAGGTCAAAAACGTTATGGCATTACTGTTGAAAGAAGAACATGCTTACGAAACCGAAGATTTCGAATCGGATCCGAAGATTGTGAAGTTCGTCGTAGTCAAGAAGCACGAAGAAGATCGCGTTCAGCAAGCGGAATTAACATCTTTCGAAGAGGCGATGTTGCCGCATCTCGATGCCGCGCACAACTTAGCTAGGTGGCTGCTTCGCAACGAACAGGATGCGCAGGATGTCGTGCAAGAGGCGTTTCTGAGAGCGTTCAAGTCTTTCGGCGGATTTCACGGTTCCAATGGCCGGGCTTGGTTGCTGACGATTGTCCGAAACACCTCCTACACGTTGTTAAAAAAGAACAAAGCGGTTGATCTCACCACAAGTTTTGATGAAGAAATACACGCGTCCGGCCAAGCGTCCGTTAGTCCGGCAACAATCCTGGAACACAGTGAAGACGCGGCACTAATCAGAGAGGCAATGGATGAATTGCCTGCGGAATTCCGGGAGATCCTGACGCTACGACACCAGGAAGGCTTATCCTACAAGGAAATAGCCGATATCGCGCAAATTCCGCCCGGCACGGTCATGTCGCGACTCGCCCGTGCCCGCGGTAAGCTCAAGGAATGTTTGGCGGCTCGAATTGGTAAGGAGAAATGAGATGAACTGCGAAGAAGCTACAAAACTGATGGATGGTTATCTGGATGGAGAACTGGATCCGATTACCAGCCAGGCAATCGAACAGCATCTGCGGGAGTGCCGTAGTTGTGATCAAGCCTACAAAACGCATGGCTCGCTAGTACGTGCGGTTGGCAACGCAACTCCCTATTACAAAGCGCCCGCAGAATTACGTGAGCGAATTCAATCCTCGTTACGGAAAGAGATCGCCGAACGGCCCACGCAAAATGCTGCGCGAGATGCTCAGCCGCTGTTCCGAAGAAGGCAGCCGGAGCCGCGAACCATTCTTCTAGGGACACCATGGAATTGGCTGGGTCTCGCCGCAGCGGTCATTTTTGCTGCGCTCATCATTTCGAACTTGGTGCCTCGATTGCAACGACCTGGAGCCGATCAATTCCTGGCCACGCAACTCATTGCCAGCCATGTGCGTTCGCTGATGGCAAGCCACCTTACTGACGTTGCTTCCTCCGACCAGCACACCGTGAAACCGTGGCTGGACGCAAAGCTCGATTTCGCGCCTCCCGTGATCGACCTTTCCAGCGAAGGATTTCCGTTGGTTGGTGGCCGTCTCGATTATCTCGATAAGAGGCCCGTGGCGGCGTTGATCTACCAAAGACGAAAACATTTCATTAACCTGTTTGTTTGGCCGGCAGAATCGGAAGCGGCCAAAAGCCCGGAGGCGATAACCCGCCAGGGCTATCAGCTTCTACATTGGGCTGACCGGGACTTCACCTACTGGACTGTTTCCGACGTCAACGCTAACGATTTGCAGACTTTTAGGGAGCTCTTCGAAAACCAGACGCCGCATCGTTGATGGCCGTCTCGTCGCCCATCGCACGATCCAACGCTGGCTCACTGGCAGCGAGTAGCGGCACATTGTGATTGAATGCAGATAACGTCGTAGGCGATGTTCTGTTGGTCTTTCAGCACCCTTCGTTAATTTTCTTCCGCGGATATTGAGGCGATTAGCACGCAGCTCATCGCATCGGAATTACTATTCGGGAAAATCCGAGCTTCTGTTACGTCGTCCCGCTCTCGAAGGATTCCGTATCACCCTCGACGGGAATATTCGCTCAGCAAATCGGTATGGATAACTGAAGACAATTTTAACCGAACACAACGTTAAGTGAAACCAAACCATAAAAGGATTCAGATTAGGTCAGCTTCTTTAGCTCACTATCGAAAGCCCGCTACAAGGTGCGTATCCGCACTCACTCCGTTTATGCGGCATGTGAACACGGGCACTCTGGCCTTTGTCATGTTCCTCGCTCTGGCGGTTCTAAATAGCACCCACGGCAAGAGCTCGGAAACAAGGGAGTCACCTTCTCCCAAAGCTACAAAGACTGAGGTTATCATCGATAACTTCAGCTTTTCGCCAAAAACAACCACGGTACCGATCGGCGCAACGGTGACTTGGACCAACCACGATAACGTGGCGCACGTGGTGACGAGTGCTGACGATCAGTTCAAGAAGTCGCCTGTATTGAAGGCGGGTCAGAGCTTCTCCAACACCTTCGCCACGGCGGGAACTTACTCTTACTTCTGCTCCATCCACCCGCGGATGACAGCGAAGATCATCGTCAAGTAACACGAACCACGAACCAACTCTATGAAATCAACACTCTGTTCAACTCTTTTGAAAACCGCCCTGCTAGTTCTTCCACTGAGCTTGTGCTTTGGTGGTTCCACCGTCGTAAAAGCGGGAGGTAGCGATCCGTTATCTATCGGCACGGTACGGCCGGGGACATTGGACTATCGTACCGAATCAGCCCAGGGCTATCTAAAGGTCTATTCGGCGACCGATGAATTCGACGACGGTGGCGTAGCATTCTACGCGCATAGCTCCTACGCGATCTACACAACCGAGGGAAAGGTCTTCAAGAACGTGGAAAATCACATTTCTCGCAGCGATGAAATTCCCGAGATCGTGGCGCTGCCGGTTGGATCTTACATGGTCGTTGCTCGATCGGAGAAGGACGGATATATCCGCCTGCCCGTTGTCATCAGGGCGGGCCAGCGGACGATTCTCGACTTGGATCTGAGAGAAAAGAGCACACTAAGGCGAATAGCACACGACTGACGGCTGGAGAATCCACGCAAAGTTTTACTAGGGACCGCATGAACCCGTTTGACCTAAAAGCTGCCCTGCTGGCGAAACACGCGCAACACCCGGTAATCATTCATTTCCCGATCGCGCTGTTCATCATCAGTGTGGCGTTTGATCTCCTCGCAATCTGGAAAAGGAATCCGGCGATGGCGAAGGCCGCATACTACAATCTCCTGGCGGCGGCACTCACGGCGCCAGTGGCTATTGCAAGCGGGTTAACCGCATGGCAGTGGCAATTGGAAGGTGCGAGACTTAAGGGAAACTTGCTCCTTCATCTGATCTTCGCCCTGACAGCGAGCGGAATGATCTGGCTTCTTTGCGGGTGGCGTGTCCGTCAGCGGAACCTTCCACAACGAACGCCAGGTATCATCTACATCGCTCTTGCACTTGCTACCGTGTTACTGATCGCAATCACCGGACATTTGGGCGGTTTTGTTAGCGGCGTTGAGAGCGGAGCAACCTGAGCGTGACCTCCCGTGCCGGTTTCTATCTTGAAAGACGGGCATTCGATCACTTCCAAAGTATCTGAAAACCGCATGACTTCCGAAGGACGCAATGAATTTGACGCAGATTACGACGATCGCGTCCGGAAGATCCGCGAAGCGGCCGCGGCGGCGATAAAAGAATTAAGCCTTTTCCGTTCGGCGGGACCTGTGACGCAAGAAGCACTCGATGCAGAGGTTGCGCGCATCGCGCAAGAGAAGCTGCAGCCGCACGGGTGCGATCTCGTTGTTCAGCGGATGGATGATGGCGTCACGCGATTCTCAATCAAGGTCCAAAGCACTGGGAGACGATATGATCTAATCAAGAGTTTTTTCCATCGTGACGACGGATCGATTGCACAAATGGAAGTATGACCCTTGAACTAAATGGTCGGAAAGTCGTTGTGATAGGTGGAGCACACGACCTCGGCCGCACCATTGATGAAGCTGTATCGAATAAGGGAACCAACATGGTGATCTGGATACGTGATTGGAAGGGTGATGTGAACAAATTGAAACAGCTGCTGCCAGGAATGGAATTACAGCAGGCGATTGTGTCGCAGCAGCAAGTCAACGGAACATCGCGACATATCTCACTCTGGCGTCAGTCGATGGGTGCACACAAATCATATTGGTAGAGCCGGTGCGCGACCTCCCGTTCGGTCGCGACGAACCGCAAGATTCTCGGGAATAAAATCGCACCGAATCGGTAGTGACGGGTGTAGGCAACCCGCCAAACACCTAACTACCTAACTAAAACCAAATTCAAACCCGCATTCTATGCAATCTGATATCCATCACTCCGACGACAACTGCGCCAAAGAGGCAACAGAATCATCGCAATTAATGACCTCGGTTTCAGCGCCCAACCGCCTCGCCAGGCGATCCTTTCTCCGACGCCTTGGACTCGGCGCAGCTCTTCTCGCGCCCGGTGCCGCTTTGCTCCGCGGCTCCGGCAAGGCTTTAGCAGCTAATAGCAGCCAAAACCTCACCGCAGGTGACGTCGCGATTCTCCAGCTTCTCGCCGCTGCCGAACTGATCGAGGCCGATCTTTGGCAACAATACAACGAACTTGGAGGAGTCGATTCACCAGAATCAGGATATCGCGCTGGCCTTGAAGTTCTGGATGGGGACCAGCCGCAGTACATTTCCGACAACACCGATGATGAGCTGAGTCACGCGGCTTTCCTAAATGCCTATTTAAAATCCAAAGGCGAGCAGCAGGTTGACCTGAGGCAGTTCGCCACGTTGCAGCCCAGCCAAGTCTCGTTTGTCCCGCAAACTGGACGGCTTACGAACCTTAAGCAGCTCACAGTGGATACCAGCTGGTGGACCCGCTACCGCGGCACCACCAACCCTGATTTCGGCGCAACCTTCCCAAATGCAGTTCCCAGTTTGGACACTGGCCTGCATACCGCAATTCCGAGAAACAATTCCGAACTGGGCGATCCGGACAATCCAAGTGACCACGTCAAGGCGATCGCCTTCACGGCGGGATTTCACTTTGGTTATATTGAACAAGGTGGCACGAGCCTCTACGCGACGCTGGCTCAGAAAGTAACCAGCCTCGAAGTCCTACGCATTCTCCTTAGTATCGGCGGATCCGAGATCATGCACTTTCAGACCTGGCAGGACAAGGCAGGCAACGCGACTCCGTTGACCGACTTCGACCCAGTTAACAATTCGAGCGTGACGTTTACGGACTTGACTACAAATCAGCCGGAAACGTTACAGGCCAACCTGATCATGCCCGAGCCGTGCAAGTTCATCCGCTCAAGCCTGCCGGCCTGTGCAATCATTCGCCCGACCGGTCCAGGACAGCTAGATGCAAGGGGCGCTATAAACAGCTTCATTGCCGACGGGCTGTTCAGGGGACAGTCCCAGGCGTTCTTGAATCTATTGAATTCCCTAGCGCTCTCTGCGGACGCGGCGACGCGCCAACTCGTCTAGAGGAATACGCAGATTTCGGGAATAAAATCTCCCCGGATTGGTAAGGACGGGTGTGAGGCAACCTGTCAACCAAACCTAAACCTAAAACAGAACCAATATTATGTCCGATTACATTTCTCACGATCACGAACACGACGGAATCGATCGCCGCGGTTTTCTCCATTGCATGGCATGGGCCGGGACGGGCCTGCTTTGGACCATCAGCGGCGGAGTGCTCACGTCGAAGACTCTCGCCCAAATCGCAAAGGCCGGAGAGCCGTTGCCGGCTACCGACCTCAGCTTTCTCCAGATCAGCGATAGCCACATCGGCTTCAGCAAAGACGCAAACAAAGATGTGACCGAGACCTTCAAAATTGCTCTCGATCGCATCAACGCGATGCCGACGCCGCCGTCCTTTCTTATTCACACGGGAGACATTACCCAGCTCTCGAAGCCAGAGGAGTTCGACACTTTCGACGAGGTCCTGAAGAGTTGTCGAACCAAGGACGTTTTCTATGTTCCCGGAGAGCACGATGTGCTTAATGATGGCGGAAAGCTTTACCGCGAACGGTATTTGAAGAGCGTCGAAGGCAAAGGCTCTGGCTGGTACAGCTTTAACAAAAACGGCGTCCATTTCATTGGACTGGTCAACGTGTTGAATCTCCAGGCCGGCGGTCTGGGACAGCTCGGAGACGAGCAGCTCGAGTGGCTTGAAGCCGACGTGAAAGATCTCGGGTCGAGCGCGCCGATCGTCGTCTTCGCCCACATTCCGCTCTGGGCGGTCTATCCGCAATGGGGCTGGGGAACGAGCGATAGCGAACGCGCTTTGGGATACTTGAAGCGTTTCGGCTCCGTGACTGTGCTCAACGGGCACATCCACCAGGTGCTTCAGAAAGTTGAAGGTAACGTGGCTTTCCACACCGCGATGTCTACTGCGTTTCCCCAGCCCGCGCCGGGGACGGCGCCCTCGCCTGGACCGATGAAAGTACCGGCCGACAAGCTGCGCAGCCTGCTCGGCCTAACAAGCGTTAAGTATTTGCAAGGCAAGTCTTCTCTCGCCGTCGTCGATTCCAACCTCAGCTAGACCCATCAAACTATGATTACACTTACTTCCAGAAATAAAATGGCGGCGCTCTTGTGCGGCATCGTTTTTCTCAATCTGTCGCTCTTAGCAATCGCTGGCGAGATGAAGAATGCTAATGGCACAGACGCTGCCACAAAGAACCAAATAGTGATTAAGGATTTTCACTTCACTCCTGAAACTCTGAGGGTGAAGTCGGGGGAACAAATAACCTGGATTAACCGGGACGAAGAACCGCACACGGTCGTGAGCGTTGAAAAGCAGTTTAAGAAATCGAGCGCTCTCGACACCGACGAGGAATTCACGGTCACAGCGGGTGCTCCCGGTACCTATAGCTATTTTTGCTCCGTTCACCCGAAGATGACGGGTACGATCATTGTCGAGAAATAGTTGACGTTAAGCAGACGCTGGCAGCCGCTGAAATTCTGGTGAAAGCAGGAATCGTCAGCGGCGTTGAAACGCCCTGAGTGGTAAAGCGACCGAACCTTCAAATGCGCACAACGATTAGTCAGATGCTATACCCGGAGCGCCAGGCGTTTTTTGAAAAGCTTGCGCTAAGTTTACCGCCGCAACCGGCAATCAAGATCGGGCCGGCGCCGCTCCCTGGCGGAGAGCGCAGGGCAGGATTGCGGAATTTGCGGAGTGCGGTGCCGACCGAGACCTTGAGCACGGCGCAACGAGGCATGAAGGCGAGCCGAAGATCATAGAGAGATCAGAGGCCGGAGACGAGAGGTCCGAATTCCGACGAGTTAGCATGAAACCGATATTCCAAATTAATCATCGATATGGATCGAGCGCGCACACTACGCGCATGAGTCGTAGGTCCCCTAAGACGGACTTTGATTACCAGGCAGCGACGCTCGACGATATCCGTGGTCGATCTGTAGGGGATTGCAAACCGCCTTTCCATGCTCTCAGCCGGGATTACTTCGCGCGCGAAGCGCATCAGCACTTCGCGACCGAGGCCGCGGCTTTTTTCCTGCTCACGATGACGACCGTACTGCCGTTGTTCAATGGCGCAAACGCCGTCGTGGCACTGATCCGCTCGACCGGGGGAACATTCTGATTCCGGCGATAGGCGCTTGTCTACGTTACAGAAATTTTTCTCGCGCGGTTCCATTTTGTGAACCCGATTTAATTCGTTGGCGTTTGACACAGACGCCCTACAAACCTGGGTCGAATGGATTAACTCACGCCTGGCCGATGTGGCCGTAGAACACTCCGTGGGGATCATACCGTCGCCGAATCGCATGTAGCCGTTCACAAACGCCCGGCGCGAGCAGATCAGTTTCTCCCATGCAGTGCCCGCGCGTGATTGGCACAGGCTTATGGTTTCCAGCGTGCGTAATCCTCCGGAGTGTCCAGGTCTCTAGAAACGCCCGCATCCTCCACCGCCACGCGCAAGCGGAGAGCTTCGCGCGTCCGGATATAAGTGCGAAGGTCAGGAACGTCATTTTGAGCCAGCTCTCTGAAATTACTCGCTGGGAGAATAATCGGGTGCGCGGTGTCTCCGTTAAGCGCTGGCTGGCAAATGTGCGTGGGATTTTCCCTCGCGGCGTCGAGCAGCAAGCGCAGCGTCGAAATCTGAATATGTGGCTGGTCGCCAAGGGAGATAACCCAGTGGGTCAACGTTGAAAGCCAACCTGTCCAGCGACTGGCTTCCTGCAAAGAACTAAACATCCCCAGCTGTGGCGCCCGGTTCTCGATCCAATCGGACGGGGAAAACCCTGCATGTGCCAGAGCCGTTCGTAAGGGCTGGTTTGACGGATCAATGACAGGGGCAATTTGTGCAGCTCCGGTGATCCGCCATTGATCGAGAAGATGGGTGAGGATTGTCTTTTCACCCCACGGGAGAAGAAGTTTACACGCGCCCATGCGCAAGGAGGCGCCCGCCGCAAGAATCACGACTCCGAACGCGACAGGGAGTTCGTTCGAGATGCGTTTTTTTGTCTTTGTCGGTTTGTCGGTAGCGATTCGCATAATGAACGGCCATCGGCTGCGCGCAAAACCATGATTACCTCGGCCAACACGCTGACTGCGATTTCCGTCGGAGAATCGGCTCCGATATTGAGCCCGATTGGAGCCCGAACGCTGGCGAGAACTTTCCTGGAGATTCCACGTTTGGATAATTCGTCGAAAACATTGAGGACCTTTTTCTTGCTGCCGATCATTCCAATATAACCCATGCCTCCCTTCTCAAGAGCT
>WNFR01007390.1_pt1 | contig 16255 bp, 15 predicted proteins | sample 5400221 | NCBI WGS metagenome assembly WNFR01 (sample SAMN13153357, study PRJNA577476) | soil metagenome | isolation source: 40 cm soil under Madrone tree | place: USA:California | collected 2016-06-14 | reverse complement strand
AAACTTGTCGAACACCTTGCAGCGATACGATTTCAACCCTGTATCCATCCCCAGCCAGAACGGCGAGTTGGAAGACAAAGCCAGAAGATGCGGCACAAAATACCGCGCATGATTCATCAGGTGGATTGCCGTCTCGCGATCCTCCACGCCGACGTGTACGTGCAACCCAAAAATCAGGTTCGCGCGCGCCACCAGTTGTAGATCCTCGACAATATTCTTGTAACGCTCATCCGGATTAACGTCCTGCGTTCGCCAGTCGGCAAATGGATGCGTAGCCGCCGAAGCCAGCCGCAACCCGTTCTCGCGCGACAAGCGAATCATGTCGCGCCGCAGCTTTTTGAGTTCATCCTTGGCGTCGACAATGTTATTGCAAACCGATGTCCCAACCTCCACCACCGACTGGTGCATCTCCGCCTTCACCCGCTCTTGCAGGATCAGCTTGCCCTTCTCGATGATCTCGGCATGAATATGCGACCGCAGATCCCGAGTCTCAGGATCAACCGTCTGATATTCCTCTTCAATTCCGAGTGTGAACGTAGGTTTCATCGCGACACCACACAGCCAGTCGGAGGACAGCCAGCCGAAGTCCTAATATTATAGCAGTGTAGGGACGGGTCCCTGGCCCGTCCAGCCGGGCAAAGCTCGGCAATACCAGAGAGAGAATAAGCTACCGATGCCGCCCGAACATCAGCTGCTAACCGACCTGTACGCCGCATTCAATGCCCGCGACATCGACCGTTGCTTGTCCGGTATGACTCCGGACGTGACTTGGGCCAACGGCATGGATGGAGGCAATGTCCAGGGCCACCAGGGAGTCCGAGACTACTGGACGCGCCAATGGAAAATGCTGAACCCGCGTGTTGACCCGCAAGGTTTTCAGAGCAATGGCAACAAAGTTTCTGTGGATGTCCATCAGGTTGTGCACGCAATGGACGGAAGATTGATAGTCGATCAGATGGTGAAGCACGTGTTTACGTTTGAAAGCGGACTGATCAAGATATTCGAAATAGCCTGACTTCTTTTTATTTCTTCTTTCTGCGGGGCCACCAATGGCGGCCATCGAAAAGAATGGAATCAGAATTACAGCGAGGAATAAGAGCAACAACACAACCGTCATCAAAAATAGCGACGAACACGCTTTACTCCTTACTCGGCACTTTCTTCCGCGGCTTAGGCGTCCGAATCTCCACCGACTTCGGCCCACTCAGAAACGACGCCCACCGCATTTCCTCATAAGGCTTCTCATCGCTCAATGCCTTCTTTATCGCCATCCCAGCTACCGCATTCACAACCCACTCAAAATTCTCCTGCCCGACGGAAGTAACCTCCGCGTCCGGCGCCGGATTCATAAAGTCAATCGCGTAGGGCACGCCATCCTCGACCGCAAACTCCACCGTGTTCAAGTCGTACCCCAGCGCCTTACACAAAGTGATTGCATCTCTTTCGACGCGCTCCTTCATCGCAGGCGACGGCGCCGGATTGCCCTTCACATATCGCTCATGAAACGGAGCCTTGGGGTCATAGCGCATGATGTGCACTTTCTCCTGCCCCACGACATAGCAGCGGAAGTACTCCTCGAACTCCACGCCATGCTGGAGCGTCATGCACAGATCGCCTGTCTGGTTGTAGAAATGAAAAAATTCATCCGGAGAATGCACCTTATATACGTGCTTCCATCCGCCGCCCGAGTAAGGCTTTAGAAATGCCGGGAAGCCCACATAGGAAAACAACTCATCCCAATTGAGTGGATAGATCAGGTTCCGCATCGACTGATCCGTCGTATCCGGCGGATGTTTCTGATGTGGCAAAATCACCGTCGGCGGAATCGACACTCCGATCTTATGTGCCATCGCGTAATTGAAAAACTTGTCATCCGCCGTCCACCAGAACGGATTGTTAATGACAATCGTCCCCTGCAACATCGCATTCTTCAGATAAGCCCGGTAGAACGGAATATCCTGCGAAATCCGATCGATGATCACCGCATATTTCTTCGGCTCATCCATCCGGATCCCACCGATCTTCACAAACTCCGCCTCAACCTCCGGCACCTTCATGGAATTAATCTTCTCCACCAGTGACGGCGGAAACGTATTTTCCATCCCAAAAAGAATCCCAATTTTCTTCATTGATACTCTCCTTGCTCGTGTACGTCGGACACTCTTGTCCGACCTACACTAGTAAAAGTATTTCCCCGCCATCCGCTGCCAGAGCGGCCAGTCATGCTTGCTGTTATCGCCAAAGATATCCAGCCAGTGCGGGATCCCCTTCGAGTGCATGAGTCCCGACATCTTCACATTCGCATCCAGACACATATCCCAATCCGCAGTCCCCAACACGATCTTCATCTGTTTGTAGCGATCCAGAAACCAGGAGTCGCTTATCCCCTGCAAATAGTCCGCCGGATTATTGAAGTAAACATTGTCATCGTAATATCCATCAAGAAAACTCTTGATGTCATACGACCCGCTCATCGTCACGCAAGTCGAAACCAGATCCGGATGGCGCAAAGAAAAATTCAGCGCATGATATCCGCCAAAACTGCATCCCGTCACCCCGATCTGCGGAGCCCAATTCTTCCATTTCAAAAACGGCACAAACTCATTGATCAGGTAACGCTCGTACTGCACATGCCGCCAGATCCGCGATCCCGGATGAACGCCCTTGTTGTACAAACTCTCGCTGTCCACGCTATCGACGCAGAATACCTGCAGTTGGCCCGCATCGATCTTCGGCGTGAGCACCCGGATCATCCCCGCATCTTCGTATTCAAAGAAGCGTCCCATCGAACTGGGAAAGACAAGCAGGGGTTGTCCAGCATGTCCAAAGACGAGCGCTTCCATGTCCCGTTGCAATTCGTGGCTGTAGTTCTTGTGATGTTCGCGATTCATGCGTCCGAGGATTTTACCCGAAGCGGCCATGCATTGGCAGCAGCGTCTCGCGAATAGGAAACGGGGAGTGATCAGTAAGGCTAAAATGTCGGCGTCATGCAAAACTCGCCTTTCCTCACGCTCTGGGAATTCCACGTCAAACCTGAATGCATTGTCACGTTCGAGGAAATCTACGGACCTGATGGAGACTGGGCTCTACTCTTTAACCAGAGTCCTGACTTTCGTGGAACTGAACTCATTCGTGATCTCAATCAACCCGGACGGTACTTAACGCTGGATCGCTGGACCTCCGGCGAAGCGCTCCAGCACTTCAAGCAGGAACATCAGACCGCATACTCGGACCTCGACAAAAAGTGTGAGAGCCTGACCGAGAAAGAAGCTTTCCTTGGAAATTTCGAGCTGTCGCACGCCCTAGCACCTAAGACTTAGGCTCCGCGGACTCGGATTTTTCATCAAATATGGGTGACCGGTGCCCCCTGATCCGTCACCTACAATGTCGCTATGCGTGCCATGGTTCTTGACAAGACGGGGACTGTTGAACGGTCCCCACTCGCTATGCGGGATGTAGCCACTCCGGCCCCAGCAGCGGGTGAAGTCCGCGTCAAGGTGCATGTCTGCGGACTTTGCCACACCGACTTGCATACGGTCGAAGGCGACATCCCGTTGCACAAGCATCCTGTCATTCCTGGACACCAGGTTGTCGGCGTCATCGACGCGCTCGGTCCCCGTGTGACTGCGCACAAAGAAGGCGATCGCGTCGGCATTGCCTGGCTGCACTCGACGGATGGCAGTTGCGAATACTGCCTTCGCGGACTCGAGAACCTCTGTGTCAGTGGACGGTTTACCGGATACGACGTCGACGGCGGATATGCGGAATACGCCGTTGTGCCCGCCGAGTTCTGCTATCCGATTCCGCGCGTGTTCGACGACGAACATGCCGCGCCGCTGCTGTGTGCTGGCATCGTTGGATATCGCTCTTATCGGCTCAGTGGAATTCGCGCCGGGGAGAACCTGGGACTCTACGGGTTCGGTGCGTCAGCACATCTCATCATCCAGGTTGCGCGACACCATAAGTGCAACGTGTTCGTCTTCACCCGCAGCGATGAGCATCGCACCCATGCGCGCGAACTTGGCGCGTCGTGGACTGGTCGAGCCGAAGACACTCCTCCTGAGCAACTACATGCAGCGATCATCTTCGCGCCTGCCGGAATTCTGGTGCGAGAAGCCCTCCGCGTACTGCGCAAAGCCGGCACGTTAGCGCTAGCAGGAATCACGATGTCACAGATTCCGTTGCTCGATTACGACTTGCTGTATCACGAGAAGGTTGTGCGCAGCGTCGCGAATGCGACGAGACAAGACGGTCGCGAATTCCTGCAACTCGCAGGCGAGGTTCCGTTGCATACGGAGATCCAGCTGATCAATCTCGCCGAGGCGAACCGGGCGCTGGAAAAGTTAAAAAAGAGTGAAATCCGCGGGGCTGGCGTACTAAGAATTTCGTGAGGGAGAACCTTCCGAGCGAACCGTAAGACCGAGAAAAACCCGAACCCGCTCCATTTCCGTCGCTAGCTCAATCCTGAAAGCGCGATCGCGCTGCTGCGATTTTACGTAACCAAATTCTGACTTCAGTTCACCGTCCTTTATCGATAAGTTGCCCCAGCCAATCACTCGGTCGCGCCAAAGCAGCGGCAGAGCGTAATAGCCAAGCTTGCGTTTGGACGGCGGAGTGTAGGCTTCGAAGCGGTACACCCAGCCCCACAATAGTTCGAAGCGGGCGCGGTCCCACACCACTGGATCGAACGGCGTCAGCAAACGTACCGTGTCCGGAAATACTGGCTGCGCTGCATCCTTTGGCCAATACCAGTCGATGCCATCGATGCGAGTATGCAAGAGCCGTTGTTTAGCGCGCTGCACCGCACCGGTCACCTCGTGTTCCCATTGCGGCGTGGCAAAGCGCAGACGGCGCAGAAGGAAAGACAGGCTCCTGCCAGGCAACGGCGCGTAGATTCGGATGGCCACATCGGCCAGAGCGTCAATCCGCTCGCGGCATACGGCTTCATCGGTTGGACCGGACTCGTGCTGGTGCGTGGCGTAAATGCGAATGCCGCCTTCTCGCCGTACGACACGCAACAGTCCCTGATAATGCATAGCGTCCAGAAGATGAGTGGTGGCGTTCGACGAGCCGCCCCAGTAGTTCTTCACCCGACCGTGCGAGAAATGCGCATCCACTTCGCGCGGATGCACTGACCCGCGTTCGCGTACGAACTCGAGCAGAACCTCTGCCCGCTTTCGGCGCGCGGCAGGCCAAGGCAGACGGCTCTGGGCAGGGACGCAACAATCCGGGCGCGGATGCATCAGCGCCTGCAAAGACCTGGTCACGAAGCCGTAGTTGATGAAGAAGTCCTCTTCAACGCCGAGCTTTGTGTAGCGGCGTTCGAGATCGCCGGCCCGGTAGTCCTTGACGCGATGGCGGAGTATCAGATCCTGGGCGCGAGCGGGCGCGCGGATGGGGTCAGCCTGCACGAAGCCGAATTTGTGCAGGGCAAGCTGGAGTGTCGTCGGTCTGAAAAGAGTTTGCGCGACGGCGAGGCGGCGCAGGTCATCAAGCGAGATCGGCATGCCTGAGTGTTTCTAGTTCCCCGTTGAAGCGCTTCGAACTGGAGCGGCAGGTCGAGAAAACACCGTTCCATGCGGATAACTATCGCCGTGGAACCCGTGGGGCCATGACTTGCCGTCCATGCTGACGCCTGCTTGTTTGCTGCCCGCATCGCGGAATCGCTCGTCGAGAGTGAGAGCTCCGGTTTGCGGATCGAAGTTCAGCATGAAGAGGCGGTGCTCGCCATATTCACCGGAGTTTAAAACGATATGGCGGTTACTGGCATCGGCGGCGATCGCATAGTGAGAGATTGTTGCCGCGCCGGGGTGATGTGTCAACCGCCGCCAGACCCTCCAGCCCATCACGCCACCGATCAGCGTGTCTTGAGCCCGCCTCTCCTGGCCGTCGATACCGGCCGCATCTGAAGATCTTGCGCCAGCTTGAAGCTCAGTTCCGTTTCGGCAGGGATCTCCTTTTTCTTGCCGGTGTAGACCTGCGCGCCGGCTCCGCCAGCTCCGCCGACAAGCGCTCCGATAGCTGCTCCCTTGCCTCCGCCGAGCAACGCGCCCAATACGGCACCAACCGCCGCGCCGCCTCCTACATATTTGGCAGTGCGTTTATTTGCTCCAAGTCCTCCAGGGGTTGAGCCCTTCGATTGGGTGTCCAAGAGATATCGCTTGCCGTTCACCGTTACGGACCGCAGATCAAGAGTAGTGTCTCTGCCGTTGGGAACCGCCACCAGTTGCGCCCGCGATCCCCTCGGAATTACAACCGATCCCGAACTGTCTGTTACATCGTTGCTGATCGTGGCGCCAAACCTGGCGTTCGCCGGAGGCTTGGCAGGAATCGCGCTGTCGGTGTGCACCTTGATCTCAGTGCCTCGTGGCAAGACATGGCTCGTCTGAGCAAATGCCGCCGAGACAAGCAGAGCGGTGAGGGCGATCAAATGCTTCACAGGGTTCATCGAAATTTCTCCCGGTGCATGGATGCGGCGTGCAGCTTTGCAGTTGTCACACGAAGCGTTGGTGGCCATTCTAAGCCTGCCACCCCGTCAAAACCGTTACCCCGAGCGGAGCGAGGAATCTGCCGACCCCTCCTCCCGGGGATCTAAAGCCGTGCCAACACTTGCCGGCGGCGGGCCATCTTTCTAATCTACTGCCTTCACACATTCCAGTATTTCGGCTTCGCTCAAGGTGTGGTCGCTGGACTTTGCGCGGCGGTAAATACGGTCGATCAGTTCGTCGGTCGCCCGATAGCCTCGGTGCTCCAGCCAGAACTGGACGTTGGATTTGCCGCTCATGGGTCCAACGTCGATGATCTGTTCCAGTCCGAAAACGTGCGAAGGGACGCCGGAATAGACGGTATTCGCGAGCTCGATGTCCTTTTTCTTATAGGCCTTGATCACAGCGGCGGCATGAACTCCGGTGGCGGTGCGAAAGGCGTCTTCACCAACCACGGGATAATTCACCGGGATCGCAACGCCGGTCGCATTCGAGACGGCTTCGCAATACGCTTTGAGTCTGGTCAAGTCTTGCAGGTCCCAGGGTGAGATGCCCATCAGCTTCAGATTGACTAGCATTTGATCCATCTGGGTATTGCCAACGCGCTCTCCGACGCCGAGAGCACAGGCATGAACGCAGTGAGCGCCGGCAACGAGCGCCGCCATGGCATTGGCGATTGCAAAGCCACGGTCGCAGTGGCCGTGCCAGTCCACGCGGATGTTTTCTCCGGACGGCTTTACCACTTCTTCGATCACGAACTTGACCAGTGCCAACGTGCCCATCGGCGTAGCGTGCCCAGCGGTATCGCAGAGAACGATGGCGCGTGCGCCGCAGTTAATCGCCGCGGAGTAAAGGCGCTTGACCATTTCCGGATCGCAGCGCGTCGTGTCCTCGGTGACGTACATCGATTCGAGACCGAGCGACACGGCGTACTTGATCGCCTTCTCGGTAGTCTGGAGGAGAAAGTCATCGGTCCAACCCTCGGTGTATCGGCGGATCGGGCTAGAACCGATAAAGGTCGCCGCTTCGATCGGCAAACCGGTTCTCTGGACAATTTCGGCGATGGGGCGAATGTCGCTCTCAAGCGTGCGAGCGGCGCAATTCGCCTTGATCTTCAATTTGTGATTGACGATCTCGCGCGCCAGCGCGGTGACATGCTCGACCACTTGTCCACCCGCGCCCGGCAGTCCGAGATCGAGTGAATTGATGCCGAGCGATTCCATCAGGTGGAGGATTTCAATTTTCTGTGCGATGGATGGATCACGGACGGATGGCGATTGTAGTCCATCACGCAATGTTTCATCGTTCAGCAAGACAGGGCCGGGAGGATGTAACGATTGCGGATAGAGACGATTCCAGTCGTAGATGAGTTCGGCAACGTTCATGCGTGGCGAATGTTCCCCTCCCAACTACTTCCGTTCCTTCGGGACAAACCCAAATATCGAAAGTTGCCCGGGACCGGCGACGTTCATGCCGCGCTCGTCTTCGGGGCTGGGCAAATAGAGTGTCTGACAGAATTCGCAACGATAAACTTCCCGGTCGGACCCCCATGCCTTCTCAACGCAGCCGCACTCCTGCTCGAGCACGTCGGCGGCGTAGAACCAGCGCTTCAGGTGTCCGCCGCAGAATTTTCCTTTGTCGTTTTCTTCATTGCAGGCGCGCTGACCCGGCTTCTTGATCTTGACCTTATGGTTGGGAAGCTGCGGAACTTCACCGTTTTGTGTGCTGACGAGTTCCCTTGACGACGCGGAAGTATTCATAGATGAATCCAAACCTGAGTTACATGGTTATTGTACCGAGGTGCGTGACAAGGCCCAAATGAACGGATTCGGTCCAGCGAACTTCTTGAGTGGCGGTGGCTGGTCGTGACCAACTCATCGACGGCGATTTCCGTCACGAAGGAGCTCTACTCTTTTATCGGAGCGCTCCCAACATCCGACACAGCAGAGCTACCTCGCCGGCATGAGTGAGTGCATCTGCTATGGGCCCCTGGGATAACTTTTCGGCGGAAACATGCAGCGGCTTTTCCGAAGCCACGTAGTCATCAAGTCTTTTCAACGCAGCGAAGAAACGTTCACATTCCTTATCCCAGCCGAGGGGAGTGGAATGGTGCCATTTCTGCTGCCCTTCGGCCATGCTGAGCCCCCACTCCATCAGATCGCCCATATGGGCGATGGTTTCGACTGCCGTAAGCGAAGACTCGCCGCAACGATAGTTGGCGACGATGGCAGGGGCGTTCAGGAGGCCCCTGCGTGCGCGATGGGCAAGTGTGACCAGTGCGCCGCCCAGCAGGATACGAGCCACAGTCATGAGAATCCTCAGTGTGCGGGGTGAACACGGGTTCACCTCCGATAACTGTTCAACCTGCCAGTCGGTTCTCCAGGTCTCGAAGGTTGGCGCTCCACTCGTTCAGGCCGTCGGCTTCGAGCCATAGGTCTTTGAGTTCGGAGTTTGTTCGCACCCGTTGAATGGCACGGGCGGCAAGGCTCGCCAAGTGCGGGATCGAATTATCTCCGTGGGTGGGCCTTGCTTCCCGAGCCCAGTCGGTTATCTGTTTGGGTAGAGCAATCGCTGGCGCACCCTTGAGCGCCGCCACGGCTTCGGCGGCAGTGATCGCAACACTGGCCGCGGGTGCTTCGAGATAGTCGGCGTTATCGGCGGCGCGAGAGAGTAGCGCCTCCAGGTCATCCACTGCCAGCGAAGCGAGATGGGGCAGCCAGGCTTGGGCGTCATCATTTTCAAAGCTGCCTGATCCCCAACCAGCCATGAAGTCTCCTCGGGCTATTGCGTGCCCTTAGGGATTATAGAATCCCGGGCGAGCGTTGACGGCGGTTTAAGAGGAGCTTACGAACAAAGGCGTCGGACAAGAGTGTCCGACGTACACAACCCTAGGCCCAGAACGTGCGGTCCAGGGTGCGGTATTGAATCGCTTCGGCGATGTGTTTCGGCTCTATGTTGGCGACGCCTTCGAGATCGGCAATCGTGCGGGCTACTTTGAGGATGCGGTCGTGGGCTCGGGCGCTCAGTCCCTGCTGCGTCATGGCGCGTTCCAGCAGGCGCTCGCAGTCCGGCGACAAGTCGCAGAATGCACGTATGTGTCGCGGGGACATCTGGGAGTTACAGTAAAGCTTCTCGCGTCCGGAAGAGAACCGCGCGAGCTGGATTTGCCGTGCGCGGATGACACGTTCCAGAATCTTCGTGGAATTCTCGGGCTCGTTAGTGCTGCGCATTTCCTTGTAGTTCACTGCGGGGATATCGATGTGGATGTCGATGCGATCGAGCAGGGGTCCCGAAATTTTTGAGATGTAGCGCTGAATCATTGGCGGCGTGCAGTGGCATTCGTGGGTGCGGTCGTTGTGGAATCCGCACGGGCACGGGTTCATCGCCGCGGCCAGCATGAAGCGCGCTGGAAAAGTCAGAGACATGGCGGCACGAGCGATGCAGACAGTCCCATCTTCCAGCGGCTGGCGCATGACTTCGAGCACATTGCGCGGAAACTCGGGAAGTTCGTCAAGAAAAAGTACGCCGTTGTGAGCGAGTGAAACTTCGCCGGGACGCGGAATCATTCCGCCGCCGATCAGTCCGGCGTCCGAAATCGTATGGTGTGGCGAACGAAACGGGCGCATGCCTACGAGTCCCGCCCGGGCGTCCAGCACGCCGGCTACACTATGAATCTTGGTTGTCTCGAGAGCTTCTTCGAAAGTGAGCGGGGGCAGGATAGTCGGGATGCGTTTGGCCAGCATCGTCTTGCCCGAGCCTGGGGGGCCGATCATCAGGATGTTGTGGCCGCCGGAGCATGCAATTTCCAGAGCGCGCTTGGCAGTCTGCTGACCACGCACATCCTTAAAGTCCACCAGAAAATGCTGGGCTTCGCTGAGGAGTTGGTCGCCATCCACCTGGAGGCGAGTGACGCCGTTACCGGAATTGATGAAATGGATGACATCGAGAAGTGACTTTACGGGATAAACTTCGAGTCCAGTTACCATCGCCGCTTCCCGCGCGTTGACTTCCGGGACGATCAGACGTCTTATCTTCCGACCCCGCGCTTCAATGGCAATGGGCAACGTGCCCCGAACTCCGCGCAGGCTGCCATCAAGAGAAAGTTCGCCAACAAACAACGCGTCGGGAATTTCTTTTTTGTTCAAACCTCCGTAGGCGCCGAGGATGCCGAGGGCCATCGGTAGATCGAAGCCGGAACCCTCTTTGCGAATGTCGGCGGGCGCGAGATTGATCGTGATGTTGGTCGCGGGAATGTCGTAGCCGCAGTTCTTCAAGGCCGAGCGAACACGGTCCCGGCTCTCGCGCACAGCGGCGTCAGGCAGCCCAACCGTGTGAAAGTAGTCTTCCTTTGTCTTTACGTTAGAGACGTCGACTTCGACGTCGATAATGCTGGCGTCAATGCCATAAACAGCTGCACTCATGGTTTTGTAGAGCATAGGGACACCGGAGGCACACGGAGGGAATGACGCGGGTGGGAGACCCACATCGATCATACCAGCCCGGAAATATTCGGGTGTGACCTCCGTCACTCGAGGAAGTAGCCCGCACCAGCAGAACCATCCGCCGAGCAACCTGGAGCGGGAGGAGAGCCAACTCTGGCGATGGGCGCTCGGGCTTTTTATCCTGATGGCGGTAGCCGTCGCAATACTTTCCTGGGAGCAACTCAAGGATCTGCCCTACAGACTGTGGGCCATTCCGGTCGGCCTGCTGGTCTTGTCCGTACTGTTTGCGGTATATGCCTTTGGCCGGCGGCGCGAAGTCGGGGAACTGAAATATCTCCTCAAGAACCTGCAAGACCGCGCCGGGGTGATGCCTTCTGACCAGCAATTGGATCAGCTGACCCAGATGATTGCGCGCTCGCAACGCAATTTCAAAGAACTGATTGACTCCCTCGAAGATGTCGCGCTCGCAATTTCCCTGGATGGTACGTTCCGGACGGTCAATCGCCGGGTTACAGAAATCCTCGGTGTGCCTTATACCGACATTGTGGGTCACAAGCTGGCGGAATTCCTGAATGGCGATCTGCGCACCGAGAGCGACGCCAACCTTTCTCGATTCCTTGAAAAGCGGCACTGGGCGGGAGTGGTCGAAATCCGCCTGAAGAACGGATCGAGCCCCAGTTACTACGACTGCGTCGTTAACGCTATCGTGAAGAGCGATGAGGTTGTGGGTGCCAGCGTGCTGGCTCGCGATATCACGGAACAACGCGAAAAGGAACAGCGTTTTACCCAGTTGTTCGAGACCCTGCAAGAGGGCGTGTACTTCTGCACTCCTGAGGGTAAGTTGCTTGATGTGAATCCCGCGCTGGTGCAAATGCTGGGATACGGTAACCGCGACGAATTGCTCAGCCTGTCTCCAGCCGGACTGAATGTAGAGCCCGACCAGGAGCCTGTGCTGGGCCGGTCTGGAAGTCAGAGCGGCAGCACTCGCACTCGGGAAATCCGCGTCAAGAGAAAAGACGGAAGTGTCGCAGTATGCGTGGATACTTCTACCGGCGTCATGGACGCGGGAAGGATTGTGCGCTACCAGGGAACCCTGGTCGACGTAACAGAAAAACGCACGATGGAGCGGCAGTTACGACGTCAGGAAGAATTCAGACGGCATCTGCTGGAGAGTTTTCCAGACCTAATCCTCGTCCTTGATCCGCACGCGTGTTACACATTTGTGAGCTCGCGCATCCGCGACTTACTCGGCTACGGCCCTGAGCAGCTGATGAGAAAGAGAATTGACGAAGTAACCGACAATTCGCCGGAACTGGTGGCTCTATATCGCTCCGTGGCAAACGGCCAGAATGCGCTCGCGACGTCGGAATATGGCGCACGGCACCAGGACGGCAGTTGGCGCACCATGCTGGGGACTGCGAGTCCAATGCTGGATACCGAAGGCAAGCCGGCCGGCGTCATCATCTCGGTGCGCGATGTGACCACCGAAAAGAAGCTGGAGCAGCAAGTTATTCAAAGCGAACGTCTCGCGGCGATGGGACAGATGATCGGGGGTTTCGCCCACGAACTGAACAACCCGCTCACCAGCATTCTCGGCATGACGGAACTGCTCCAGGATACCGAAACGAACGAAGCCAGCCGCAAACAACTTGTGTCTCTGCATCAGCAGGCACGGCGGGCCGCTGAGATCGTGCAAAACCTGCAATACTTCGCACGGCCGCCCGCGCCCGGGCGCAGTCCTGTGAATTTAGGTGAACTCATCCAGCGGACGCTGCATTTGCAGGCGTATCCGCTCCGTAAAAGCAATATCACTGTGGATTTCTTGCAGGAACCCACACTGCCGGCGGTTATGGCCGACCCGAATCAGCTGATGCAGGTGTTTCTGAATCTGATCCTAAACGCGGACCAGGCGATTCGAGAAAGCCGGGAAAAAGGAACGATCCGGATTCGGCTCGGGCGCAATCCCAATTCCGTGTGGGCAATGTTTCAGGATGATGGCCCCGGCATTGCACCCGAAGTCCTGCCGCATATCTTCGATCCCTTCTTCACCACGAAGCGGCCGGGACGCGGAACTGGCCTCGGTTTGAGCATCTGTAAGACTCTGCTTCGCGAGCACAACGGCAATATCGAAGCGGCCACAGCACCGGATGGGGGCGCTATGTTCACCATCACATTGCCGGTAACAAGCGGAGCGGAACCATCATCGACTGCTACTTAGCTCGCAAGAGTAGATTCCATGATCCAGACAATCGAGCACGGCCCCATTCGGGAGTTGCGGCTTCACCGGCCGCCGGTCAATGCACTTTCTCCGGACGTTATTGTCGCGTTGAAAGATGCTATTCGGTCGGCTCCGCCCGCGGGCGCTCGTGCGCTAGTTCTTTCCGGCGCGCCCGGAAGATTCTCGGGTGGACTTGATGTTCCTTTGTTGCTGAGCCTGGATCGTCCGGCGATGGCAACTCTTTGGCGAGATTTTTATGCGCTGCTCGGAGCGATCGCAGGATCACAGATACCGATCGTTGCTGCGATCACCGGACATGCGCCAGCCGGAGGCACCGTGCTAGCGCTATTCTGCGATTACCGGAGGCCCTCGACTAGGAGAGAGGCTGGCCGTGAGCGGAGCACTGTTTCCCCCGCCAGAAGCTCTTGCCGTCGGCTTGGTTGATGAGTTGGTGGCTTTGGACCGAGTAGTGGAACGCGCCGTCGAGTGGTGCCAGCGCTTGCTGGCGTCGCCCGCGGATGCAATGACCGGTACGCGCCGCCTAGCTCGTGCCGACCTGTCGGTCATATTTGAAGCTGATCTTCAGCCTGAACTCCAGAGTGTTGTCGAGGGTTGGTGGAGTCCGGAGGCGCAGAGGACACTCCACGCTTTGGCGGAGCGATTGGGTAAGAAAACCGGTTAGGCGAGCCTGCTAACGCTCCACCGCCATCGCTACCGCGTTCCCTCCGCCCAAACAGAGAGCCGCAACGCCACGGTGCACATCCCGGCGAATCATCTCGTAAATCAGGGTGACCAGTACGCGTGCTCCGCTAGCCCCGATGGGATGTCCCAAAGCGACCGCGCCGCCGTTGACATTCACGCGGTTCATATCGAGGCCGAGCTCGCGGACTACTCCCAGCGCCTGCACGGAGAAGGCTTCGTTCAGTTCGTAGAGATCCACTTGATCTTTTTTCCAACCGGTCTTCTCCCAGATTTTCTGGACAGCACTGACCGGCGCCATCATCACCCACTTGGGATCAATGCCGCTGGTCGCCTGCGCGACAATGCGGACCATGGGAGTCGCACCCAACTCTTTTGCGCGCGCCCAACCGGTGACGACAAGTGCGGCTGCGCCGTCGTTGACTCCAGGGGCATTGCCGGCAGTGACAGTGCCATCTTTCTTAAACGCGGGCTTAAGAGCGCGTAGGGTTTCTGCGGTCGTATCTTCGCGCGGGCCTTCGTCTTTGTCGAAAATGACGGCGGGCTGGCCTTTTTTCTTGGCTGGGATTTCAACGGGAACGATCTGAGATTTGAAGCGGCATTCTTTCTGGGCATCGATGGCTTTGCGATGCGAGTTGACGGCGAACTCGTCCTGCTCTTTGCGGGTGATGCCGTATTTCTCGGCGACGTTCTCGCCAGTCATCCCCATGTGATAGTCGTTGTAAATGTCCCAGAGGCCGTCGTGCACCATGGAGTCGATCAGCTGGCCGTTGCCGAGTCGATACCCCTGGCGCGCATTCGGAAGCAGGTAAGGCGCGTTGGTCATCGACTCCATGCCGCCGGCGACGACGATGGAAGCATTGCCTGTCTCGATCGCTTGCGCTGCCAGCGCGACTGCTTTCAGTCCGGAGCCGCAGACCTTGTTAATTGTCATGGCACCCACTTCAGGAGGGAGCCCGCCGAAGAGTGCAGCTTGTCGCGCGGGATTTTGGCCGAGGCCGGCAGAGACGACGTTGCCCATGATGCACTCATCCACCAGCTTCGGATCGAGATTGGCGCGCTTCACAGCCTCGCGAACAGCGACTGCGCCCAATTGCGGAGCGCTCAAATCGCTCAAGCTTCCCTGAAATTTTCCAATCGGCGTGCGGCATCCGGAAATGATGACGACATCAGTGGGACCAGCCATACATGCGCTCCTTCGCGTGTTCTTCTATTCAAGAATCTCTCTCATTATAGATGGAGGAATAGGTCGTGAAGGTTCAAGCGGGGTGTGACGCGATCACTTCACGTTGTTCATCGACAATCTTGCGGAAGCCCCGACAAATTTCCCATCGGCGACCGATTGCGCGAGCGAGTTGTGATGCAACGCCGAACTTTTTTGTCGCGTGAGTGAGTGAAGTGACTTTGGTACATCGTTGCATGACACGTTCACGATCATTTTTCTCTTGACTTCACTGTGTGCTGACTCTATACAATCAAACAGTTGCGACAGAAGACCGTTGCAAGATTCCATGAACAATGCAAGATTCCATGAACAATGGAAAGGGAGAATAGATCCATGGCAACCAAAAAGAAAGCAAAGAAGAAAAGCAGCAAAAAGCACTAAGCACCTGCAACAAGGCAACGAACGGGGACGCGATGAGCGTCCCCTAAGTTTTTTTTGTGGTGAATTCGGGATTGCGTCAATTTGCGCGAGCGGCCTTCCTGGGCGTAACGAAGATTACCTTTTCGGTCGCGGGACACAAATTGCGATACGGGCAAAAGACGCACTGGTAGCCCGGTTTGGCATCAAACCTTCCTTCGGCAATATCCCCCGCCACTTTCTTCACGCGCACTTTCGCATCTTCGAGTTGAGCGCTGTTTCGCGTCGTGGTGATGGCGGTGTTGTTTTCCACGTTATAAAAAGTTAACTGCGCCACGTCATGGCCCCAAACATCGCGTGCCGCAAGAGCGTACAAGGAAAGCTGTAGGCTATCGTCGGCATCCTCCTGCGACTTCGGCTTGCCGGTTTTGTAGTCGACGATGGCCACGCCCCCCGAAGCAAGGCGGTCGATTCGATCGACGCGGCCCCTTAATTTCGTCTCACCGACCTGCAAATCGAAATTCTGTTCCGTCTGGAGAACGTCCGGCTGAGGGGTAGTGCGAGCCAATTCCAGGAACTGCTGCAACTGCTCGGTGCCCTGCTTCAGGTACAACTCATACTGATAGCGGTCGGCGATCCCCGCATCGACCAAACCTCCGCGCATCATCTCGATCAGTTCGTTATCGGCGATCTCGCGGCCGAAGCGGCGAGCGTCATAGAAAGTCCGCAGGACGCTGTGCATCACCGCGCCATAGTGCAGGGTTGCCGGAACGTCGTGGGGCAGGTTCCATTCCCGCTCGAGTTTGAAACGAAGCGGGCAGCCTTCGTA
>WNFR01003487.1_pt1 | contig 16257 bp, 19 predicted proteins | sample 5400221 | NCBI WGS metagenome assembly WNFR01 (sample SAMN13153357, study PRJNA577476) | soil metagenome | isolation source: 40 cm soil under Madrone tree | place: USA:California | collected 2016-06-14 | reverse complement strand
TTGGGTGACCCCCTTGAGGTTGAGTTCGTAAAACCGGCAAGTTTCGCGAACTCATTTTTACCCCATGTTTTTGGGGTCCCCAAATGGTTCCTTCAAATTAGAGCCCTACCGAAGCCCACCCCAGTGCATTATTCAGGTGCCAACCTCTTCTAATTCTTCTACTGTGAGGATCGTGAGATCCCCATCCTCGTTTTCTGTTTCATCCTCGGGTTGTCCTGTTTCATCCTCGGGTTGTCCTGTCTCAATCTCTTCTTCTTCCCTTAGAACGTCAGATTCCAATAAGAGAGAATGAAACTCTCTTGGCTCTGAAACATCTTTCGACACGGAACTTCTTTCGTCTGCTACGCCGATTCCATTCTCCCAAGGGCATCGGCCTTGCCATGGATCGTTAGCTTTCATCTCGTCGTACTGATCGGCCGGGACCTGCACGATTCGCATGCTTCGTACAGTCAGGAATTGATAGTGATCCATGCGGAGAAGCTCTTCCTCGGCTCGTTCAAGCTTGTCCTGTGCAACAGCAGCTTGCATCTCCTCGACATTTCTAGCTGTACGTTGCTGTCTTACTTTTCGTTCGTTCTTAAAAATGCCAACAGAACGCTCTGCGTTCGCCTTCTCGATAGTCATCGAACGGGGTGTTCTCTCCAGCTTGCCGATCTGAACAATTGCACGATCGTTGAAGAATGGTTTTCTGGTTTCGAAATCTACAGCCTCACCTCTGGATACGAGACTTTTTGCTTTCTCAAAACTGATTGTCTTCCGGCATCTACATTTCTGTGGAAAGAACGGATCTAGTCCTTCACCGCCTCCGGGAATGCAATTATGGAAAAGCACATAACCAGTCCGCACAGCAGCGCACTCGCGTTTCTTAATACCAATTTCTCTGCCACCTTGCTTCACCAATTTCCTATATGTATCTCCACAATCTCTGTTGCAAAACTTTCCTCTCCTCATTGATGAAATTGGACTGCCACAGTGCAAACACAAACGTACTTCGGCGCTCATGAGGCTCCTCGACTGCGTTTGATTGTTTTTGAGAGGACGCCGCGGAGAAAAATACGGAGGCCAAAGAAAAGTCTTGAGGTCAGATTTGGTTCCGTTCCTAGATTAATTCGAGCAGTGCAACAGGCAAGCCGTAACACCCACCCACGTCAGGGCTGGTATCGTTCGCTGACCACCCGACAGTTGCATACAAAACACCTTCATACTCAGAAAAACACTTGATTCGACCAACTGGACCAAAGTGGTGTTCGTACATAGCTCCGGGTTTCGCTTTTACCAGACTTCCAATCTTAATTTCACTCATTGTCCTTGCTCCTTTTTGCATTTCTTCATGCGTCGGATGATCTCGATCAACGGAACATTTTTAGTTTGTGGAGCCAACACAGACTGAGGCTCGACGACTGGTACCAGTGCGGGTTGTGGCTCTGACTCAGGCTCGGTGGAAAGAAAATATTCCTCTACGGTTTGCTTGTACTCGGGAGGCCACTCGACAATCGCCACGTTCACTGCTTGGTCTTTGTTGGTTTTCTGCCCAACATAAAAGTCTACGGTGCAACCTTTGACCGGAAAATATTCGATGCCATTTATTAAAACCACGTCACTAATATGGAAAAATATCTCGCCTTTCCCATATTTGATGAATCCAAATTTCCGGTCAGAGTCGAATCGGGTCACGATTCCACGGCATTGAAACTCTGGCGGGCAATCGATCGGAATGACGGCTTCAGCACAGGGCTCGCCTTTCTTCGAAGTAGATTCGAGAAAATCAACCCATTGATTTCGAACTGGTTCCACACCCTTTTGAAACTCTGATCCGTGAAAAAATAAACCTCTCCCGTCATTTGTTGCAATCATCCCCCAGAACTCCTCTGGTTTGAAAAACATCACACGTCCTGTCGGCATTTTCTTTTTCCTTATCCCTGTGTGGGACCATTCCAACGAACACCCTCGCCGGGAAACATGTTTGATCCTGCGGACGGTTTGTTGTAGTCCGCAAATCCATAAAGGCGGTTGGTATAGACGTAATCGCGCATACCTGCGAACTCAGGCTCGTATGCCGCGCTAGACGGATTCGTTAATGCAATAACGTCACGAACTTTCATAACAACATAGCGAGCCCAAAAAGCATCGAGTTGTGCTTGTGTAAATTGAGGCATATAGATTCCTTTTGAAACTTTAGACTTGAAACGCGATGGGCCGGGGCGCCGTCCATCCCATCAGTAGGAAAGAACGAACGGCACCGTGGCATCCACCAGGGGAGAGGATAGCTGCGGATCGGTCTGTGGTCGTCCGCGCTAAAAACCCGGTGAAACTTGTTGAGTGATTTTAGGATTAGGAGCCGGAACTTATATCTGTTTCTCTTTGTAGTTTTTGGTCGCCTGGAGCAGACTCAGCACCTTTTGTGCCTTGACCAACTATCTTTGATCCAGGATTGTTGACAACGTAATCGGAGGCGCCTCGATTGATAATGCTTGTAAGTTGTCCGTCTGCCGTCCGAATGACAGTCAAACTCGGGCTCACTTCAGCCAAAGTGTTTTTCTCAGCGTCGTTTACTCTTTGGATGAGAGTCTGTTTATCAGCCTTCGAAATCGGTTGGGCATTGATGATTTGAATTTGTTGTTCTTTAGGAAACTTTGCAAGCTCTTTAAAAGCGTTTTCCATTTGGTCAGGGGGGCGGTTAGCCGGTTCTGCGGATAGTTTTTGGCGAATCTCTTGCTTCACAGCCGAAGGCGCTGTTAGTCTCTCGACCGAATCTAAAGCGGATTTCTCGTCATAAACTCCGGCATCAGTCGTGAACTGCTTACGAATATTATTCGCCGTGACATCAGCAACGTTCGGAGTACGGGCCAAGAGGTTCATGTTGATCGTAAGCTGGCGACGAAGATCACGATGCTGCTGAAGCTCTTGCTTCCGGTTCTCGTAGTCCTGCTTCTCTTCGGCCGTAGCATTCGTTCCAGGCTGACCCATGTTATCCAGTTCTTTTTGTGCGGAATTGATAGTGACCGTCTCCATAGCGGCCTCTTTTATGAAGCGCGGCCCTAAAATTGTTCTTGAAGACGGAGAAAGAATAAAGTTGCCAGTCTTGGGATCGATTGCGTCTGGATTTCCATTCGCGCGGTTCCATTCGTCATCTGCCCGCACCTGCTGTTCGTCCTTGGCGCGTTCCCTCTTCATGTTCTTGAGGTGTTCGAGAGCTTCTTCGCGGCTCAACTCCTTATTGCGAAGGTCTAACAATCTAATTTGGCTATCGTACATTTGATGCGGCGTCATCTGTCCCGCGGGAACTTCAACCTTACCGTTCGTTCCTTTAAAGCTGCCGTCAGGGATCATTTGACCATCCTTGTCTTTGATTGGCAGATTCGTCTTCGGATCTTTCTTGACGCCAAGCCAAGTTGGATCATCCCAACTCAAAGGCTTCTGCATGATGACGTAACGATTGGTCACAGGATCGACTTCGAAAACGGTGTTGTATTTTCCAGGGTTAATAGCGAGCGCAGAGTTTTTGTTAGCCCATTCAGCCGCTTCCGTGGGGCTATTGAATTCCTGAACCGGCTTTCCATCTGGATAAGTTATCGGTTTGGCGCCAAGGGTAGATAGCAAATTCATGCGATCGGCTTGTCGCTGCTCAAATTCCAGAGTACGTTCTGCAAAATCAAATTTACCCTGCTCAATCTGTTGGCGACTTTGGTCCATATGGAGGATATGTTCCTGTGCGGCATCGATCGAGCGTTGCTGATCCCGAGCGTTCGCAGCTTTACGCAGTGTCATTTCATCAGCGACGTTCTGATTCTGGAATTGTTTTTGGGCGTTCTCTTTCTTCTCAGTTTCCTGTTTCTCTTTCTGAGCTTCTTCGGCCTCGAATCCGGCCGCAAAAGCTTGTCCCTTATTACCACCAGGACCGCCATGGGTTTTAAGGCCACCCGCCAATCCGACGAGCGCAGCACTTAAAATTGATTGTGCCATTTCCCCCGGACGGAGATTGACCTTAACTGGCACGGGACCATTTTCGGTCGAACGATATTCCGTGCGCTTCCCTCCGGCGATGTCTTGGAAAATTGAGGCCAAAAGACCATGGTGAGTCTCTGCCGATCCTGGGACAGCGTTAGGATCAGTATTCAGTTGCGTTCCTTTCGGCAGAGGAGGACGCGGCTGTGTTCCGCCCAAGGCATCCGCAGACGAATCTCCAGGTACAGATCCGGCTCCTAAATCGGGAGCTACCGGTGGAGCAGTATCTTTTTGAGGCACGACCGGGTTTTGAGAATCAAAATCTATAAGCGACATGTTTATATCCTTTTACTGCTGTGTGAACTGTTTATGCGGACCGTGCGGGCCGAGGACTACTAAGATTGGTAAAAACTCGTAGAAACTCTATTTTTGAATGTCCTTGCGAGCGACTTTGAAAAGCGAATCTACGTGTCGATCCAAGGCCGATAGGATTTCTAAACCATGAGACTGAGCGGAAGCGGCTAATACGGCTGCTCGGGCTCGTGCCCGGTCACGCTTTTTATGACGTTTCATTCGTTGGCGGTTTGTCATCTCATATCCCTTTAAGAGCCGGCTACTGTGTGGAAGGTCACAGAAGACTCAAGAGTTCCGTTGTTGGCCAAGCGTTCAAGGGTTTCGCTGTATTTCCGACTGGCGCTTTTCTTTTCCCTGACCTTCGACATCGGGAGATTTTTCCAGTCGTTGCGAACTTCCTGTTCAAGCAATTCCTCTGCGGTTGGAGGTGCCGGAGCCGGCGTTGAAATGAGTTCCACATCAATTCCAGTTTCCTTCCGCAATTTCGCCAAATCATTTTCAGCGAGTTCGTTGAGATCGGTGAGAGGAGTCACCGCGTCTCGGTTAAGCAAGGTAATCGTGCTCAGGGCTAAAATTCTTCGATACGCTCCTGGAGTCATCGGCGCCGCTCGAAGTTCTTCGTTCGTGTAGTTCAACTGAAGATAGCTTGACAGGGATTCCATGAACGCCTTGACGTTGAAGTGAGCGAATAGCTCGGCGTAGCCCTGGTAGAAATTCTCTTCAGTCTGTTCCGCTAAGAATTGAGCTTTTGTGATTTGTTTTGTCGCCATGTGATCTCCTAGATCAAGCCCGCTGCTACACAGGCTTCAAACTTTCTATTCCAATCGGCTGCGCCGTATGGGTTGGTGTCAAATCGCTTTAATTGTCGAAGTTTTTCTGTTGGTGTCCGGTGGTATTCCGCGGCGAAAGCAACGAGTGCTTCTGCTGGTGTGCCGACCTGTTGACGTTGATTTAGATTCTCAACGCGATCCCCAACCTCTCCTGTTTGTCTTTCGTACTGCTTGCGGAAGAACGAACCGTAACCGGCGTCCGTCTTCGCACGTTGCCGACATTGTTCCATCGAGTGTTCTTCGGAGTAAGTGCGATACTCGGACCAAGAGATCTGAGCCGGGGTGAGGGGCCGGCCGTTGCGATCGGTGGGAACTTCTGGCTCCACGATTACTTCGGGCTCCGGGACAGTTTCAAACTCGTAACGTTCCCCGCGAACCGTGACGACACCGCCTGCGGCAAGCACCGTTCGGAGCAACCGCTGGTAATCAGCCAATTCTGGATGGGGGCTTAATTTTTCGTCAATGAGCAAACCAAATAAGGTTTGGTTTCCCTCATCGTTCATGTCAAATTTTTCCCGGAAGTCTGCCCACTCCTGGGATACATACAATTGAGCGACAATTTCTTCCGTCGTATAAATTGGGTTATCAAATCGATCGAATTCCATAAAGCCTCCATTTATCTATCGCCCGGTCTCATACCAGGCGTGCGATTATTTCTTTGTTGTGCCGCTCGTTCTTGCTGGCGCTCTTGTTCTTTTCTAGCGATAGCATCGGGATCATCAGACGGAACCGCGACGTTGATTCCCCACAATTCCAAAATCTTGTTCGCAACATCTTCAGGCTTGTCAGCCCAGAGTGTTTCTCGATCTCGATGCTCCGCGATCATCGAAGGAACGTCGATCGCTCGGCAGTAGAACTGATTACGCTCCGGACTGAAGCGCACGAAGTAACCCTTACCATCAACTCCCCCACCTGTGAGCGCCACAAATTGAACGGGATGCTCTGCGAGACGTTCGGTTGGCGCGGATGGTGAACCTTTTTCATCGATCGGTGGGCCATATTTTTCAAGAACGATTTGTACGTTAAGACCCTGACTGCGCCATTTTTCCCGAGCATCTAAAGCGAACGCAAGTTCGACGGTTCGGCCAGATTCGTCATCCCAGATCGGCGCTTGTGTCGGGCGCTTGTACTGATCCAATCCTTCTTTCAATCCGGAAAACCAAACACGTTGACCGTTCGGCTGAAGGCCGACGATATAGACGAGGGACACGATTACCGCCCCGGCGAAGCAAGTTGAGCCAAGCCGGTGTGACGTTCGTATGCATCACGGAGTTCTCGATCCTGTTTGCATGCGAGGCGGAAGTTATAAACGGGCGTCTTTCCAGCTTCGAAATCCGCAATTTTCTTTTCGATCTCGGAAGATTTGTCGTCAAAAATGATCGGCCGCCCCAGTTCCCCGGATTCAACGAGGGCCTTCTCGACAATCTCGAAGGCACTCGAACTCACCCGACCTGCGTTGTTGGTGTCGATGTACTGGGCTACATAGTGGCGGAATTTACCGATTGCGTTCTCTCCGGTATAGAGAAATCCGCGTTCCATACGGTCTTCCATCTTGATTTCGAATAGTTCTTGCTGTTCTGCGTTCATCATGCACCTCTAATTTCAAGACTCTCCACGAACGAAAGACAATCTGGTTCGTGAATCTGAAACCCTCGCGGGTTTGAATATGACAGCACAGATGTCTGAAGTTTCTTCGCCATCGGTGCTAATTGTTGATTCCATCGTTCTTTCCATGCATAGGAAATAGCGAGCCAAAGCTGGTCCGCGGCAAGAGCGTCGAGCGTTCTCGAAGAACCCAGAGCCGTCTGAAGGAAAGCCTCGTCTTGTTTGATCGTCATCTCCGGGACATAACCCTTGGAGATGACGCGCTGGATCGCGGCATCAATACCGCCTTCGATGAAATCCGCCTGGTAGCCGTCAGGTTCCCGCGGAGGTTTTTGGGCGATCGGCCGCTCGTACTTCTCTGGATCTGGCGTTGCGATGCGGCGATTAGTTGTTTCAAGTTCCTCGATTGGAACTTCTTCATCATCCGGCAGATTTCTAGGATTTATATTTCGGACTCGAATAATGAGGTTCTTGGCGTCTTTGATTTGCTCGGGCGATGCCTCTGCATCAATCGTCACCGACAGAAGGACTTTACGAAGATCCGCGCAAACCCTCAAGCTGACCTCATTCGGTTGTTTTTCTAGGTCACAAATTATCTTGCGGCTGGTCAAAATACGCTTCGTGATCGATTTGTCTTCGGCTTGACGAAGGGCTTCCCGTGCAAGTGTTGATAGGTTTCCCATTATTTATTCACCTTCCACTAGAAAGACAACCCGACCTTTACGACCTTTGGTCTTGCTGTTAGTCTTTGCTCCCTCATCTATGTATCCTTCATCTTTCAGGAGATCGATGACCTTATTGAATAGATACAAGCCATATTTTTGACTTCCGGATTTCCGGTAAAGATCGCGCCGTCCCATGCTTTTGTTGGGCCGAGCACTCAAGGTTAAACGAATCGAATCCTCAATCATGGCCGCGTCATTTGCACCGAGAGCGGGACGATGCTTGGATCGCACTTGATATTGATACTCACCAAGGGCAATGGCTTTCTCCATCGTTAGATGGTCAACGACTATCCGAATAGGTTCACCGTTACTTTCAAGATTCTTAGGAACTGTCGGCGACAGCATGTACGCCAGGTGCTCGCAACTGCGATTCACCATAACGTTGATACGGCCCTTTACCTCGTCAGGTTCGTCTTTGTGCTCTTTCTTGAATTCGTTGTACCAGGTGTCGAACAGCTTTTTGGCTTCTTCGGTTTTCTCAAATGAAACCGTCTGATATTCAAGAGGCATGATCTTAGCGAGTAACTTCTCACGAATCTCAAAGCCCTTACCTGTTTGGAAATTGAACTTCTCAATTTCTGACACCGTTTCGGTCTCATCACACGAAACCAAATTCATTCTCTGGAAAAACCCGGAACCGTCTGCCGATGTTTTTCCGAAAGCACTGTTCCATTTCTCAAACGTCGTTCCACCGATGATGGAAAGATGTTTTGATCCCTGAACATCAGCCCCTTCCTTTCGTACAACTTTCGTTAAGGCCGGGATATATGTTGCGTCTTCAAATAGAGTGTTGAGATCGTCGAGATATGAATCACCGGAATTAGGAATAGAAAATTTCTCAAGTAGTTTTGTGGCCTCGTCATATATCTGGAAAATCCGATTCTGCTTAGAAAATCCGTTGTTATACATTCCCGGTGAAGAACTAAACTGAGCCTCCGCAAACCCAATGTTCATAAACGGAGATGAGTCGTTTAATCTGTAACGCAGTCCCGTTCCCAGAAATAGATCTTCGAGGGCTCGAAGTGCGGTTCCTTTACCAAGTCCACCGGCCTTGCTTAAGAGGAATGTGTAGAAACGACCTTCCTGGGGGGAGAAACGATGCCCACAAATTGCTCCAAAATATGTCCGAGCACTCTCTATGAACAATTCCTTGGGTATCAAATTTCCTTTTCCACAAAAATCTGCGAACTCCTGATAAAGCGTGTTTTGCCAAACCCAATGAGGGTAAATATTATCCACAAACACAGCTTCGTCGATTGTTGAATCTGGCGTGCTGTCAACTAAGGATTGCAAAGCCTTCTGCTTTTCAGCTTCTTCCACAGATGGCGCCGGAGCGACTATGGGCTCACCTGGCACAGCACCGCCAATCGTCAGAGTTGGTCCTAGTGGACCCTTCTCATATCTCGACACTGATCGAGCGATTACCAACACTTCTTTCTGTGTGAGAGGCGGAACACAATCTGTTTCATTCTCTCTCAGCAACACACTTTCAATTTCCTCTTGCTCTAGACCCGCACGTCGAAGAGCCCCGGCGCGAGAGGTTAAGTAATCATTACGACCGCCCTTAGAGATAGCTTTTTTATCGGGCGTAGCAGCGGTGTGTGACGCTGCTTCTTTCTTCTGCTTGATAAGCCATGCGATCAACTTCGCCGGGGCTTCCTTTGGCGCAGCGTCATTTGCCAGTTCATAAACGATGCCGGATGGATGCAGGCTACCGGGCATCACGCATTGCTCGTTGTGAGCCCGAACGGAGAAATCCCCACCGATCACGTCAGCCTGTGAAATATTCCCCATGGCAATCGACTCAGGTGTGTGCTTGAACCAACGATGCCCACCTTGACGAGATTTCGTAATCAATCCGTCGTTCGGCAAGCTCTCGCCAGTGTCAGCCTTGTATCGCTTCGCAACTTCAGTGGAATCGGTTTCGAGTGCCCAGAATCCGCCTATCTCTGCTTTCGCTACCCCGCCAAATCCAGTAACTCCTGGAATTCTTGACCATTCTCTAAGTTGTGCAGCATCCTTCGATGCAGAATTCTGCCAGCCTTGAAGGAAAGGCGCTTTGCCGCGCAAGGGAGTGCCAGACATTTCATACTTTGTGAGAACCGAAATCGGATCGACTTTCTGAGAAACACTCTTGGCCTCTGATACTTGCGCTTTGATTTGCTCAACCAACTGCAAATCTTCGAGTAATACAATATCCTCGGAATCGCCTTCCGCTGTTGACGCGACGAACTTCACAAGTGCACGATCTTCACCAATCAATCGCTGCAACACACCAAGTCCGACCGCAGCTTTGACAGTGGCTCCGATCGCGAATTGTGTTTTCGTCTCTACCGACATGACCTTGGCCTCTAAGCAGTACCAACTTCTCGCAGCGCAACTCCAACCGTAATCAGGTAATCCTCACACATTGATCCGCGCACTTTTTCTCTCGGCATTTCATCCACGAGTCGGCACTGAATATCTTCAATCATCACTTCTCCGTCGATGTCGTGATTCACTCTCAACCATTCGACAAGAGCGATTGCTTCGGAGGCGATCGTCGTTGTTACTTTGCTTTTGCCCTCATACTTAATCGCTCGTAAGGACAGTGCTGTTTTGAAAGCAAAAGCCTTCACTGGCTTTGGTGCGTCATAGATAAATAGTCGCAACCAAGCTGCAAACGTCATGGTTTTTAAAACATTTAATGCTGAAATAAATTGATCGCGCATCGGCTGATCTCCTATGATGATCTTGGGCCAAATACGCAATCCGCGTAAGCTTTACACCTGACGTTTGTAAGCGTCGTCTTATTGCTAACTACCCGCGATGATTCTCTGAAGAATGTTCTTGTCTATCTTCAACAAAGAAAAAAATTTTCTTACAGCTTCAAAAGGTAGCCGCGGACAAAACTTCTCCCGTACGACGGCGCTCCAGCAAGACCTTGATCTTTTCGATCTGACGAAGATCCAGCGGAATATCTTCACCGACTGCAAGCTGAAGTTTTTCTAGATCAACGAGCGTTTTGTAGACGCTCTGGAAAATCTCGGATTGAAAGGGCCGCTGCCCGGTAAACATAGGAGACAAACGGGAAGAACTAATCCCGACGTAGGAAGACAACAGAGCCAAGGACAGATCGAGAGTTGCCATTCTGTCTTCTAAAACTTTTCGGTCTAACATCAGTCTGCCTCCTCTCGTGAACGTTCGTCACGATTTCGAAAAGTCCAAATAAAAGTACCGGGCTGCATGCTCCCGGTTGCTGCTCGATTCAAGTTTGTGGCCTTCTATCTTACAAAAACTGTTCTAGGCGGGGCTCAATTTATTTTCACGATCCAGAACTCGGCGTGTACTTCGATATGAACTAGGCGCGTATTTGATCTTCGAAAAGGTCATCATCTCCAGACCCTTCAACAATTTAAGCACTCCGACCTTCTGAATCAGGTCGCTCGTTGGATAAGTCCTTTATTTCTGGTACAACATTTTTCTGAATTTGACAAATATCCGTTACATTGTTCCCAAAGAGAGTCGGTTATCTTTGTTTTCCAGGACGGGTATCGCCGGCCTTCATCAAGAGTGTCCTTCTCAACATATAGACGGCGCAGAAGCTTTTTGAGGATGAAATAGATAGAAGGCTCGATACGATCAATCTTGTGGGTACGGGCAAGCTCGATTATTAGACTGATCTTTTCAATCTCGCCTGCAAGTTGTTGGCGCCGGCGAAAGCGAGCAACCCGCTCTGCCCCAGTCAGGGGGTTTGCCACGCGGCGTTTCCGTGACTTCTGTTTAATTCCCTTACTTTTGTTATTATTGTTATTCGCTCCAGCAAATGTTTCTTTACTTTTGTCAGTCTTCGAGCCAACAGGTCGGCCAGGTCCGGATCTCTTGCGCTTGGTTCCTCTCGTTGTTAATCCTGAGGCCGCACGAAGAATGCTGCGGATGAGAGAACGAACACGCGGAATGGTGATGCGCATTTCACGGGCGGGGACACCCGCTGGTTTATTCATTCTAAAATAAAACTGGATTATCCTCATCCACTGGCCGGCTCGTTTTCTCTGTACTTTATCCGTTTGTAGTTTTGGAAACACCTGAAGCAAGATTCTCTGAACCGCATCATCATCATTGACCCAGGAGGGAATACGTTTTGTTGAATGACGATATAAACTTTTGTATTGGTGCCCCTGGTTGAAAGAATCATCAAAGTCAACGAATCCAGACAAGTCGGCATAATGAGGTGCTTGGGACATTTTCAAACTTTGCCTTCGGCTGCCAGCGTGGATCGTGGAGAAATGGTATCTGTGAAATCCATTCGTAAAGACGAGCCAACGTCACAGAGACTGCCTTTCTGGCACATTAAACAAAGTAAATTATGTCCCTCTATGCGAGCCAATCCGGCCGCCATGTCTTCGCAGCCGGCCAGAGAAATAGAAACGCGATCGACAAGCTGATCTTCATCAACCATTATGAATCGAGCGCCCTTCACGCTCGCTTCCCCGCGTCTGCTCTGTTCTACAAGCGTCTTGGCCGCATCGATGTGCTTCCGCTTCGGTGCGACTCTATCTGATCCGTTCAATGAAAGCCTCTCTTCCTGTTTCCCAAGCCAGTTGGTAAGGGTGCGTGAAAGCCTGGTGGTCTCCGTCCTTCTCCTGCGGGGTCTACCCCGTTCCACACGGGGTATTATACGGTTGGAGGTTCTCAATGTCAAGAAAAATTGTATATCCTGATTAGGGCCTACAAGCCAGGTTGCTGCTACGGCCGCAGGGCGCTGCGGGGCGATCCGGGCTCGGGATGGGAGATTGGACTATCCGAAGGCTCGAACCGTCCTAGAGGCTCTGCGGGCTAAAATTGAGGGATGGTCATTCCGGAGGACCCGGAAAGGTGGGTACGTCCGGGGGCCTGGGTGGAGGACCCGCGAGCCCGCAATTGACCTGGGGGCGCGTGCGCAGCGCGGGATCGGCGGGAGGTGCGCGGCGAGGCGCCGGAGGATCGTGACGGGCTCGGCAGCGCGGAGCCCGGTTCCAAAGATAGAAAAGGCCAAAATCAGTGGCGAGCAATTCAATTCCGTCTTACGTGTTAGTGTGGAATTGTATATTACATGAAGTCATTCTCTCTCTCTCTCTCTCTCTTACACGTAAGTCGTAATTGGGTTAGCAGGTCTTTTTCCACCTTCTTCTATTTTCTATCCTTATTTTTCAATAACTTAGGACCATCATTCTTACTTCCTATTCCGTCACAGCCTTTTTATGACGGAATTAGAGGAGTGATCCCGAAAAGCCTTAAAATGCTATTCCGTCATGGAAATCCTGTGACGGAATAGGAAGTAAGAATGGCGAGACATGCGTGGTGAGCCGGGGCCATCTTGTGAGGACCCTCGATGGTACCAATCCAAGATCAATACCCCGGTACCCGGCCTGGGGACCCGTGGCGACCTCATGTAGCAGAAAACGGCTCATTTTAATGGCGTTCTATGGAGCATGTGCGGTGCTACAGAAAATGAGGTGTAGCACACTCGAAACCTCGGGTGACCGGACGAGTCGGGGGACCCTAAAAAGGGCAGGGCCGGGGGTGGCCAGGTATCAAAGGGGACCCTATCAATAACATAAAGAAAGACTTAGAACAGACAAGATGAGTAGAAAAGTCTGAGCATCAAGCATCTTACTGAAGACGCGGAGACGATCCGCACACATCTAATACCCGGATCGTGCGCGGAGCCCGGTTCTTGCCGTTCTTTGTCAGTGAAAATACGGTGAAAACTATATGTAAGTACAATATTTACAATAATATAGTGAAGGACACAAGACTATACATCTGGAGTAGGGCTACGTCTTTCTGCTAGTCCTCGCGGATCGTCAAAGTGTCAGAAAAACACTCCACAACTACGAAAAAGTCTTCGTTGTTCCCTATGTCAGATCAATCCTCTCACGCATCCGGGCTTTTTCGAAAACTTTTCAAACTTTTCACCTGAAAATTCTGAAACTCAAACTTTTCACCCAAAAAATTTCGAAACTCCAAGCTTTTGAGAATTTTGTAAAACCGAGTGCAAAACATTATTACTCCCATCCATCCGGGCTTTGCCCGCATCTGCCCGGTCATTTGATTATGAAAGACTGACCGCTGTCTCTGCCCGCCGTCCGTCTCGGCGCCAGAGCAAACGTGCTTCCATCTATTTTTGACAAGTGTTCTTTTTCGCTTTACAGTGTGTTACGTTTGTGTTACCGTGTTCTACACGCTGACAAGGACAGCGCGAACATGTCGAGACTTTCACAAGATGAGTTTGACGGTCAAGGAATGAATGCGCTAGCACACGTTATGGAATGCGGCAAGTTTGACTGTCAGGAATGCAAGGAAGAATTTGACCAATTGTATCGGAAGCTAGCTTTTCCTGTAGTCGAGGAAGAAACAGAACAGCGGATCGTCGAGTTTTGGTATAGAGGCAGTTTGGAGATTGATCTAACACAAGGCAACGGGAGACAGACAGACCTAGAGCGAGAAATTCTCGAATTCGAACAGTGGGCACGTAGCTAAGGCGAGTCTCTCGCCTAATACGCTCAGTCACACTGAGCATATTGGCCGGTAGACAAACCGGAGAAAGAACGTCGAGCAACACAGCATCAACTGTGCTGCCCGACTAAGCAAAACACGGTGCAAGGAACACCGCACAATGCCTCACTACAAACTAACACAACAGTTGAAAGCCCGTCGAATCCGCGAGACTCACAGCGAATTCAAGCTTGACCGCATTCGCCATCAAGAATCGCAGAGCGATATTCGGCGGGCTCTGCAAAGCACATCCGCGAGTGAATTCCTTTTGGCGGAGGTGCTCTAATGTATCGCAGAGATGGACAGTACCTTGCTACTCCGAGTATCGAAGTAAAGTCAAAGAAACGTTTGGCACATATCTTTGACAATCCCGCGCACGTTTGGGCACATCCTATCGAGAAAGACGGTTCAGGATATGAACAGACAGAGGCATGGAACAAAGGAAAGAATTTCTACTTTAAGACCGTCGAGGATGACACACGCATCCTGTATAGCTATCGGGATTCGTATCCCGTCGCGTCTCGATTCATTCACAAAAAGAAGCCCGTTTACCTTGTGCGGTCTGGGACACCCTACTCCGTCACAACGTCTGGGCATATGTCTAGCGGATCATCCGCCGTGCCTCATTCTGCTATCAAGTTTTCCGTCCCATATGTGACTCGATACAGCGGGCATTCTGTAGCAATGCAACATACATATGGTGGAGGAGCATACAACGACAAACCTAACCCAGAGACGCATGCTGCAAACTTGGCAGATATTGTCTCCCGCATCTCGGAAGGAATCTCACTATTCAATACCGCAAAGTCTCTATATCGGGCAGAGGCAGGATTAAACTCTGCGAAGATATTGGCTAGCAAAGCCCGTGAGTATTCCAAGCTATTCAACGTCAAGCTTCCCAAACTGCCCGCGATTCCAGCATTAAAGCAAGAGAGGAAAGACAAGCTTGCAGCATTCGACGCGGCAAGGCGATCCCGTGCAGATGCCCGTACAGCAACGCGCAATGCGCAATGGGCAGAACAGCGGAGACTAGATGCGTTATCCCGCGAGGAAAGAATCACAGCATGGCGGGCGGGCTCTCCCATGATAAGGCACATAGTATCAAGTGAAGGATACGCTCTCCTCCGCGTCAAAGGATCGAACGTAGAGACAAGCATGGGAGTCTCCGTCCCTATTAATGGCCTAGCAGGGGCGGGCAGACTCCTACGTTTCTTGACAGCATGCAAAGACGCGGGCAGACCATACCAGAGAAACGGGCATACGGAACACATAGGCAATTTCACAGTCGAATCTTTCCAACCATTGCTAGACGACAAGGCAGATGTCTCCCCGACAGGCGAATGGATTCTGATAGCTGGATGCCATCGAATTAAATGGTCTGAGGTGGAATCGATCCGCGAGGCAGTCGAGACAGTCCATAAGGCATTTGTCGAGGAATTTAACCAAACAGACAAGACAAGAGGCTAGTCGCTAGGTGCGAGACAAAGACGGGTTGGTTTAGCCCGTCTTGACCGCGCACCTAGTCGCTATTGGTGTCTGCGAGAAAGCAGGGACAGACGATGAGCACAAAGAGTAAGACTCAAAACGCATCCGCAAGGAAGCGAATTCTATCGGTAACGATCCGCCGAATGGTAGACGAATCGCCCGACACCTCTTGGTTAGGAGAGTATTCGAGTTCTTGTAAGTCTCAATTCACGATTGACCGCGCACACTCGGAAGATTGCATTGAAAATGACACCCCACAGAAAGAGAAGCTAGAGCATATCGCGGATGCAATCGAGAGTGACCGGCCAGTCTGTAATGACCATACACAACAGTACGATTGTGACTGCAACGATTGCCAGGAAGAGAAAGCGTACACAGATGCAATGTACGCGGTACGCGAGTTAGCAGAGTGTGACTGCGGAGAGCACGGCGATATGTCCCGCAATGAATTCAGATACTTTAATCCGTCCTTTAATTACGTAGACACCAAAACGGACAGACCCTCATCCGGGCTCACCTCAGAAGACGTGCGCAAGTACGTACGTCAAGATTATGACCGACTGGAAAGACTCAATCGAGGAGACTGGTGTTTTATTGGTCTACGGGCAGAGGCAGAGATAGGTATTGGAGACTTCGCCAAGTATCCCGCGAAGTTTAATTGGTTCTGCGCAAGAATTCGTAGAGACCCGCATTTTAGGCTGCTTTCTGAAGCACGATGAATTCGGTCTTGGTGACTGCCATGCGCTGGGCCTTGAGCAGCAGGTAGCCGAGATTCTTGTAGCCGCGGCCCCTTCTAA
>WNFR01005427.1_pt1 | contig 16258 bp, 14 predicted proteins | sample 5400221 | NCBI WGS metagenome assembly WNFR01 (sample SAMN13153357, study PRJNA577476) | soil metagenome | isolation source: 40 cm soil under Madrone tree | place: USA:California | collected 2016-06-14 | reverse complement strand
GCGCCGCGCGAAGACAATCACGAATACTACGTCGATCACCATCCCGGCCACCTTCGCGGCTCGGGCGGCGACCCATCCGGCGGGATCTTCTACATTCGCACCAATTCTGGCGGCCGCACGTTTCGGCTGGTCACGGCCGGAGTCGACGATGCGCGGCAAGATTCCTGGCGCGAGTTCATCCCCAATCGGCCAGAGGTCATGCTCGCTTCCGCGCAAGCCTTCGCGTCGCACCTCGTCCTTTACGAACGCGAGGGCGGGCTGCCCTATTTGCGCATCGTGCCGCTCGGCGGGGTCACAGGAGATGTCGCAAGCGATCCGCGCGCTGGCTCGCGGCGAATTGCATTTACTGAGCCGGTGTACAACGCGTCGCTCGGCGCCAATCCGGAATTCGTCACTGATCATCTCCGCTTTCAGTACGAGTCGTTCATCACGCCTCGCTCCGTTTTTGATTACGATCTTCGCACCGGCGAACAAATTCTCCGCAAGCAGCAGCCTGTCCTCGGCGGCTACGATTCGACGCAATACGCGAGCGAGCGCCTGTTCGCTCTCGCGCCGGATGGCACGAGCATTCCCCTGTCGGTTGTCTATCGCCGCGGGACGCCGCGCGACGGCAGCGCGCCGCTGCTGCTGTATGGTTATGGCAGCTACGGTATCTCCGTCCCCGTCAACTTCAGCTCTAATCGAGTGAGTCTGCTCGATCGCGGCGTGATCTACGCCATCGCGCACGTCCGCGGCGGCGGCGAACTCGGCAAGCCCTGGCACGACGCCGGCCGCATGCACGAAAAGCGCAACACGTTCACCGATTTCATCGCTGCAGCCGAACGTCTCATCGCCCAGCGCTACACTTCGCCGCGGCAGATGATCATCGAAGGCGGCAGCGCTGGCGGCTTGCTGATGGGCGCCGTCGCCAACCTGCGCCCCGATCTTTTTCGCATCGTGATCAGCCACGTTCCGTTTGTGGATGTGCTCAACACGATGCTCGACGCATCTCTTCCCCTGACGGTCGGCGAATATGAAGAGTGGGGCAATCCGCAAATTGCCGCCGACTACGCTTACATGAAGAGCTACGATCCGTACTCGAACATCGAACGCAAACCGTATCCCACGATGCTCGTCAAAACCTCGCTGAACGACAGTCAGGTGATGTATTGGGAACCGGCGAAATACGTCGCAAAGTTGCGGACGCTGAAGACTGATAGCAATCCCATGCTTCTGAAAATCAACATGGGCGCTGGCCACGGCGGAGCGTCCGGCCGCTACGACTACCTCCGCGAGATCGCGCTCGACTACGCTTTTCTTCTGACGCAATTGGGAATCCGCTCATGACCAAAACCTTTTGGAATGCTGCGGTCTTGCCGCCGCTTTCACCACGTCAGCAACTACGCCCTTACCGCAAAGCACCAATCTCAACGAAGGGACGAACAACCAAGAACTAACCACTAACGACGCTCTATGTCCGATCCCACTACACCGCTGATGCAGCAATACCATGCGATAAAATCGCGCTACCCGCATGCGCTGCTGCTCTTTCGCCTCGGCGATTTCTACGAACTTTTCTACGAAGACGCCATGCTCGCCTCGCGCGAACTGCAAATCACGCTGACCTCGCGGAATCGCGAAAAGGGCCAGCCGATTCCGATGTGCGGCGTCCCGTATCACGCCGCCGACGGCTACGTCGCCAAACTCATCCGCGCCGGATTCAAGATCGCCATCTGCGACCAGATGGAGCAGCCCGGCCCGGGCAAAAAAATTGTCCGCCGCGAAGTCGTGCGCGTCATCACCCCGGGCACCGCCACCGATGTCGCCGTCCTTGACGCGCGCGAAAACAATTTCCTCGCCGCCGTAGCCAAGCATCCGTCCGGCTCTCCCGTCGGCCTCGCTTACGTCGATCTCTCCACCGGCGAATTTCAAGCCACGGAATTTTCCGGGCCGCGCGCCGACGACGATCTTCGTGACGAGTTGCAACTTCTCCATCCCCGCGAGACTTTGCTTCCGCGTCCGCAGCAACTTTTCGAGACGGCGAAAACTTCCTTGCTCGATGGCACTGGCGGCGTCGAATCGCGTCTCGAAGATTGGGTCTTTCAATTCGATTACGCGGAGCGCATCCTGCGCGAACAGTTCGGCGTGGCCGAACTGACCGGCTTCGGCCTCGACGCGCACCCCCAAGCCGTTGCCGCGGCGGGCGCCATCGTCCACTATCTTCGCGAAAACGCGACACACCGGAGCGATCCAGGTTTTGGGAAGGACGGCGATGGGAAGAACGGCAATGGCGCGACGGCACTCGAAGCTCTCGGCCATCTCGATCGCGTTCGCTACTACCAGCAGCATGACGCGCTCGTACTCGATCCCGTCTCTGTGCGCAATCTCGAGCTAATCAATCCGATTTTCACCGAAGAATCCGCGCGCAGCGGCCCTACAACGCTGCTTGCCGCGCTCGATGCCACCGTTACCGGCATGGCCGCGCGCCTGCTTCGCTCCTGGATTCTTCGTCCGCTCCTCGACCGCGACGCCATGGAGGCGCGCCTCAGCGCCGTCGCGCACCTTGTCCAGCAGACCGTGGTGCGCGGTGAAATTCGCAAGGAATTGCGCGGCATTCTCGATCTCGAGCGGTTGACCAGCCGCATTACGCTCGGCCTGGCCGCGCCGCGCGAACTGCTCGCGCTTCGCAAATCTCTGGCGCAGCTTCCCGTCCTCAAAAATTTTGTGATGCCGCCGCCCGCAGGAGGCAGCGAACTCCTTCGCCGCCTTCACGACGAAATCGACGAGCTTGCTGACGTGCGCGAACTCCTTGAAAGCGCGCTCGCCGACGAGCCACCCGCGCTCGCCACCGATCCCGGCATCATCCGCGGCGGCTTTCACGCCGAACTCGACGAGCTGCGCAATCTCAGCCAGCACAGCAAGCAGATCATCGCCTCGATGGAAGAGCGCGAGCGGAAGCGCACCAATATCGCTTCGCTCAAAATCCGCTTCAACCAGGTCTTCGGGTACTACATCGAGATCTCCAAACCGAACCTGCATCTCGCGCCCAGCGACTACGAGCGCAAGCAAACCCTCGTCAACGCCGAGCGCTTCACTTGTACGGAGCTGAAGGAATACGAGCGCAAAATCCTCGCCGCCGACGAGCGCATCCTCGAAATCGAGCGGCAGCTTTTCATCGATCTGCGCTCGAGCATCGCCGGGAAAGCGGCGCGGCTGCGCAAAACAGCGGCGGCCATCGCGCATCATCGCCGGACGTCATCCGGTCATCGAAGAACTTCTCCGCCAGCGCGGCGAGCGCTTCGTCCCCAACGATTTATTCTTCGAGCCGGCGCGCCAGCAGCTTCTGCTCATCACCGGCCCCAACATGGGCGGCAAGTCGACCTATTTACGCCAGGCCGCGCTCATCGTCCTGATGGCGCAGATTGGCTGCTTCGTCCCCGCGCGCCAGGCCAAGCTGCCCATTATCGACCGCATCTTCACGCGCATCGGCGCCAGCGACAATCTCGCGCGCGGCCGCTCGACATTTCTCGTCGAAATGTCCGAAGTCGCCGCGATCCTCAATCACGCCACGCCCGCGAGCCTCGTTCTGCTTGACGAAGTCGGCCGCGGCACCGCCACGTTCGACGGCCTCTCCATCGCTTGGGCCGTCGTCGAGCACCTGCAAAAACACACGCGCGCCCGCACGCTCTTCGCCACGCATTATCACGAGCTAACCGAACTGGCCGATCTTCTGACCGGGGTAAAAAACGTTCACGTCTCGGTGAAAGAAACGCCCAATGAAATCATCTTCCTCCGCCGAGTCGAGCCAGGCAGCGCCGACAAAAGCTACGGCATCGAGGTCGCTCGCCTCGCCGGCCTCCCGCGCAGCGTGATCGAGCGCGCTCGCGAAGTCCTAAAGCGCCACGAACAAAGCGAGCACCAACTAAGCGAAACGCTAACCCCCGGCGCGACCGACCCCGCTCACCGCAACGGCACCCAAGAAGTCCTGTTCACCCCGCTAGACCGCGCCGTCCTCGAAAAACTCCGCGCCGCCGACCTAGACCATCTTGCCCCTCTCGACGCCTTAAATTTGCTGGCCGACCTAAAGAAGCAAATTTCGTGACCAGTGGCACCGCCATTTTTGGCTGTGCGCCGATCTCTCTGCGAGTCACAGCGAACTCTGCGTCGCTTTACCCTGAGCATCGATGGGCGCGTTATCTTTTTCTTCGCTCCCGGTTTTTCTTCTCTGTGTTCTCTGTGCCCTCTGTGGTGAAATCTTCTTTCTAACGCCCATATGCCACCCAAATCGTCCCTCGTCCTCGGTCTAATGTCTGGCACTTCCGCCGACGCCATCGACGTCGCACTGGCGCGAATCTCTGGCGCGCCACCGCGACTAAACGCAAAGCTCCTGAATCACACCTCGATCCGCTTCCCCACAACGCTGCGCAAAGAGATTCTCCGCGTAGCCGAGCAGCAACCCATCTCCGCCGGAGATCTCAGCCAACTGAATTTTCGTCTGGGAGAAACTTTCGCGGAAGCCGCGCTCGACGCCTGCCGCCGTTTCGGCATTGCGCCGAAAAAAATAGAGTTAATCGGCTCGCACGGCCAAACCATCTTCCACCAGGGCCAACCCGTGCCCTGTCTCGGCCGCCCTACTGCCTCCACTCTGCAAATCGGCGAAGCCAGCATAATTGCCGCCCGCACCGGCATCACCACCATCGCCGACTTCCGCCCCGCCGACATCGCGCAAGACGGCCAAGGCGCCCCGTTGGTCCCTTACGCCGACTACGTCCTCTATCGCCACGAAAAACTCGGCCGCGTCTCGCTAAATCTCGGCGGCATCGCCAACATCACCGTAATCTCCGCGAACGCGAAGCCATCTCAAGTCTTCGCTTTCGACACCGGTCCGGCGAACATGCTAATCGACGCTTTGGTCGCGCATTACACCCACAACCGCCAGCGTTACGACAAAGACGCGCGCCTAGCCCAGCAAGGCCGCAGCATTCCCGCCTTAATCAACGAATTGATGCGCGACCCGTACCTGAAGCTTGCGCCACCCAAGTCCACCGGCCGCGAGTACTACGGCCGCACCTACCTCGACAAAATCCTCGCGCTGGGACGACGCCACAAAGCCAAGCCCAACGACCTGATCCGCGCCGCCACCATCTTCCCCGCGCTCTCCGTCGTCGATGCCCTAAACCGCTTTGTCCTCCCCAAAATCAAAATCCAGCAACTCATCGTCTCGGGAGGCGGCTCTCACAACCCGCTCATCCTGGGACAAATTTCCGCGGCCCTGCCCAAAATCCAAATCGTCCCATCCTCGCAACTCCGAGTCCCTGAAGACGCCAAGGAGGCCTTCGCCTTCGCCGTCCTGGCCTATGAAACTTTTCACCAGCGCCCCAGCAACGTCCCGTCAGCCACTGGCGCTCGCCGTCCCGCCATACTTGGTAAAATCTCCTATGCCCCGCCGCGCTAATGTTTCTCTTCGCCGCTTCCCCTCTATGCCCTCCATGTCCTCCATGGTGAAATCTCTTTCTTCTCTGCGCCCTCTGTGCTCCGCCCACCGTGCCCTCCGTGTTAAATTCTTGTCTTCTCTGCGAACCTCGGCGCTCTCGGCGTCTCTGCGTTATCTTTTTCCGAAGCGTTTTCTTATTCTCGCCACTCGCCACTCGCCACTGGCCACTTTTTTAGCCCTCCTCAGCACCTCATTGCTCGTTGGCTGCTCACACACTCGACCCGATCCTTCTTCCCTCACCTTCCTCATCGAATCCAACCCCACCAACCTCGATCCTCGTTTCGCCACCGACGCGCAATCCCAGCGCATCGACGGACTCCTGTTCAGCGGCCTGCTCCAGCGCGACGCCCAAATGAACCTCCATGGCGATCTCGCAGACTCCTGGGACACTCCCGACCCGCGCACCTACGTTTTCCATCTCCACCCCGGCGTCCATTTTCACGATGGCCGCCCGCTTACATCCGCCGACGTCAAATCCACCTTCGACTTCATCCTCAACCCCGCGAACCGCTCGCCCAAGCGCGGCGCCTTCCGTCTGGTCGCTTCCATCGACACTCCCGATCCCCTCACGGTCATCTTCCACCTGAAGGACCCCTATGCCTCCTTTCCCGTCAATCTCGTGCGCTCCACGACCGGAATCGTCCCCGCGAACGCCCCTGCCGATTTCTCCCAGCATCCGATTGGCTCCGGCCCTTTCCGCTTCGTCAGCCAATCTCAGGACAGCGAGGTAATCGTCGAGCGCAACTCCGATTACTTCCGTTTAGCCGATAGCGTTACCGGAGGGGCGGCGCCAATCTCCCGTGTCCGATTTCGCATCGTCCCCGACGCCATCGTGCGCGCCCTGGAGCTTCGCAAAGGCTCCGCGGACATCGAGATGAGTTCGCTTAATCCGGACATCATCCCGGTCCTCGCCAAGCAGCCCCTGCTGGCCGTCACCGAGCGCCCGGGCACGAACCTCGCCTACCTCGCCCTTAATCTCGAAGATCCCACGCTTGCCCGCCGCGAGGTCCGCCAGGCGCTCGCGTATGCGACAGACCGCGAATCCCTGATCCGCTATCTTCTTCATGGGCAAGCGAGTATCGCCAACGGCATCCTTCCCCGAAATCACTGGGCTTATGAGCCGGACGTCGTCCAATACAACCCCGATCTCTCACGTGCCGGAAAACTCCTCGACGAAGCCGGCTTTCCGCGTCAACCAAACGGCATCCGCCTCCACCTGACGCTGAAAACGTCCACCGAGGAGCAAGCCCGCCTAATCGGCGCCGCGCTCCAGGACCAATGGCATCGCGTCGGCATTGAACTCGAACTTCGCCCCCTGGAAGTTGCCACTCTCTTCTCCGACGTAGCCAAGGGCAACTTCCAGATCATCTATCTCCGCTGGGTTGGCGCCAATAACGATCCTGATTTCTTTGAGTTTGCCTTCTCCAGCAAGCGCTTCCCGCCCGACGGCGCGAACCGTGGACACTATCGCAACCCGCGCATCGACGCGCTGACCGACCAAATCCGCACCGAAATGGATCGCGAAAAAAGGAAGACCCTCTGCAGCGAAGTCCAGAAAATCCTGGCTGACGATCTCCCCTACCTGCCGCTTTGGTTTACCGACGTAGTCTCTGTGCATCGCCGCGCCTTAGGCGACCCGACTCTGTCGCCCACTGCCGACTTCGATTTCCTAGCCACCCTTCCTGCGCCAACAACGGTGGCCGTAACCCACTGATTCTGCGTGGCATATAAACTTATTGACAACTCGGTACGAAATGGTATACTAGCTCCCGTAAAGAAGTGCGTCCCAAGTGGGACAGCCATTTTTGGCTGTCCGCCCTACGCAGCTCCGACAAGCCTCAGCTTCCCAGCAGTAGCTTGCCGCCAAAACAAAATCCTAAATCCTTTAGAATCCGCACTTACGCAAGGCGCAGCCGTAACTCTTTTAGAATCCGTAGTTACAGAAATACCGGGGGAGGGGGTACCTATCGACATCATCCTCGACAGGGCTCCGAGCGCCGCCGTCGAAAAGGTCACCGAATTCCTGAACGCATTTGCAGGGAAGTATGGCTCGGAGCGAGAGCACGCCGGCGGAGACCCGCGCCTGCTTCCGGCGGCGCTCGCTGCAGAAGTAGAGCGCATAGCTAATGAGCAGGGACTTGACACATCGCATATACTCCGTGAAGCCCTTTCGCTCGGCCTGGCCGCTTTCTCGAGCGGCCTTACTGCCAAGAGGCAATCGAAAATCAACAAAGAGGCCCAACGGCGCGCCCATGCCCATCCCCGGTCGTAGTCGCAATCTAATCGTTCTGCATTCTCGGCGTAAAGGTAAGAAGGAAGACGGTCCCGAAGTCGATCAATTGCAGTTGGAGACGGCTCTCTTGAAGCGTCGCGAGCTAAGGGAGATCGAAGAATCGATCGCCATCGCCCTCTCCAAGGGAGCTCGCGTCGAACCAGGCGTTCACACCGCGCAGCTCGTCCCTGAACGGCGCCGCGGCGAGTTCTTTATGAAGCTCGTCATCTTGATCGTATTGCTCGCCACCATTCCGGCCGTCTGCTCGCGGGCCAGCGTTATCGAAGACGTAAATGGTGACGGAAAGATAGACGTCTCGGACTTCGTCGAAAGCGCAAGTGCCCCGAGCTCACCGTCGGGCAGAAAGGATGTCGCCCCCAATGCGTAAGGTGATTGCCGCTCTCTGCGTTCTTCTTCTACCTGCAACTATTTTTTCTCAAGATCAGGTGACCGCGCCCGCCGGCGTGGATCACAAAGCGAATATGACCGAGACGCTGAAAACAACGGGTTCAGTCGCAGCGACGCCAGGCGCGACCGTCGCACTGCAGTACAACTTCCCCGGCAATATCGCGCTCCGCATCGGAACCGATTCGATGACCGATAAAGAATTTTGTTTTGCTTCCGTGGAATCGGACATGGTCGCGATCGACGTGGCCGGCAACGGCGCGGCGGTCCTTGGGACGCCTTCGGACATCGATTACGAGAAGCCGGCAATGCTCCGCATCGACAACGATCCGCCCATCCCGCTGAACATCCAGCATCAAAAACACCAATTCCTTTTCAGGGGCTCAGCGACCCGGCAGCTCCTGGTCCCGAGTGAAAGAGTCGAGGAGTTCGTGCTCGCTCTTTACACCCGCCGCCGCCTGCGTCTTCGTTACTCCGTTTTTCCAGGCCCCGGCCGCTACGATGAGCAACTTAAGTTCGGAGACTTCGCCGCCGCCTATGATCGCGGCGTGGAGCTCTGCGCCTGGCCGAAGCTCGGCGCAGCCGCCGTCCATCCCTCGGCCGAAGCTCTCGCCGATCTCATGTTCCCCGGCACGGACTCCGCTCCGGCCGAACAAGAGCCCGCCGCCGATCCGCTCGCGTTCTACATCGACGCTGTCGCGCGAATCCTAACGACAAACTGGCTCGCTGTTCGCGGGGAAGCGCAAGCTGGCAAAGCATCTCTTGCCTTCTTCATCGAAAGGGATGGCTCGGTCGGTTCGTTGCCGCCCATATACAGCGATCTTGAACGCGCCTGCGCGAGCGCTGTCCGCTCATCAAGTCCGTTCCCTGCGCTGCCGTCGGGGCGAGAGGGTCGGCTCGCCCTACACGCCGAATGCGCAGGCGACTCCGTCAAGGTTTCCAGGCTGGATTGATGGTCCGTAGGATGTCCGTTGGATTCGAGGTCGCGCCGCGTCGGTCCGCAGGATTAACCTAGAAGAATCAGCAACATGCGGCCTAAGGTGATGTCTGTATGGCTAATGTCCGTTGGATGGGGCTGTCAGCGCCGCGTAAGTATAGTGTTATCAGTGCATCCAACGGACGCGCCCGCCGCGATACTGACACTAAGCGCCAACTCCGAGCGACCGCGCCACCGCCGCAGAAACAACAACAAGTACAATAGATTCCGCTACTTCCCGCGAACCCCCGCCATCTCCCGCCACTGACACGGATCAATCACAACCCAAACCTATTGCAACGCCTTCTCAATCTCCGCGACTGGAATCGCCCCTTCGCGGAGGACTTTCCACTCTTCGCCCTGTAGCTCAATGATTGTCGATGGCAATGCCGCGCCTGTATCGCCGCCGTCCAGCACGAGCGGCAAGCGGCTGCCCAGTTGCTTCATTACCTGGTCCGCGCCGGAACACGACGGAAATCCCGATACGTTCGCGCTCGTGCCCGTGATCGGCCCTTCAAACTCGTCAATGAGCTGCTCCACCAGCGGGCTTTTCGGCCAGCGCAGCGCCACCTTGCCGGTGTTGGCCGTAACCTTCAATGGCACGCGGTTGGACGCGTCCATCACCAGCGTGAGCCCGCCCGGCCAAAACGCTTCCGCCAGCCGCATAAACTTGCGCGGCGGGCGCGCAACTCCGCTGGGCTCCTGCTCTCGGTCGCGCAGCAACATCAAAGCTTGCGCCAGGCTATTCACCAAAATGGGCAGCGCGCGCGTCTCCGGTCTTCCCTTCACGCGATAGATTTCGTCGACCGCCGCTAGATTGAAAGGGTCCGCCGCCAATCCGTAAAATGTGTCGGTGGGAATTCCAACCACGCAGCCGCGTGTCAGGAAATGCGCTGCATACCGCAGCGCGTCGACTTCAGGCGCCTGCGCATTAATGCGCAACAATTCTGCTGGCAATGTTGGCCTCTAGTGAAGCCGCAATGTTCTCTACTTACTGTGGGACAGCCCCTTCTGCTCCATCGCGCGAGAATTGCCGCGCGATGAACCGTGGCTGTCCGTGATTGCACAGCGCGTAAAGCGCGCCGGCATTCCGCAGGACGCTACCACACCCCCGCAAGCCCACGCAATATGGAGTGCGGCGGTCTTGCCGCCGCTTTCACGGTCACAAGTGCTTGGCACTCGCGTCTCGTGCAAACAGCTGTTCGCACCGGACCTCCAAAGGGAGTGGCCACCGACCTTGAGTCTTAAAGGATGCGAGTGCCCTAGAATTCTCCTGTGCAAGACCAGAGGCGAAATTGGCCTCTGTGCCGCGAAATTTGCTACGCTGCCCTTGACATGGCCACGCCGAGCAAAGCCGCTCGAACTTCCGCTGCTCCCGCCGCAATCACCAGCCGCGACAACCGCTGGCTGAAGCAATTTCGCCTGACCCTGCGTGACGGCTTGCCGATTGAATCCGGTTTCGTCGGCGTCGAAGGCGTTCGCCTGGTGGAAGAAGCTCTACGCTCTGGCTGCGCTATCGAGGCCGTTCTGTTCAGCGAATCCGGCGGGCGCCATCACGAACGCTTGGCTCCGCTAATCGATCGCCCGGAAATCGCCATTCCGATTTTGCGCACGACCGATCGGCTCTTCGAGGGCGTCGCCGATACCGAGCATCCGCAAGGCGTCGCCGCGCTCGTCAAGCCGCGCGCCGCGACGTTCGACGACCTTCTCCGCGTCAGCGAACGCGCCTGCTCGCCGCTGCTTGTGGTGCTCGCCGGCGTGCAGGATCCCGGGAACGTCGGCACAATTCTGCGCACCGCCTCTGCTTTCGGCGCGACCGGCGCGGTCACCGCAGCGTCTGGCCAAAGTGGCACGGCCAGTCCATTTTCTCCGAAGGCGCTGCGTGCTTCTGCAGGCGCCGCGCTGCATCTTCCGATCCTCGCGGGGATGTCGCTGCCGATTCTGCTCACGCAGCTTCGCATTGCGAATGTGCGCACGCTCGCGTCCTGCGTGCATGAATCAGCCGATGGCGACAAGCCTCTCATCGCGCCCTGGGACGTTGATTGGCGCGAACCAGTCGCGTTACTCGTCGGCAACGAAGGCGCTGGCTTGCCGGAAGAAGTGGAGCGCAGCGCTGACGCACGTATCCGCATTCCCATGGCCAGCGGCGTCGAATCGCTCAACGCCGCGGCCGCGGCAGCCGTTCTCTTTTACGAGGCCGCACGGCAGCGCTCCGGACAAGCGAAGGACGGCCATCTATGAGAGCTCCGCACCTGACCGCCGCGAGGATCTTCCTCATGTCCCTCGCGAGCATGGTTATGGCTTGCCGTTTGCTCCCCCCAGGGCAAGCTCAACAGAAATCCGGCGTCCGTCGTAGGAACAGCGCTAGCCGGGATCTTCACAAAGTCGGCGAGACCATCGCTAAAGCGGTGCTCGACAAAAATATCCAGACTCTACTCAGCTACGATCGCGCGGATTTGCGTTCTGCGGACGAGGTGTCGCTGAAGAATACGAAGAGCGATTTGTACTGCTACATTTTTGATTCCGACTGCATTACCTGGGGCGACGGAACGTGGCGCTCGGTTTACGAGAAGTTTTCGCAGGCGCATGAGCTCGAAATCAAAGTTAGCCTGTCTCGCTCGCCATCGGATCACCAATTGTATGGAAGCTTGTTTTTCTATGATGCTTCGGCGGTTTCGGAAAAAGATCTGCGCTCGCGGGACTTCGTGTGTAAGGAAGGGCCGGCAAGGCTCGCTTCCTGGAAGTTTCGGTTTGAAAATGGAAAATGGAGGCCGGTTACACCGCTTTTCGACAGTGAGACGCGAGATTGTCCCAGCGATGTTGAGGGAAATGACCAATGACGTTTCACGGGATGAGTAGCTAGTTTCAGAGCGCCCCAGAGATGAGCCTCTTTTCCAAATTGCCGCAGCCTGTTGAGCCCGAGGTGCCGCGTGCGCACCAGCCGCTGGCGGAGCGTATGCGTCCGCGCACGCTCGATGAAGTCGTCGGCCAGGAAAAACTTCTTGGTCACGGCAAGCCGCTGCGCACGCAAATTGAAAAGGATGATCTGGGCTCCATGCTCTTCTGGGGGCCGCCGGGCTGCGGGAAGACCACGCTGGCGCGGCTGATTGCGCGGCTTACGCGCTCGGAATTTACTCCCTTCAGCGCTGTGCTCACCGGCATCAAGGAGATCAAGGAAGTCATGGCCGACGCGGAACACAAGGCGCGCTCCGGCCAGCGCACCATTGTTTTCGTCGACGAGGTGCACCGCTTCAACAAAGCGCAGCAGGATGCGTTTCTGCCGCACGTCGAAGCCGGCCACATCACATTCATCGGCGCGACCACGGAGAATCCGTCCTTCGAGGTGATCTCGCCGCTGCTCTCGCGTACAAAGGTGTACATTCTCGATCCGCTCACCACTCCGCAAATCGTGGAGCTGTTGCGCCGCGCGATCGTCGACAAAGAGCGCGGGCTCGGCAACGAAAATATCGAAGTCAGCGACGAAATTCTTTTCCGCATCGCGTCCTACGCAAACGGCGACGCCCGCTCGGCACACAACACGCTGGAACTCGCCGCGCGCAGCGCGATCCGCCAGCCCAATGGCGCGCTACGGATCACTTCGGAATTGCTGGAAGACGTCCTGCAGCGCAAGCTGCTGCGCTACGACAAAGCCGGCGAAGAGCACTACAACTTGATTTCCGCGCTGCACAAATCCGTGCGCAACTCCGACCCTGACGCCGCGCTATACTGGCTCGCGCGCATGCTCGAATCCGGAGAAGATCCGCTGTACCTCGCGCGCCGCCTGGTGCGCATGGCCAGCGAAGATATCGGCCTCGCCGAACCCGGCGCGCTGGCCGTCACGCTCGCCGCCAAAGACGCTTTCGATTTTCTCGGCGCGCCCGAAGGCCATCTGGCGCTCGCGCAAGCGGCCGTGTATCTTTCTCTCGCGCCAAAATCCAACGCGCTCTATACCGGATACGGCGAAGTCGTCGAAGACGTTCACAAAACCGAAGCCGATCCCGTCCCGCTGCACCTGCGCAACGCGCCGACGGGCCTGATGAAAAATGTCGGCTACGGCAAAGGCTACCAATACGCGCACGAGTACGAGGACAAAGTCACGGACATGCAATGCCTCCCCGACAACCTCACCAACCGCACCTACTACCAACCCACCGACCAGGGCTTCGAGCAGCGCTTGCGCCAGCGCCTCGCTGAAATTCGTAAGATAAAATCTCGCGGTGTGCCAAATCCGTAGGAGGCAAGACATGAGACGCGTTCTGCCCATCGTCGGCGTAATTCTCGTTTGTCTACCGCTGGCCGCGCGGGACAAGGCACCTCGCCCGCACATTACCGGCATCCATCACGTCCGGTTCTATGCAACAAACATCGAAAAATCGCATGAGTTCTACAGCGACAGCCTGGGATTTCCTCCATCCGCCAACCGTTGCGCGGGCGCATCGCGATCCTGCTTCGCGGTGAGTTGGGGGCCGAAGCAGCACATCGAGTTGGAAGAGGCGCCACCGGCTGCGCGCAAGAATTGGCTGGCTGAAGTTGCTTTTACTACGAATAACGTCGCCCAAATGCGGCGCTATCTTGTCGCTCACGGCGTCAAGCCTGGCGCGATCTCTAAGGGTGCCGACTACACCCAGCACTTTGAGTTGTCCGACCCCGAAGGCATTCTCATATCCTTTGTCGGATACCGCGATTATCCTATCGATGATCCGCCCCCTTCGCACGCCGCCGGAGAGCACGTGATCCACGCAGGCTTCGTGGTGCATGATCGCACAGCCGAAGACAAATTCTACAAAGACATTCTGGGCTTCCACGTGTATTGGCATGGTGGGATGAAGGACGGCGAGGACAACTGGGTGGACATGCAAGTGCCGGACGGCAGCGACTGGATCGAGTACATGCTGGGCGTTTCGCCGGATGCGAGCCACAAAACGCTTGGCGTGATGAATCACATCGCGCTCGGCGTTCCCGATATTCACGCCGCGCAGCAGCAACTCATTAAGAACGGCTGGAAGGGGGCGGAAGAACCGAAGATCGGCCGCGACGGTAAGTGGCAGCTCAACTTGTACGATCCAGACGAAACACGCGTCGAACTCATGGAATTCAAGCCAACAAAAGAACCGTGCTGCTCACCCTACACCGGCACCCATCCCGGCACTAGACCATGACCTGCCCCTGCTCTGTTAGCCGCTTTCGCTGGATCCGCAATTTGTGCTCGCTGGTTTGCGCTGTGGTCGGCTGCTGCTCGCTGCCTGCGGCGCGCGCGCAAAGCCCCGATATCGAAAAGCCGCTGCTCAATATTGACGAAGATATTTCCGCCTTCGCGTTCGCGCCCGACGGCCGCATCGTGTATTCCGTGCGCCACCACTTTCATACCAAGCAATACGATCTGGAGCGCGACGACATCTGGCTGCAGGAAACCGGCGGAAAGCGCCGCAGGCTGCTGCAAGGCGAAAAATTTCTGCGCGGGACGACGCCGTTCACGTACACCATCGATGCGTTCCGCTGGTCGCCGAATGGCCGGCTGATTCTCGCGCAGCTCTTCACCACATCCGTGGTCGACGAGCGCGGCACCACGCAAGATTCCATCATGACGCTGGCGCTGGAAGACAGCGGCAAAGAAATTCACCTGAGCTCCACCGACAACCTGCTCAAGGACGCCTACGACGCTTGCTGGCTGCAGGACAATGCCACTATCGTCTATCTCACAGAAGTCGTGAAGCCGAAAGTGCTCTCTTCCTTCAAATACGTGAACATCACCGGCGGCCCCTCTGGGAACGTCTTTGAGGGGCGCACGTTTCTGGACGCGAATCCGATCCCCCGCACCAATGTGGCGATCGGCGTGGAGCGCGACCACAATCTCACCGGGCCGCCCCGTTTGCAGAGACTCGAGCTGCTCGCGCAAGACGACAAGGAGCTCGCCACGCTCGACGGCTACGAAGGCAGTATCTCCGTTTCGCCCAGCGGGAAGAAAGTGGCGTATTACATCGACAAGGAAGTTCTCGAGGTTCGCGATCTCACAAATCCCGACAAACTCGCGCGGCTGCGCATCGGCTTCGGCACGTTCCAGTGGTTGCCCGACGAGACACGCATTTTGTTGAAGCGCGCACCGGAGAAGAAATCCGGCAACCTTGTCTCGATCGAAATCCCCGCGCTCACCGCGCACGCCGCGCAAGACAAAGAACCGCCCGTGACCCAGCCGGCGCTCGTGCCTATTCTCCACGATTTGACGTTTCGTGATTTCGCCATCACGCCCGATGGCAAGCTCGCCGTAATCGCCCCCGGCAGGCGCAACCTGTTGGTGTTCCCGCTCCCCCGGTAGCAATCCCGAGTCGCACCGAAGCGTTGTAGGGGCGCGCTTTAGCGCGTCCCAGAGCGCCGCAGGCGCCTTGACGTAACATCGTCTGAAAGTTACGCAGGCCACCCACTTTTATACCCTCGCAGGTAATTATCTCTATGGTATCATACACACAAATGTTCACTGCTCCTCGCAAGCAGATTCGCCTCCATCCTGACGAATATCTTGGCACTGCGATTTCCTTCGTCACGACTTTGCACCGAAAACCGGCTCGCGATTTTTCACGATGCAAGCCGCAGCAAGACCGCGGTTGAGGCACTAAGACGTACCGCCCGATTGATGCGATTTCTCGTTCACGCGTTCTGCTTGATGCCTGACCACGCCCACTTTCTGGTCGAAGGAACAGCGGCGAGTTCGGATCTGGTACGGTTTGTGTCTCAGTGGAAACAACAAACGGGATACCTATTTCGCAACGAGCTTCCCAAAGGATTCTGGCAACGTCGTTTCTACGACCGCATTCTGCGCGGCGACGACGACTCGGAGTCAGTCGCCTGGTATATCTGGATGAATCCGGTGCGGAAAGGCATTGTCGCCGAGCCTCATCAGTACCCGTTCTCCGGGTCTTTCACGGCGGATTGGCCGAGGACAAGTGCACCTGTGAGGTGTTGGAATCCGCCTTGGAAAACTCAATCGTAAGAAATTACTCAAAGGCGCCTGCGGCGCTCTGGGACGCGCTAAAGCTCGCCCCTACAACGTTACGACAACTGTTGGCGGCGCTTTTTGTGCTCGACCAGGATGCAGGCGTCCATTACTACCGTCAGGCCGGCGGCTTGGGCCTTTTTT
>WNFR01003722.1_pt1 | contig 16258 bp, 14 predicted proteins | sample 5400221 | NCBI WGS metagenome assembly WNFR01 (sample SAMN13153357, study PRJNA577476) | soil metagenome | isolation source: 40 cm soil under Madrone tree | place: USA:California | collected 2016-06-14 | reverse complement strand
GGGACTGGAAGAACGTGAGATTTACGACGGCCGGCTTCGGGGCCAAAAAGCCGGCCGTTTCCAACACCAAGACCGACGGCTCAGACGATCCGGCGCGAAGACAGAAAAACCGCTGCGTGGAGATCGTCATCAGCAAAAAGTGAAATCACTTCCACCGGTCGGAATTGAATTCGCCATGAATACTCCTCCGCATCATCTTACGTGTCTAACAGCGACGGAAAGAAAACTTCTTCGATTTTCGCGAGTCGACGCGTCAAGCCTTGCTCGTGGGAGTTCTGAAACAACATTTCGAGCATCTTTCGATTCGCGCTCACGCCGAACGGGAATGGATCCTCGCCGAAAGTCGCCGCCTGAGTCTTGCGATCGTTACTCTCGAAGTAAAGATACGCAGGACTGCCGAAATTTCCCCTTTCATATGCGGCTTGCTTGCTCTCGCTGAAAATTTTATACAGTTCGCCCGCTAGCCAGGGATTCTCCTCCAGTAAGCGCCGCTGCGCGACGATGCCGTGATTGGCCGGGACAATGCCGGTTTTTTTGTGGAACGCTTCTACGACCGAACGCCCGCCATCCGGGAACAATTTTTTCAAGCGCGGATTGCCTTCGAGAGGTGTACCGCCGTAGCGGTCGATATTCAGCTTGAACAGTTTTGGGTCATGGCGCGGCGCAAATCCGTAGGCAGCGTCGATTTCGCCTTTATCGAGCATGACGTCAAAGGTTTGCGCAGCCGTGAGCCAAGTCAAGGAAACGCCAGGCGGCCGGATATCCACGCCCAGCGCGCCGCCGTGACTCAGGTCTGGGATGCGTCCGATGAACCACGAAACGTCGCGCGCGTGGATGCCGTGAAGTTCGCGCAAAACAACCCTGAACCAGAGCGCAGCGGTCATCACGTAATCCGGCACGCCGACGCGCTTACCACGCAAATCCGACAGATCCTTGATTTTGGCGGCAGTGTTTACGAAAAGCCCGAGCCAGACGAACGCTTTGGCGGGAAAGATCGGCAGCGCACACCACTGCCAGCGCTCGCCTTGCGCACGTTCACGCGTGATCACGTACTCGGAGAGCGACATCTCGAAAACATCGAACTCGTCGTTTTTGAGATTGCGATAAAAAAGTTCCGGCGGTGTCGTGACGACGATATCGAGATTTAGTTTTGGCGACTTCACCGTCCCATCGATCAACGGTTCGAAGCGGGGATTCTTGGTTATGCCGACTTTGAGTTGAAGCATTGTTAATTTCGCATCCTTTGGTTTTCTCATTCATACGATGAGCTGACGCATGACGTCAAACTCGGAGTTCTCGTTGAGCAGAGTCGGCCGCCGCAATGGCTGAAGGCAGAGGGGAAAAGCGACGACACCCCTGCGACGATGCGGTAAGGTGGGAATAAAAAAGACAGATAAGCCGGCGAGCCGAGTACTTTCAGCTCGCCGATGATATTTAGAGAACTTGCCTCGCCCGCGCGCGGGCGTTTTAGGATTGATTCCGTATCCTGAAGTGCTGCTCGGGCACAGGGTAGCCAGCGGCGCCGAAGGTTTCGCGAATCACTTTGTTGGTGTCAAAGTAAACCTGCCAGTAGTGATCGGTGTGGCAGTAGGGACGCACGGCGAGCACGGGGCCATTGAAATTGAACTCCAGGACTTCGACGTCCGGCGCCGGGTTCGCAATCGCGTTGGGAACTTTGCTGACCCGTTCTTTGAGCAGCTTGATCGCTTAGTTGTGATCGACCGAGTGCGCCAGTTGCGCTTTCAGCTCGACGCGGCGATAGGGATTGGCGGAAAAATTTTGGATCGTGTCAGAAAAGACTTTGTTGTTGCCGATTATCGTCAGCACGTTGTCCGGCGTGTTCAGCGCGGTGACAAAAAGTCCGACTTCCTTCACCGTACCGGTAATACCGCCCACCGTTACGAAATCGCCGACCTTGAACGGCCGGAGCACAACCATGAACGCGCCGGCGGCGAAATTCGCCAACAACCCGCTCCACGCCATGCCGATGGCGATACCGGCGGCAGCCAGGATCGCGGCAAAACTGGTCGTCTCGACGCCGAAGTAACCGAGAATCGCGACGACCAAAATGATATTCAAAGTGACCGAGATGATCGTGCCGATATAGCGCAGCAGCGTCGGATCGACCTTTTGGCGTTCGAGGGCGGAGGACACCAAGCGAATGGAAAAACTGATGAGCCAACGGCCGACCAGATAGAAGACGATCGCACCGACGACCTTGAAGCCCACGAGTATGGCGACGTCGACAATCGTTTGCATGGTCTTATTCACGTCCATGGCATGCCTCTCCTGCGCGGTAAACTACTATCGCTTCAAACTGGAAGCAAATTCTCCGTTGAAATGTTCGTGAAATAAAAGGCCCCGCCCTCTGGCGATCGTTAATGAAAGTATTCAGTCAAGACGATTCGGCTTGATTCGTAAGGGTGCCAACCCGTAGCGGATCAAGATGCTTTATCTGATTGGACATTGGCCAATCCATCAGGTAAGAGGAGGACAGTTTGTCATCTCGGTGTCTTGGAGGCTCTCTATGAAAATCTGTCACTACAACAACAGTCAAGTGGGCGTAGTCGTGGGCGATCAGGTTTATAACATTGGTGACGCACTGATCAAAGCCGGCCTGGCGCGGCAGGGTTACACCATGCTCGAAATCATCGACGCGTTGGCGAATAACCCCGCGGCGATGCAGATTGCCCGCGATGCCGCGCAGGGCGGCGGCGCGATGGCGCTCGGTTCGGTGAAACTGCGCGCGCCGATCACCAATCCCGGATCGCTCTGGGCTGCGGCGGCGAACTACTATGCGCACCGCGCTGAAATGGTCGATCGCATGGGCAGCGCAAACAAGGCGATCGTCAACAAAGATGATTTGATGGCGGAGTTTTTCCTGAAGACGACGTCCTCGATCATCGGTCCGGGGGACACGATAATCTTGCCGAAGATTTCCAAACTGGTCGATTTTGAATGCGAGCTTTGTGCCGTGATCGGCAAACGGGCGCGAAAGGTGAGCGAAGCGCAGTCGCTCGATCACGTGTTCGGTTACATGATGTGCTGGGATATCAGCCAGCGCGACCCCTGGGGCAAGGGCATGCATAACACGCGCAATATTCGCAAGGGCTTCGACACCTTTAGCGCTTTGGGCCCGTGGATCGTGACCCGGGACGAAATCGACGAGCCGCAAAATCTTTCGATCACAGTATTGCAGAACGGCAAAGAAGCGATGACCGCGCACACCAGCGACATGATTTGCGGCCTGCGCGAACACATTCGTTTTCTGTCGAGCTGCCTGACGCTACGTCCGGGCGATTTGATCACCACCGGCACTCCAGCCGGCGTGAGCAAGCTCCATGATGGCGACCGTCTGCACGGCACGATCGAAAAAATCGGCAGCATGGAGCTCTTCGTTAAAGACGAAGAATAGTTTGTTAGCTTGAGCCGAGGAGTTTTTATGTCAGCAGCGCCCAAAGCCAATCCGCCTATCCGTACCTTGCTCGGTCCGGGACCGAGCCCGGTAAGCCCGCGCGTCCTCGCGGCCCTGGCGCTTCCCGTCGTCGGCCATCTGGATCCCAAGTTTTTAGAGATTATGGATCAGAGCATGGCGATGCTGCGCGTAGTCTTTCAAACCAAGAATCGTTTGGCGCTGCCGATGTCCGGCACGGGCAGCGCGGGAATGGAAACCTGTTTCGTCAACCTCGTCGAGCCCGGCGACGCGGTGTTGGTCGGCGTCAACGGCGTCTTCGGCACGCGCATGGTCGACGTCGCGCAGCGCTGCGGCGCGCAGGTGGATACGGTGGAAGCGGAGTGGGGCACCGCGCTAGATGCGCAGAAGTTCAAGGACGCGCTTGGAAAAAAGAAATATAAGGTCGCCGCCGTGGTGCATGCGGAGACTTCCACGGGCGTGCTACAGCCGCTCGACGATATCGCCGAAATGGTTCGCGAGAGCGGCGCCTTGCTGATGGTCGACACCGTGACGTCGCTCGGCGGCGCGCCGGTGCGGGTAGACGAGCTCGGCATCGACGCCTGCTACAGCGGTACGCAGAAATGCTTAGGTTGCCCGCCAGGTTTATCGCCCGTAACATTCAGCGAACGCGCCGTCGAAGTTATCCGTAAGCGCAAAACCAAAGTGCAAAGCTGGTATCTCGATCTGTCGATGATCGAAAAATATTGGAGCAGCGAGCGGATATATCATCACACCGCGCCGATCTCGATGAACTACGCGTTGCACGAAGCGTTGCGCATCGTGCTCGAAGAAGGTTTGGAGAAAGCCTGGCAGCGCCACCGTCAAGTCCATGAAACTTTTGTTCGCGAGATGCGCAAGCTGGAGCTCGAGCCGGCGGTCGCCGAATCGATCCGCGCACCGATGATCAACGCCGTGAAAGTCCCCGAAGGCGTCGATGATCCGAAGGTTCGACAGCGTTTATATGATGACTTCGACATCGAGATAGGCGCCGGCCTGGGACCCCTCAAAGGTAAAATTTGGCGCGTCGGTTTGATGGGACACGGCGCGCGGGTAGAGAACATCGAGATTCTCTCCAAGGCGTTGAAGCAGCTGCTATAGCAGCCCGAGTCCGTGTCGATTTGATATTCGCTGCGCGGGGCGACCGGCCGGTCGTGCCTACAAATTGATCAAACGCGATTCAACGATACAGGTGCGTGACCCACTCGCCGTAGCCATTGTAGGGTAACGTTGCGTGGCGCTCGCCGGTATCGATTAATTTTTCGGTCGCCTGGGACCAACGCGGGTGCGGTATGTCGGGGCGGACGTTGGCGACAAAATCATATTCCTCAGGCCGGTTGCTATTCCAGAAGTCCGCGGCCTCTCCGCCGTGAATTCGATCCGCACGATCGATTTGATGCTCTTGAAGCCATATTTCCAAGGCGTCACGAGACGCAACGCCGCGCCATGTTGCTTCGGCAATCCCACGATGGAACGGTGTTCGATCGATCGCGGTGCGCGGTTTAGTTGTGCGCGACTTCGAGGGGCTCGGCGAACTCTTTACGAATGAAACCAATGGGTCCGTTGTCGTTGGAGCGCACTTCGAGCCAGTCGCCCTGTCGCTGCAGCACGGTGACCTTTGTGCCGATGGTGTAGGTCGTCAATGACGGAGAAGCGAAATTCGGATCCTTGCGCAGCACTGTCGCATATTTGATGCGAAATTCTTTTCCCTCTGATTTCCCCGGCGTCGCCAGATTGGCCTTCGGCGCAACCGCCGGAGCTTGCTTTGCCGACGCGATCGTCGGGACAGGACTTGGCGGGTTTGCTTGCTGGGTTGGCGCGGCATCGCCGACGAGGCGGGCGGGCGTGGGCTTGTCGTTCAAATCGCTTATGGATTTTTCCCATCGGACTAGAGTCGTGATGTCCATTCCTTCGTGGACAAAGAGCAACGGACAAGTGACGGTCAGATTTTCCGAAACGATCTCGGCAAACGACCATTTGGAGGCTTCGGCAAGCATCCTCTTTTTGAATTCATCGTCATTGATCCGCGCAGACGCCTCTTTAACTTGGCTGACCTCGCCGGTGGGGGCGATGTTAAACTGCAGCATCATGGTGCCGACAAGGGTTGGATTTTTCGCGACCTCGAGTTGATAGATTTCGCGCATGCCTAGCAGTTGGTTTTCGATGCGCGCGGCGATTTTGTTCGTGTCAACCGGGCTATCCTTGGCGGCCTTGGCGCTGAATCCAAGTTCTCGCGCGAAGTAAACCATATTACCAAGAGCGAAATTCATCGCGCGCACGGGTTTTCCAAGATCCCGCCGCGCGACGGGGTTGGCTTCCGCCGATGCTTCCTTCTTCGGCGATTCTGGTCCTATTCCAAAGCCGAAATAAACGACCCCAAATCCAATTAGGCAACTGACGACTCCGGTGAGACCCCTAATGCCCAGTGGCCAGCCCTGACGGACGCTTTTCATAATTAAATTTATGCTCCCCCAACAATTGTTGAACCACGCCTCGCAAACGCAAGTTTTATACCTCCGAGCGTCTGCCCGTTGAGCCAATAAAGCTGCGCCATGTTATCCTCGCAGTCGTTGACACGGAAGCGAACTTTAAGGAGCACCGGAATCTTTTGCCGTCTGGCAATCCGGCAAGGTTGTCCGCAAATGTCATAGGCATCTCGGTGCGCCCTACGAACGGAAATGAAACGGCTGAACAGTTTTCGACGAGGTGAACGAATTTTTCGGAATGTGGTCGCCAACGTCGCAGGGGCGGCAATCGGGTTTACAGCGGAACTTTTGACCGCGGTGTGGAGTCAAAAGACGAGTAAAAGCGGCCACGCCCAATTACGCGATACTTGGTTTCGATCCGCATCATCAACCGGCCGCCGCGCCGTGCTTAACGCGCAACTCGCTTCGCCAAGGAGAAGAAAAAAATCCCACCTGTATCTCGCTGCTTTGGAAGATTCTCGCTGCGCGCTTTAGGGGAAGTCTCACTTGAACGCGCTCCGGTCGCGGTCTAATATGGCGCCGCGTTAGGACCGTAACATGCTACGAGGAGGGATTATGATTACGATCGTGCTGCTGCTAGTTCTGCTGTTGCTATCGGGTACAGATTTGCCGGCACAAGGACCTTACTATCAGGGCAAGACGATCAATTTCATCGTTGGTTCGGGAGCAGGAACGGCCTACGATATGTATTCGAGGCTGCTCGCGAACCATATGGCTAAGCACATTCCAGGTAATCCAAGCGTGGTCGCGCAGAATATGCCGGCAGCGGGTGGCATGGTGGCGGCGAATTTTGTTTATGGGGTAGCGAAGCCCGATGGCTTGACGGTCGCATCGATCAATCCGGCGCATTACTTCAATCAGCTTCAAGGCAATAAAGAAGTGAAATTCGACTGGCCCAAATTCACCTGGCTTGCGAGCTCCGACAAGTCCGAACATATGCTCTACATGCGCACGGACGCGCCGTTCAAATCGATGCAGGATATCCGCAAAGCAACGACAGAACCGCCCAAGTGCGGTGCAACCGGTACCGGCACCAGCGGTCATTATATACCGCGCATGCTCGAAGAAGCTCTTGGCACCAAGTTTACGATTGTAACCGGCTACGCCGGCGGCAACGAAATCGATTTGGCGACGGAGCGTAATGAAGTCGTGTGTCGCACATTTACGACCGCGGCTTATTTCGCGCGCGAGCCCTATCATACCTGGCGTAAAACGAATTTCGTGCGGATCCTCATGCAGACGGGGCATAAGCGTGATCCGCGACTGCCGGATACGCCATTGCTCAACGATCTCATGGATGAATTCAAAACCTCCGATCTTGGGCGACGTGTGGTGACAGTGATGCTCGGCTCCGGCGAACTTGGGCGCCCGATCGTAACTCATCCGGCAACACCGGCGGATCGTACCAAAATCTTACGCGACGCGTTCATGAAGAGCATGGCCGATCCCGCGCTGCTTGCGGATGCAGCCAAGAATAAACTGGAGATTACGCCGGTTAGCGGCGACGAGCTGGCCAAGATCGCTAAAGACGTCATCGATCAGCCGCCGGAAGTGGTCGAGCGTATCAAAAAGATTTTGGCGCAGTAGCGACACGCCGGCAGCGATCGCACAGGGATTTGGTCGTTGGATCGAGGCTTATGAAAAATCGTTGCACACTTATCGTATTTGGAGTCGTAGCGATCGGTTTCATTTGGCTGAATTCGCCTTTTGCCGCCGCGGGCGCAAATCCGTGGGACGGTGCGACGAACATTGAGACCCGAGAAAGATTCATTCCCGTCGAACTTTGGGCTGGCGCGGAGTGGGACGGGCGGCGCGGGCTGGAAATGCCCGAGGTGGACGGCCGCTACCGTCACAACAAAGCAGCTTATTCGATCAAGGGGCCGGTGGAGTGGAAGCATCCCGCGACAGGACAAACTCACTTCGTCTACGAGCGCATCAATCCCGATAAAGGCGGTCCTAAGTGGCAAATTTTCGCGATCAACGACGATCGCACCGGGCTTGGCCGGCTGTATGACGGACGGCCGAATCGAGACACTCGAACATCTTCGGGCGGGCTCAAATTTCCGCTGGGGCTGTGGAAGCAAGGAGAGTCCAAGAAACTTGAATACAAGATTTACGAAGGTGCCCGAGATTCATCGAGAGTCGAGTCGATAACGATCAAGCAGATCGATTTTGCGTTGGGCAACGACGCGCACTGCCTTGAATTTTACTGGACGGTCACCGATGGCTCGGAGAAAAAACTCTACGATCATCACACGTATGCGTATTGCCCGGGTAAAAGCATGGTACATGAAATCCAACACTGAGCCGTTGTGGCGTCATCGGATGGTCGACATCTCCAATAAGTCGCATTAAAGTTAACAGCAAAACTGTACCTGTAGCATTGAGACACTTCATCGCGCTAGTTCTTCAAACTAGCACGCTGCTTGATTTCATTCTATTTAGCCCTTACGCTGAATCTTGCCTGCCAAAAAAATCCAATCCGATTCGGAGGAATCCATGAGGCCGATTCAATCTTTTTTACTCGCCTTTGCTGGTGCGATACTGTTTGTTAATTATGACGTTTCCGCTCAGACCACGGCGAAACCGGCAACGGTGATCCAGATGGGTTCTCTGGTCGCGTTTGATTACACGTTGACCGATGAAAGCGGTAACGTCATCGACACGAGCAAAGGGAAACAACCGATGCATTACGTGCACGGCAAAGGAGAAATCATTCCCGGTTTAGAAAAAGAAATGGCGGGCATGTCCGTGGGCGGCGAGAAAAAAGTGACGGTCAAACCCGAAGAAGGTTACGGTCCGGTCGATCCCCGAGCCTTCCAGGAAGTTCCGAAAGACAAACTCCCGCCCGACGCGCTCAAGGTCGGTGCTATGCTGACGGCCACAGGCCCGCAAGGCCAAGCGATCCCGGTGCGCGTGCATGAAATCAAAGAAAGCACCGTTATTATGGACTTCAATCATCCGCTCGCTGGCAAAACCCTTTTGTTCGACATCAAGATTACGGAGATCAAGACCGCAGAATAATAGTCGCGCCGACCTTCTCTCGTCAAATTCTCTTTTGTATCTTGCCCTAGGCGTCGTGCGTGTGACATTCGCACGGCCGGTTAACGTTTCCACACGAGCAGCCACGTCTCTGGCCGGAAAAAACTTACTTCGCTCGTGCGCCCAAGCTAACGGGTCAAGGTCGGACCTTGACCTCGCTGGATCTTCGTTATTAGATTGCGCTCGTGCGCGGCGAGCCTTTTTTCAACGGATGGAGACGACCTTTTTGACGCTTTTGCTTAAACGATCTGAAGTTTCCGATTTGCTCGATCTGCGGCGGGCGATGACCGTGCTCGAACAGACGTTTCGCGAGCAATCCAACGGTCACGTTAAACAAGTGGCGCCGCTGCGCTTCATGAATCGCGGCATGCGCATGGTCGTGGGCGGACTCGATGCGCAAAACAAGAACGGACTACGTGTCAGTGTTACAGGTGGCGAGAGCATGGCGCTGCTGTTCGAGATTAGCTCGGGTGATCTTATTTGTTTGATGGGTTATCCGTTCAGCAACTTACGCATCAGCGCGACTGTGGGCCTCGCCATCGATCGATTCGCCGATCCTAAGGCGCGAACTGTGGCGATGATCGGCAGCGGACGTTTGGCGCTTCCCGTTCTCGAACCGGCGCTCGCCGTGCGACCCGTGAATCGAGTTCTTATTTACAGTCGGAGCGCCGAGAATCGCGACGCGTTCGCGCGCAAGGCGAGTGAAAAACTGAAAATCGCCACGACGGCTGTCTCATCCGCGCAGCAAGCCATCGATGAAGCAGAGTTCGTGCTCGTCAGCACGAACTCGCCCACCGCGGCGCTTTTGGGTAAATGGTTGCGGCCGGGTCTTGCCATTTTCGGCGTCGGCCGTCCGAACGAATTCGACGATGATGTATATCGGCGCGCCGACTTGATTTCCGTAACCAGCAAGAGGCATGAGCTGGATTATTATGACAAGAAGCTAGACCAGCCGCTGATTCGCCTGTCACGGCAAGGAATGGTTCCGTGGGATTCGGTCGTTGAGTTTGCAGACATTATATCGGGAAAAACGTCCCCGCCGGACAAGTCAGCGAGCGTGATTGTCTTTCGCGACTCGCAAGGAGGCTATGGGGATCTGGCGTTGGCGTCATGGGCTTATGAAGAAGCGCGGCGGCGCGGGTTGGGACAGGAAATAAGCACGGAATAAACCAGAGGTGAGGCGATGATGAGGATCGATAGGACGAGTACGATCAATATGACCCATAAAATTCTTGTCGTTGCGGTGTTTTTTGTTGCTGCAGTCTGCGCGCTCGCCGATCGTACTGGCGCCGCGCAGGCGCGCTGGGAAGACGTCGTCAAAGCGGCGGAAAAGGAGGGCGAGGTCACGGTCTACGCGACCAATTCCGTCGGTGATCTGCAGGTGATCTGGGACGCCTTCAAAAAGAAATTTCCTAAGATCAAGTTGAATTCCGTGGCCATCAGCACCACCAGCGAGATTGTCACCAAGATCATGGCGGAGCGGCGCGCCAATCAGTATTTGGTCGATGCCATGCTCGGTGCTCCGGGCGCAACCTACAACAGTCTTTACCGCGGCAAGGCGCTTGACCCTATGCCGCCGGCGTTGGTCTTGCCGGAGGTGACCGATCTGTCCAAGTGGTGGAAGGGCAAGCACCGTTACGTCGATCCCGAAGGCCAGTACGTTTTCGTTTATCAGAGCTCGCTCTACGGACCGCCGGTTTACACCAACACAAAATTGGTCAGCCCGGATGCGCTCCGTTCGGTGTGGGATGTGCTTGATCCCAAATGGAAAGGCAAAATAGTCGCGCTGTGGCCGCGGGCGAACTATGTGTCGACGGCGCTGCTGTTCATGTATCACCATCCACAAGTGGGACCGAAATTCCTTGAGCGGCTCTACGGCGGCGAGATGGACCTCACTTACTTCAGTGATTTTCGTCAAGGTACGGACTGGCTCGCGTCGGGAAAGTACCAGCTCTGCATGCTCTGCCGGCTGCGCCGCGCTCAGGAACAGGGATTGCCCGTGGCCGAAGTGAGCCCTTATCAGTTTAAAGAAGCCCCAGGCATCGGCTCGAACAACGGTGCGATCGTTCTGATGAATAATCAGCCGCATCCCAACACGGCCAAGGTTTTTATCAACTGGTATCTGTCGCGCGAAGGACAAATCGCCTTTCGCCAAGCCAACAACACACAGGAAGACGAGACCACGACCTCGATGCGTGAAGATTTGCCGCTGAGCGTGGTGCCGGAAGCGGCGCGGCGGCGAAAGGACGTGGACTACATTGAAATCAGCCGGCACGATTGGATCGAGTGGAAACCCGTCGGCGACCTGATCGCCGCCGCGCGACAGAAGTCGGGGAAGTGACGGCAAGCTTCTCGCTGCCGTCATCCTGAGCAACGCGAAGGATCTAATTTTCGATGGAGGAACTGTTATGGAGAATGGAAAAGCGACGATCGATCGCATCGACCACGGCGTGCTGCCGAGCAACGATCTCGGACGGGCGCATCGTTTTTACTCGACGTTTATGGGCGGTGAGTTGGATCATCTCACCAACCTAACGATCCGCGGGCTCAATCGCGAAGTGCCGCAGATTTTGTTTTACACGTTGGCCAATCACAAGGGTTGGGGTCTCGCGCTGCAGGATTTCCCGATCGCGTCCACTCCGGTGCGGCCGTTGGACGGTGTGGTGTACGGTTTCGAAGTGGCCGGGGAAAATCTTGTCGATGTGGCTCGCGCCGCCGAAGAGCGCAAGCTCAAAATTCACGGACAGGTGAGTTACGCTGAACCTTCGCCGATCAAAGAGTCGTTATTTGTCCTCGATCCCGACGGCAACACGTTGGAACTCTCCGTGCGTCGCGATCCGATAAGCGAAAAACCGCAGTGCAAAATCGTGCCGATGCGCCGAATCAGCCACGCGCGCGTGGAGGTGACCGACTTGGCGCAGGGAAAAGCTTGGTATCGTGACACCTTCGGACTCACGGAGGAAAAACAAGTTCCGGGCGAGGAACAAGTGACGCTTACAGTACCGAACACCGGGCAGCTGGTCATTTTGCATCGGGTTGATCAAGTCGCCGAGCGCAGCACGCGCGCCGTCAAAGGGCCGCATATCGATTTTCGCATCGCGCCGGAACTCTATCCGCCGATCCTGGAAAAATTTAACCGCAAAGAATATTACTGGGGGCCGGACCCGACAAAGATCCCGTGGCACGAGCAGGGCGGGCACACGGTGTACGGTTACGATCCGTTCGGCAATCGGATTCAAATCGGGCATCGGTTTGAACGGAGCGGCGGGCACTGATTTAAACGGTTGGAACTACTGGAACGATTGGAACGGCTGGAACGAACGATCAGGTTCCAGTAGTTCCAATCGTTCCAACCGTTCCACTAAAAAAAGAGATCGGGGGACAAAATGATTCCTCAATTATCCATTCAAGAACGTGACCGGCGTTATCAAATGGTGCGCGCTGAGATGGCCAAGCGCGGCATCGACGTTTTGATCTTGCCGGCCAACACGGGCCGGTGGGAGCAGTTACAAGGCGACTCGCGCTACCTGACTTCGATCGGCGGTTTTGCCACTGAGGTCTTCACCGTCTTCCCCCGTGAAGGCGACGTGACTGCGTATATTTTCAACCGAGCCGAGTGGTGGAAACAAGCGCAGAAGTGGGTCGAGGACGTGCGCGACGGACGGAATCGCTGGGGGCAAAACGCGATCGAGAGGATCAACGAGCTTGGCTTGCAGAAGGGCACGATCGGCATTTCCGGGCTCGCAGGCTTGTTTCGAGCGCCGGAAGGAATCATTCCGTATTCCTCCGTGAAAGCGATTCAAGATACGTTTCCTCAAGCGAAGGTCGTTAACGCCACCGAGATGATGCAGGAGATCCGCGCCGTAAAAAGCGCGGAGGAAGTGTCGTTGCTCGAACGGTCCGCAACTATCGTGGAGAAGACCATCGAAGCGATGGTGGAGAATGCCAATCCCGGCGTGAGTGAAAAGGAACTCTATGGCGCTATGGTGCACGCGATGCTGGCCAACGGCGGTGAGCTGCCGACTCTGTTTTTTTTGAGCGGAGGCCCGGGCATCAGTAACAGCTCGTTTGTCCCGACGGATTATCGCCTGCAAAAAGGCGACCGGCTGATCGACGAGATCGAAGCGAAATACGCCGGCTACGCCGCGCAGGCTGTGTGTCCGGTCGTGCTCGGCGCGCCCGACGACGAGTATCAGAAAATGATCGATATCTCGCGCGCCTGTTTCGACAGCATCCTGCACAACATGAAACCGGGCGTGACCTTCGGTTGGTTGTTCGACATCTACCGCGACACGGTGGAGCGGGTCGGCGGCGGTAAATATCTATGGAACCATCCGATGATGCACGCGCGTGGCCTCGGCGACGACGGACCGGCACTGCTGGGAGACAAAGACCTGGAACGATTCTCGGAAATCGAGCTGCAAACCGGCATGACGTTTATTCTTAAACCGCAAGTCCGACCGAAGGAAGGCAAAGGCCGCGCCAGCATCGGCGACACGGTCACGGTCACACAAAACGGCGCCCGGCGTTTAGGCAAGCGCGAACTGAAGTTGATCGTGAAGAACGTCTAGCGGCAAAGAACGCAATACTGAGATCGTAGGAGCGCAGTTTATTGCGCCCGATTTCCGCCAACGCATAGCGCGTGTGGGCAACCAACCAGGGCGCGATGAATCACGCCCCTACAGTGCCGGGGCCGAATGCCAGATGGTTGGTTCTGACGCAGTTCTCGATCTAGCGTCCCAATCTTTTTGGTGATACTAACAGTGCCGGTCGGAGGCTTTACCGTGGCTGAACTTTATCCCTACCCGCGTTTTTCGATCGCCGAGCGCGACCGGCGTTGGCTGGCTGTGCGCGCGCTTATGCGCGAGCAAAATCTCGACGTGATTGTCACGCCACAGAACAGCGGCCATTCGGCCGATTACCAAGCCAACACACGTTATCTAACGCATTGCGGCGGCGGAGAGCCGGATGTTGCGGCGGTTTTCCCGATAGAGGGCGAAGTCACCGCGATTGCAACCTCGGCGGCGCCGCGCTGGCCGACGGTGCAGGATTGGGTAACTGACGTGCGCGAGGCACGGCGTAACTACGGTCGCGCAATCGTCGAACGTTTGAAAGAATTAAACGTCGAGCGGAGCCGTATCGGTATCACCGCCCTCGGCGATGTCGAAGGCACGCGCACGCCGGAGGGCACCATCTTCTACGGCACCTGGAAACAGATCCGCGAAGCTTTTCCGCAGGCCGATCTCGTCGATGCGACGGCCATCCTCGATGAAGTGCGTTACGTCAAAAGCCAGGAAGAGATCAACGTGCTGGTCAAGTCGATGGAGATCAACGAGCTGGCGATGCAAGCCGAAGTCGAAACAGCGAAAGCCGGTGTCAAAGATTGGGAAGTGTGGGCGGCGGTGCATTACGCGATGACGCGCAACGGTTCCGAGCTGCCGGTTCATTGCTTTTGGGTCTCAGGGAGAAATCCCAAACGAACTTTGACCCGGCCGAGCATGCGTCTGCTCGAGCGCGGCGACGTGATCATCAATGAGATCGAAGCATCGTGGATCGGCTATCGTTCCCAGGGTGTGCAGCCGGTCTTTGTGGAAGTGGTCAATCCGGTCCAAGCCGAGTTGATCAAAGTGCAGAGGGAAGTATTCAATCGCGTGCTTGAAAATCTCAAGCCCGGCGTCACGGTCGGTGAGTTGGCCGACCTCACCAAACGAACGGCGGCGAGCGCTGCTTCGAAGACCGGACCTGCGGCCGGCGCGCGCGCCGATCTCACCATGCACGGGCGCGGCGCCGGCGACGACGGGCCGATCATCACGCCGCACGCCAGAAGTCCAAAACAGCTTGGCGTGGCGATGCGCGAGAATATGGTTTTCATCTGCAAGCCGTCGGCGGTCTCGGCGGACGGCGAATATATTTGCCAGTGGGGCGACACTGTGATGGTGACGAAAAACGGCGGGCGACGACTTGGCAAGCGACCGCATGACTTGGCAGTTTCCGGAAAATAGCAGCCGTTCAAAACGTTCCAATCGTTCAAGACGTTTAAATGGTTTAAGACCCGGGATCGGGTCACTAAACTGGAGACGGGAAATGCCTTTACTACTGAGCCGCGATGAACTGAAACCGCTGCTTGATCTCACCAAAGCGATCGAGCTGATTGAAGACGCGCACAAGCAGCAAGCGAACGGCCAGATCGTGCCACACGCGCCGTACCACATTCCTCTCGGCAGCCATAGTGGACTCCGCATTGTCTCAGGCGCAGTCCTGGGAGCGCGGCGGGTCGGAGTTCGACTCGGACCCAACCTCGGTTTGGGCGGCGGCGATAAGATGTATGCGTTGCTGTTCGACGCCGACACGGGGGAGTTGCTTTCTTTTATGGGGTTTCCATTTGGCACGGTCAGAACCGCGGCAGTGGTGGCGATCGCGGCAAAACACTTGGCTCGGCAAGATTCGCAGCGACTGGGATTGTTCGGCGTCGGCAGAAACGCCTTCGGTATCCTCAAGGGGCTGCTTTCGGTCCGTCCAATTAGGGAAATTTACGTTTCGAGCCGTGATCCGCCCGTGCGCGGCATGGATGTGGTGTTGACCGCGACGAACTCGCTCACGCCTATTTTTCCCGAAGAGTGGGTCGAAGCGGGCACGCACGTGAGCAGCATGGGCAAGCCGACTGAATTGAGCCGCGGCCTGCATTTGAAAGCGAATCGCATCGTCGTGGGTAGCCAAGAACAAGAGCGCAACTACGGCGATCGTTCCGCCGCGTTGCCTTTGGTCGAACTGACGGCCGAGGGAAAACTCTCGTGGAGCCGGATTCCGGAGTTGGGCGAATTGGTCACCGGACAAGTTCCAGGCCGTACCAGCCGCGATGAAATCAATATTTTTCGCGAATCCCAGGGTGGTTATGGCGACATGGCGTTTGCGGCGTGGCTTTACGATGAGGCCAAGCGGCGCGGGTTGGGGAAGCAGATGGAACTATGATCATAAACACGTTCAAATCGTTCAATTTTTTTACGTTCAAAGGTTCAAGCGTTCAAGGTTCAAAGTAAGAGGAGCCGAGGAATGATGAAGTCAAAAAAACTATCACCGATAGTCTCGTTGATTATTGGAATGATGATCGCGCCTGTCTCTGCATTTTCTCAGACGGCGGCTCAGCTCGTTGAGGGTGCGAAAAAAGAAGGGCAGCTCGTTCTAAGCTGGGGCACGGGGACAATGGGCGGGATCGAGGGCGCGCAGGCAATGGAAAAGGCTTTCAACAAAACCTACGGCTTGAACCTGCCTTTTAAATTTA
>WNFR01003486.1_pt1 | contig 16258 bp, 15 predicted proteins | sample 5400221 | NCBI WGS metagenome assembly WNFR01 (sample SAMN13153357, study PRJNA577476) | soil metagenome | isolation source: 40 cm soil under Madrone tree | place: USA:California | collected 2016-06-14 | reverse complement strand
TCTTGCCTCCGTTCGTGATCTGGGGAGTCGAGAGGATTGCGTTCAATACTTCGCATTTCCTCGGCATGCTGCAGTACCGCTTGACCGGGCCGGAGCCTTCCACCACCACAGCGCGCAGCGGAAACCTGATGGAAATGATTTCAGCGCTCACTCCGGTGCAATTTTTCAGTACGCCAGGTCTGTGGGTAGGGCTGGCAGTCGCCGCGATATTCCTCGCCATTGCGGTGCGGCTACGGCGGTACCGCGAACCAATCTGATTCGCATGCTCGCTTGATTCAGTCCCTGGTGTAAGGAAAAACGAAGAGGAGCACAGCTGTAATGTCCAACTCGATGTTTAGGAGGAAAGATGGAACCACTTATTGATGTTAACTGCTCACCGATGGAATGTACTTCTCTCTCGCCGAGTGCCCCGATTTGGCAGGACATCCTGGCGCAGGCGATGACCGGAGAACTACTCGCTGCGATGAACTATACCTCCTTATCAGAGATCTGTGACGATTCCGCAGAAGTAGCCGATGCCTTGGAGCATTCGGAGTGTGAACGGGGCCATGCCGCTGCGTTCGCTGCCGAGGGCCGCAAGATTGGGGTGGAGGTCTGCAATAACGTCGACGCAAAACATTGGAAGCGGCTCCGCGACGCCTTCCTGCGCTGCATCGCCGAGCGGGACTTTATCGGCTGCCTGATCGTCCAGGAGATCATGCTGGAATCGTTCGCCGTCGCAAGCTATTCCCGCGTCGGGAAGGTGGGACCGGGGAGTCTAGGCGAGACCTTTGCCCGCATCGCAGCCGAGGAAGGAGAGCACGTCGATCACGCTATGTCGATTCTCAGGGCGGAGCGAACCCGAGACGCGCAGCGTTTCGATGACAAGGTCTACCGGCTGCATCTGGATGTGATGACCACGCTCGCGCAGATGCTGGCGAAGGAATGCAAGGATGGACATTGCGAAGTCTGCCACGCCAGCTGTGTGAAGCCATCACTGTTCGAGGTCAGCTTGTCGGCAGCGGAGCTTCGCGGAGCGTCGCTGCAACAGTATCTGAAGACGCTGGACATGCTGGGCATACCCGGGGAGGTAACACTTGCATGGGTTACTCAGCTGCCAGTTTAGTTGGGCGAGGGCCGACGATCGACGTCGAATTCGCTTTGATCGGGCATCAGGAAAGTTGGCGAGCGGCTGCGGACGTACTTGCTATCCTGCGCGGACCCGATCGTATGCCTCTGCCGGACGACGAGATCAAGGATATCCTTCCATGGATTCCGCCCAGAGTGGTATGCCATGTCGACGTCGGATCCATCACCGACGCGAAGGTGCGCGGCATCTACATCGACTCCTTCATTCCTCCCGACCGTCTCGAAGCCGCCTACGTCCACGAAAACATCACCCGCGTTCGAGCGGCAGCGTCCTGCGCGATCAAGGCAGGGGCCAAGATTGTGAGTCTCGGCGGATTCAGCTCCATTCTGATTGAGGGCAACTTCGATCAGCTTCCGGAAAGACACGATACGGTCTTTACGACCGGCAACACGTTGACAGTTGCTTTCATCGTTCAAGGCATCAAGAAGATGTGCGCGTTGGAGAATCGAAACCTCCGCAGATCAACGCTGCTCATCGTTGGAGCAACTGGAGATGTGGGTTCCGGCTGCGCTCGTTGTTTGTCGCCTATCGTGAGGCGCGTGCTGCTCAGCGCGCGCAACGTGGAGCGACTCCGCAGGCTCGGAGCGGAGCTGCAAGCCGAAGGAGTTCAGGTAGAGATCGCGACGGATCTCCAGCGATTCTCCGCAGAGGCCGACGTCGTGATCTGCGCGGCTAGTCTGGCGTCCTCTTCGCTTCTGTTGGGCCGCATCGCGCCCCACGCACTCGTTTGCGATGCGGGCTACCCGAAGAACTTGTCTCCAAAAGCGGAGATGCTTGGCGCCACAGTCTTCTTTGGAGGTCTGGGACAGATCACTGGCGGGATGAGATTCACGCCGGATTTTCATGGAATTCTGAATCGCCATCCGTTCCCCGATGTGGTCCATGGATGTCTGCTCGAAGGTATGGCTCTTGCCCTCGATGGTCGGTTTGAACCCTTCTCTCAGGGAAGAGGGTCCATCTCTCGGGAGCGGGTCGAGGAGATGGAGACCATCGCTGCACGGCATGGGATCTATCTCGCACCGCTTTACAACGCCGCTGGACCAGTGGAGGACGAAACTTCATTGCCAGACAGAATGGTCGAGGGCTCTGTTTTTCGCGTAATGGAGAAACGGCCATGGGCACAGATGTAACGATGGAACGGATTGCAGAAACGTCGCCACGGTTCGAGGCTAGGATTACCGGTGCCATTTATCTCTTCACCATACTGACAGGAATATTCGCCCACGGTTTCGTGAGCGGCAGCCTTGTGGTAGACGGCGACGCCGCAACTACGGCGACCAACATACTGATGCACAAGAGCCTGTTTCAGTTGGGCTTCGCAGTCTACCTCATCGAAATGGCGTGCCAGATCGCTATGACAGCTCTCTTTTATGACTTGCTTAAGCCGGCGGGCAGGAGTGTCTCTTTGGTTGCGGCGTTCTTAGGCCTCACCGGTTGCATCATCAAGACTCTTAGCCGCCTCTTTTTCATCGCCCCCTTGTTCATCTTGGGAGGCGCGCACTACTTGAGCGTATTCAGCGCGGAACAGTTGCAGGCGCTGGCGCTCCTTTTTCTTAGGGTGAATGACCATGGCGCCGCGATCGCCTTGGTATTTTTCGGATTCTATGCGCTCCTGACGGGCTACCTCATTATCAGGTCCACCTTCCTGCCTCGGATTCTGGGCGTGTTGTCGGTCTTTGGAGGTTTGGGTTGGCTGACCTTCCTGTATCAGCCGCTCGGATACCATCTGTTCCCCTATATTGCAGCCTTCGGCCTCCTCGGGGCAGCATCGCTAATCCTACGGCTCCTTGTGTTCGGCGTGAACGAACAACGATGGAAGGAACAGGCCAGCGCTGCACTGTCAACCGATCATGTGCCTCACTGAGAGGCACGTACAAAGCTAACAAAGAGGATATCCAATGAAACGCAACGACATGCTAACCACCGCGTCTCTGCTCTCGATCCTCTTCATGACGTTTCACCTGACGGACGACATCATCCGCGGGATGGCCTCGGGAAAGGTCTCAAACCTCTTTGGGGTGCTAATCCCGGTCGTCTGGCTGTACGGAACACTGGTGCTCGCCGAACGGCGATCGGGGCACGTCATCATCCTCCTCGGGTCGCTCCTTGGTTTGGTCGTCCCCGTCATCCACATGATGGGGAAGGGTGTCGGCGTCGGCGGCAACATCGCCAAGTCCAGCGGAGCCTTCTTCTTTGTGTGGACGATCATCGCGCTCGGCGTGACCGCGCTCCTCTCAGTCATCCTCTCGGCGCGTGAACTGTGGACCCTGCAATGGGGCCAGCCCCGGTAGTCCAACAACCCGAACATCGAAAGGCCCGCCGCACGGCGTAGGTGAATCTGCGACGCTGACTCAGCTACCGCTCAGCCATCGGCTGCCATTTCCGGTTCTCGATTGACGGGAACAGGCCTTAGCACTCGTTGAGAATAATTTATGCGCCGAAAGGCCGATTAGTAATGAAAAATGCGCTTCCGAGAAGTACTGAGCGTGTAGTCGGCAACCCGCAAGTTATCCACAAACGCGTTTCCGGTAAATGGCGAGGCGATCGACTTCCTTGAGGGTGTGATGCGCATCAAGAAACCGGGAGAGAATCATTGCCCACCTGGTCCCGAACATCGGCATGCTGGCCCGAATAAGCCGCCGGGATAGTTGAGCAGGCTTCGTGTGTACCTCGGGGAGAATTTGGAGCATCATATGCGCCATACCCTTCAGTTGTGAGTCTGCTTGTAAGGAAAGACTGGCAAGGTCCAGACAAGGAATTTCAGCTATGCAAATCACGATTCGAACTCTGGGCAATAAGAAATCACGCTCTCTTTTTGGAGGGTTCTGGCCCCTTGTGGCTCTGCTCCCGGCGGCTTCGTTGCTATTTACGGGTTGTCGAAACCCAAACGCTGCTGCTCCTCCACCACCCGCCGAGGTGGAAGTCGCCACAGTGGTGCAAAAAGATGTTCCCATCTACGGCGAGTGGGTTGCGACGCTCGACGGCTACGTCAATGCACAGATTCAACCTCAAGTGACTGGATACATCATTCGCCAGACCTACAAGGAAGGTTCTTTTGTGCGCAAGGGGCAAATGCTTTTCCAGATCGACCCGCGTCCTTTTCAAGCAGTGCTCGATCAAGCCAAAGCGCAACTCGCGCAAGCCCAGGCCCAACTGGGCAAAACTCAACTCGACGTGGACCGAGATACTCCTCTAGCCAAGGAGCGCGCCATCGCTCAGAGCCAATTGGACAACGACGTCCAGGCAAACCTCGCCGCGAAAGCGGCAGTAAAGGCTGCCGAGGCGCAGGTCGAACAGGCGGAGCTAAACCTCGGCTTCACCAATGTCACATCCCTGGTAGATGGGATCGCGGGAATCGCTCAGGTACAAATCGGAAATCTTGTCAGTCCAACAGCAGTGCTCACATCGGTCTCGCAGGTGAATCCCATCAAAGCGTACTTCCCGATCAGTGAGCAGGAATATATGCATTTCGCGGAGAGAATTAATTCTCATAACCAACAAGAAGTGCCGTCCGATGCGCCTCCCTTCGACCTTATCCTTGCCGACGGGACTGTTTATCCGCACAAAGGAACGCTTTTGCTCACCGACCGCCAAATCGATGTGACCACGGGCAGCATCCGTGTCGTTTGCGCGTTTCCTAATCCCAAAAACATCTTGCGTCCTGGTCAGTTTGGCAGAGTCCGGGCAGCCGGCGACGTTCGACCCGGCGCCCTTCTCGTGCCTCAAAGGGCGGTCACCGAACTCCAAGGAAGTTATCAAGTGGCTGTGGTAGGCAGCGACAACAAGGTAAGTATCCGGCCTGTCAAAGTCGGCGAACGCGTGGATGCACTGTGGATCCTGGAAAGCGGCGTCAAGCCAGGCGAGTTCGTGATTGTGGAGGGCCTGCAAAAGGTCCGGGACGGTGCGACTGTCAAGGTTAAGCAGCCTGCCGCCCCCACGAAAGGCAGCTGATTATGTCTAGATTTTTTATCAACCGCCCCATCGTCGCGATGGTAATCGCCATCCTGATGGTGATCGTAGGCACGGTAACCATTACCAGTCTTCCCGTGGCCCTCTTTCCTGATATCGCACCGCCCGAGGTTCAAGTTGTCGCCACGTATGTCGGCGCGGATGCGCAAACCATCGAGCAATCCGTGGCAACCCCAATCGAACAGCAGATGAGCGGCGTTGACAATTTGAACTACATGTATTCGCTGAACTCAACGGCAGATGGCGTAATGCGGCTCATTGTAGACTACGACGTCAAGACCAATCCGAACACGGATCTCATCCTCACCCAAATACGAGAAACGCAGGCGGCCTCACAACTTCCGAGCGATGTCACCAATTTTGGCGTCACCGTGCAGAAGACCGTAACGGCCCCCCTGATGCTGATCACGTTGTACTCGCCCAATGGCACTTACGATGCGCAATTTCTGGCTAACTATGCCTACATCAATCTTGCCGATCAGATCACACGCTCGTATGGCATTGGAAGTGTCCAGATCTTCGGGGCGGGCCAGTACGCCATGCGGCTGTGGGTCAAGCCTGACCAATTGGCCAAGCTGGCCATCACCGTTCCGGAGATTGTTACCGCAATCCAGTCACAGAACACCGTCAACCCTGCCGGCCAGGTGGGTAGCGAACCTGTTCCGAAAGGCCAGGAGTATACCTATTCCGTCCGAGCGCAGGGCCGCCTGAGCTCGCCCGAGGAATTCGGAGAGATTGTTGTACGCGAATCCCCTGGCGGAGCAGCCGTGCGGCTGAAGGATGTCGCCCGGGTGGAGCTTGGTGCCCAGAACTACAGCGTTGTGGGTCGCTTGAATGGGAAGCCCGGGGCCATCATCGCCGTGTATCAGTTGCCCGGTTCGAACGCCGTGGAGGCCGCCAACGCGGTCAGGAAACTCTTCGCCGATGTGAAAACTCGCCTGCCGAGCGACATGGACTACGTTCTTTCGCTGGACACTACGCTGGCCGTCACGCAAGGCTTGAAGGAAATCGTTCTGACTTTAATCGTTGCTATCATCCTGGTGATCATCGTTGTGTACATCTTTCTCCAAGGATGGCGCGCCACGCTGATCCCGCTGCTTGCTGTCCCCGTCTCTTTAATCGGCACATTCATTTTTTTCCCGCTCTTCGGGTTCTCCGTCAACACCCTCTCGTTGTTTGGACTCGTCCTGGCCATCGGCTTGGTCGTGGATGACGCCATCGTCGTCGTTGAAGCCGTTGAACGCCATATCGAGGAAGGTCTCGCGCCCAAAGCGGCTGCGCTCAAAGCCATGGAAGAGATTTCCGGGCCGGTGGTCGGCATCGCTCTGGTCCTTTCCGCAGTTTTCATTCCCACAGCCTTCATACCCGGCATCACCGGCCGCTTGTATCAGCAATTCGCTGTGACGATCGCCATTTCCGTAATTCTCTCTGCGTTCAACGCTCTGACACTGAGTCCAGCCCTTGCCGCTTTATTGCTGCGGCCGAGAACTTCCACTGGCGGACTTCTCAAAGTCTTTTTCAGGTGGTTTAACCACGCCTTTGCCAACGCGACTAACGCGTATGTTCGAATGTGCGGCGTGCTTATTCGGAAGAGTGCGATCGCGCTAATCCTGCTGGCCGCTTTTGGTGCTGCTGCCGGCTGGTTTGGAAGCAAAGTTCCTTCCAGCTTTTTGCCCGACGAAGACCAGGGTTATCTGTACATCAATTTGCAGCTCCCCAGCGCCGCCTCTCTTCAACGCACCGACGAAGTCGCTAGAAAAATCGAAAGCGCTTTGGCCGACACGCCAGGCGTTCAATACACGACCAGCGTTGTTGGTTTCAGCCTACTTAGCTTCGTGCGTACCAGTTACAACGCCTTCTTTTTCGTGACCTTGAAACCTTGGGACGACCGCAAGGCGCGAGCACAGCAGCTTCAGGCCATCAAACAGCGCATCAATCAGGAACTGTCCACGATTCCGGAAGGCATTGCTTTTTCCTTTTCGCCTCCCGCCATTCCGGGTGTTGGCACTTCCGGTGGCTTTACGTTTGTCTTGGAAGATCGCGCCGGCAAAGACGTCGGATTTCTTGCCTCGAATCTGCAAACCTTCCTCGCGGCCGCCCGGAAGCGCCCGGAGATTGCTGGACTAAGCACGACGTTTCTGGCCAGCGTACCTCAGCAGTTTGTGAACGTGGACCGCGACAAGGTCATTAAGCAGGGCGTCGCCGTAGGCGACGTCTACAAAACACTGCAGGCGTTCATGGGCGGCCTATTCATCAACTATTTCAACCGGTTCGGGCGGCAATGGCAGGTTTACATCGAAGCCGAAGGCGACTATCGAACCAGGGCGGAGAACGTCGGCCAGTTCTACGTAAGGAACAATAAAGGCGAGATGGTGCCGCTTGCGACTCTCACGCGATTTGAACCGCGTTCGGGCCCGGAGTTCACCATGCGCTTCAATGAGTACCGTTCGGCGCAGATCAATGGTGCGGCCGCTCCCGGCTACAGTGCCGGCCAAGCTATGGCCGCTCTCGAAGAGGTATTCTCGCAAACGATGCCCCGCGAAATGGGCTTCGATTATCTGGGGATATCCTTTCAAGAAAAGAAAGCTCAGCAAGGTGTGCCACCAGCCGCCATTTTCGGCTTCTCGCTCCTATTCGTCTTTCTTATCTTGGCGGCCTTGTACGAGAGTTGGTCACTCCCTTTCAGCGTCCTTCTGAGCACACCGATCGCAGTTTTTGGAGCCTTTGCCATCCTGTGGCTGCGCCGAACGGTTCTGGCCGCCTTCCTGCCGAGCTACATGGTGCAAATCGAAAGTGATGTCTATTCGCAAATCGGCTTGGTCATGCTGATTGGTTTGGCCGCCAAAAACGCGATTCTCATCGTCGAGTTCGCCAAGGATGAATACGAGAAGGGCAAACCTTTAGTCGACGCGGCTCTGGAAGGAGCGCGCTTACGCCTTCGGCCCATCTTGATGACTTCGTTTGCATTCATCCTTGGTTCCGTCCCGCTCTGGACTGCTTCCGGCGCGGGCGCTGTTGCCAGGCAGATCATGGGCACCACCGTCATCGGAGGAATGCTCGCTGCTAGCCTCATCGGGGTGTTTTTCATTCCTGTGATTTTCTACCTTGTGGAAAAGTGGTCTGGTGCGGGGGTGGAACCCGCAGCGGCTCGCTTGCCGAAGCCCACTCCCGCTGAGGGTAACTGATATGAACAAGGCCGTTGCCCTGCTGAGTGCCGTGATCCTGATTTCCGGCTGTGCCGTCGGACCGAATTACAAGAAGCCTGCCGTATCGGTCCCAAATACCTATCGTGGGTTGACGCCTGAAGAGGCCATGAAAACTCCGTCCGTCTCCATCGGCGGTCAGAAATGGTGGGACATCTTTCAAGACGAACAACTCCGCTCGCTCATCCGTACCGCGCTTCAACAGAATTTCGATTTGCGTATCGCCGCATCTCGCATTATGGAAACACAGGCACAACTCGGGATCACCCGCGCCGATCAATTCCCCAACGTCGGTGCGGAAGCTGGAATCTCCGATTCACGTTCAGCAAAATCCAAATTCCTTCCGGCTTTTGAAGGCAGCACCGGACACGTGAATCTATCCGCCGCTTGGGAACTCGACTTTTGGGGCAAGTATCGACGTGCAACCGAGGCCGCGCGCGCGAACCTTCTCGCCAGCGAATCGGCTCGCCAGGAGGTCGTGGTCACTTTGGTGGCCGATGTCTCCCGGGCTTATTTCCAGCTTCGAGCTTTGGACCTGCAGTTGGAAATCTCGAAGCGCACTCTCGCGTCGCGCCAGGAATCTCTCCGGCTCACCAGCCTCTTGGCTGACCGCGGTTCCACTTCCATGCTCGATGTGCGTCAGGCGGAACAATTGGTCTTCACGGCCGGCGCAGAGATTCCCGCCCTGGAGCAACAGATCGAGCAGCAGGAAAACTTCATCAGCATCTTGCTCGGAAAAAACCCCGATGTGGTTCCCCGCGGACAAAAGCTTACAGAACAGTATCATCCTCCAGAAGTCCCAGCGGGCCTAACTTCCTCCTTGCTGGAACGCCGGCCAGATATTCGCGAAGCGGAGCAACAATTGATTGCCGCGAACGCCCGGATCGGGGTCGCGAGGGCCGCCTATTTCCCTCAAATTTCACTGAGCGGAAGCGGAGGCTTCCAGACGGCGGCGCTCACCAACCTGTTCAGCGGTCCCTCCGGTACTTGGAACTTTGGCGCAGCGGTCACCCAACCTATCTTTACCGCGGGAAGAATCCGTTCCAATGTTCGCCTGGCGGAAGCGCAGCAGCAATCGGCCCTGCTTTTCTACCAACAAACAATTCAAGGCGCCTTCCGCAGCGTATCCGACGCCCTAATCGCATATCGCAAGACAAGAGAATTCCGGTCTCAAGAGGAACTCCTGTTCCAATCCGCGCAGGACTCCGCGCGCCTCTCTCACTTGCGCTATAGCGGGGGCGTCACTGGCTATCTCGAAGTCTTGACCAACGAAACCAATGCCTTCTCTGCCGAACTTGGCGTTGTACAAGCCCAACTCAATGAGTTGCTGGCTTTAGTTCAGTTGTACGAAGCACTGGGAGGCGGCTGGCAAGAATGACGCAACCTGCGAAAAGCAGATGTCAGCCCCCCGAGGTCTGTGAACTGGTAGTGGACCAGCCGCAACCTTCGATTGGCTGGCCCTCCTCCGGTCCAATCAGGGCCGAGGCGGTCGTGCGGCATATTGAGGCTGGTAGCGAACTTGGATTGAAATTCACGGCTGTGACCGAATCAAGACGGGCCGCATCTCGCTACCTTGCATACAAGGCTTCGGAACCCCTCTTGGTCCCGTGGCAAAAAGTAACTGCACGGTCCGCTTTTAGCGCGACCCTGGGCCGAACATAAGATATGTGCAGAATGAAAATCACGTCGATTCTAAAGGCCAAGGGAAAGCTACCATTTGCACCTTTAGGTTCTACACGCGAGGCGGGTATCCGGTGACGACTCATATAGACAAGTCGGGAACAGGGGAACCCAAAATGGAAGTCCCTGTCGAGTTATCAGGGACCAGAGAAGGAGAATACTGATGATGAGAATCCTTGGAATAACATGGAGCAAAAGTGTACTGGTTTCTTTCGACCCTTTCACAGGTGCGATAACCGAGAAGCATGCGTGGCTTAACCCAAACGAGAATTTCGTTGGATTGGCGTACGACTCTAATAGAAACAGGCTGTACGCCCTTTCCCAAGTATCCCGCAACTTATACTGCATAGACCCCATTACACGCGATGTTAAATTGATTGGAACGCTGACAGCAAATGGTAGTGACGTATCGGGACTCGCATATGACCCGACAACGGACACTTTGTACACCGTGATTCTGTACGGTGCTCCTCGGAGCGACTTGGCAAAGGTCAACATCGATAACGCAACCGTAAGCGTGGTGGGCAAGATTGCAGATGGTCTATGTATTAGTCTTTGCTGGAGAGAATGCGATGGGCAACTGAACAGTTATGTCATTTATGGAAGCGGGAGCTGGGATTCGCCGTACAAAGCCAGCATCGTGACCATCGATCCCAATACCGCCGGGATGACAACAATTTTTCAGACTACTTATCATACGATAATGGGTTTGGCGCGAATGCCCGGGCAGAACTCGTATGTTTCGTGGATAAACTGGACCACGCACTTCTACGGAAAAGTAAATTTGGATGCCCAGACTATAACCGCGCTGGCCAATAGTGATTTGGTCGATGTCATCTCAGGAGCCATGATTTATAGAAACTTTTATGTGGCACCGGCTCCCAATCTGCCTCCATGTTCATTTTCCGACGATGACTGTTTGGGCCGCTAGAATCCGGCGCCAACGGAATGCTTCCTAGAGTTCGCGATTGAGTTGCCCTTATTCGGAGTTGATCCCCCACGGCTCACCTTAGTTGCCTCTCTGATTTGTGGATAAAGGCCTATCACTAGCAAGTTGGCCCAGTGCCTGATTAAAGCTGCCAGCTCAACCGGTCGACGCAACACTTTCTTGAAGTTTACTCGCAGGAGTTTGAAATCCTAAAGTTTTTCTTGGCCGCTGATTTAATCGCAGCGCCACTTTGTCCAGATCCGCTTGCGTATAGCCGGACAGGTCAGTTCTCCTAGGGAAGTATTGTCGTAATAGCCCATTCGTGTTTTCGTTCGAGCCACGCTGCCAGGGGCTTTGCGGATCACAGAAATAGACTTTCACATCCGTGGCCATTGTGAAGGTCTTGTGTTTGGCCATCTCCAGTCCGCGATCCCAGGTCAACGAGCGGCGCAGCGCCGCTGGGAGTTTACGTGCATGTCGAGTCAGTGCAGCGACCACCACCGCCGTGTCTTTGCTGGGCACCTTGATGAGCGTCGTAAAACGTGAATGACGTTCCACCAAAGTCACCATGTGACTGTTCCTTGAGCCGCTCAGAAGATCGCCCTCCCAATGACCCGGTATGGCGCGGTCCTCAACTTCAGCGGGCCTTTCCCTGATGGAGATGGCATCTACGATTTGACCACGCGAGTCTCTAAAGACACGAGAGTGCTGCGAACGGCGGATGCGGCGCTTGGACCGCAGATGTCCAACCAGCTCTTTTTTCAGCGCTCCCCGCGCTTGAATGAACAGGCTACGGTAAATGGTCTCGTGGGACACGCGCAGGCTCTCGTCATGGGGATACTGGGTCTTCAGCCAACCGGAGATCTGTTCCGGCGACCAGTCCAACAGCAGTTTACTCGCAACGATCTCCTGCAGCTTCTCATGGATAGCAAGCAGGCAGGTTTTCGGCCGCAAAGCCGACTTCCAAGCTTGGGCATCCGCTTCATTGGCTCGATATTCAGGACGGCCACCATGACGTACCACTTCCCGGCTCACCGTCGACGCGGCTCGGTCCAGAAGCTGGGCTATCTTACGAATCGACGAACCGGAAGCAATCCCTCGAGAGATGTCCTCTCGCTCAGGCAGTGTGAGTGCCAGCAGCGAGCGTCGACGGGTTACCGGAACAATCCCACCGCGAAGCGACACCACACAGCGAATTGAGGAATGACTCTTGCCGAACGCGCGCCCAATCTCATGCAGCGACTGTCCCGCCTTCCAACGCCGCCACATGTCGCTCTTCTGCATCGCAGAAAGCCCAAATTGTTTACCTTGTCTCATGCAACACCACCTTTAGAGAGCAGACTTATATCAGATGGTGTTGCATCGACCCATTGAGACCACCGCCGTTACCGGAGAAGTAGAATTGGCTTCACTGTTTTGCTCTGATGAAAGCCCAGAAATCGAGCATCTCAGGTTCTCCGTCATCTACGGGCACAGCGGTCTCATCAATCGTGTAGCCTTCAGGAAAATCCGCAATGACTCCCGTACCAACGACCTGAATACGTTCTATGTCTTCCTCCGTAACCCTCCCGGAGAAGTAGGCTCGAATTTGAATGTGTCGGTCTTTCAGTCCGCAGGTGACGCGAACCAGTCGGTCCGTGACCTCCCCAAGCAGGGCACACTGGACGGAAAGTTTGAGCGTCAAGAGAGGCCCGAACGTGTTCATGACGGAGAGTATAGCGGCATCTTGACGGTCAAGGCGAAGCGCGTTTCGCTAAACGCTCCGCTCGGGGCCTGACGCGGTAACCGGACGAATGCTTTTGCATGCCCGTGTTAACCCCCGGAGACTCACCCGCAACCAGAACTGTAGAAGGGAAACCGTTAGACAAGTCCGTTAGACAACCGTGAGATTGTCCGTAACTTATTGAAAATAGGCGGGCGAGCCTGTAAGCCGGATTCTGAAAACAGAGACCTGAAATCAGTAAGTTGCGTGTTATCAACGCGATTTTGTCATCTATAACACTTTGAAACGTCATCGACGGCGGCAATTTGGTTAGGCACTGGTTAGGCAGCCAACGAGTCACCCACCGCTCCTTCTCCTCCCCGTAACCCGAGATTTGAAGTTCGGTGCGGGTGTCCGCTGCTGCATAACCTATAAGTCCTATTTTTTGCCTGTAGGCATATCCTTTCTCATGGCGTCATACAACAGTTCGCCGTGAATCGTGGTAATGACCAAAGCCAACAAGTTTTTCAAATCCTTTAAATCTTTATCTTCCCACTTCCGCGAGTAGTGCGTCTCGTCATTGCCGAGCCAAGTAGCTCGCTTCGCAGTCTCACGAACCATTTCGTTTTTCATGTATTGCTGAATGCAGGGGCCGAGTTCGATTTTCTTAATGTGCTCTTTTGCGTCGGGTTGGAGTTGGATGGCGTAATCTTTGACCAGAAACTCAAGGGCCTTCCTATATCCCGGACCTGCCACTAAGTACCACTCACTCTTCTCTGCTTTAGTTGCTTGATTATAGATGTCGTAGAAGTTGGGAGAGAGTGTTTTGATCTCGTCAGGGCAGGCAGCATCAGCGATGTTAAAAGGGATGCATTTTTTCAGGTTGTATTGCGCCGGTGTATAACGACCGTACCGGGCAACAAAAAAGTGACCGCATTCGCTACAAGGACATCTCAACACACGCTCCATTATGTCGTCACTAACAAGACAATCGTTCTTAGCGTCTTTTGGTTCGATTCCGTGATGGCATATCGGACAGTGGTCTGGGGTTCGGTCAATATTGAAAACGTGCTGTCTGCCGAGTTGGTCGTGAGTCTGAAACTGAATCATTCCAGGATATTCTCCTAGCTAGTGGTTCTGCGTCCACTCTTCATTCATTCATTCGTAGACGAGGAGTTGGGTAGTGGCGATGCCAAAGCGGTCGAGGCGTCGGCTTGCAAAGCTGATCTTAGCGGGTTTCGAGTCCCACTGTCGCATCCACTTCTATCCGTCGAACGATTTTCCATCGAACTGTTGTGTAGTTCTCCGTACCGATTCCGACATGTCTAGGCTGGAAATTCGAAGGCACTTGAGTCCTTCGATCTCGTCGTGATTTGAGCAGAGCTTGTCTGCTACCCATGTGCCCTTTGAAAACTTATCCTTGTTCCGTACAAAATGGCCTGATTTCACAACAGGCTCGACGCGGCGTATGTTTAGCTTTCTTAGCTGATTGAAACCCCGTTCCGCCGCAAATCGCTTCGCCGATCTGACTACCATCTCCCGCAACGTTTTCTGCCACGCGACAGAGTGCGCAGAATTTAGACTCTTGGGGTCGAAGTGAATATCAATTGTCCCTATCTCTCGACTGTGTTGAAGCAGCTTCAAAATCAGAGTGCCAAGGACGAAAACAGCAGACATGGACCAAACCAGGTCCGTCCTGGCCATTGATGGAACATCGTTTGTACTGTCGGTCACGCCAGATCGAAAGAGAGATTCATCCAGACTGGCCGCTCCCACGAACGCTGCCCCGTTCAGGGATTCGAGCATGGGGCAGATTCGCTTCAAAACCGGAGGCTTGAACAGATCAAATCTATCCGCAGTGTGATCGTTCCACGACCCTTGTTCTACAGCCCAAGCCGCCATCACAATCTTCCTTTGTCCCGGCGCAGGCACAGGATAGGATTCGTCCAAAAAGAAATAGTGCATATTACCGTCGCTCCTGACCGCATTCAGGGCAGAATCGCCCGCGTTGCGAAGGCGGAGGCGACTTTAGACGCACAGCTTTCTTTTTCGGATGTTTCTTCGCTTTTTTGGGTGGACCGATAGGACGTGGAATTTCTAATACGATGAAGCCTGCGCGGCGTTCACAAAGATCAGAGAGCCAAGCATAGAGCCATTTCGCGAATACCTTGAGAGCGAACTCAGCAACTTGCTTTTCCATCTCTTCCATAATTCCCTACTCGAAGTCAGGATTTGGCCCACTGCGTTTGCAGTCGGGGCCTCCTGCTCTTTGGCAAGGGTTATGGTTTCAAGATGGATGACATGGTCCTTTGCTGCGGTTTCTGTACGAACTTGACGATCACGCGGGAAAGGAGAAATCGCGCTCGATTCTTGATGCGGCCTGCTCCGCAGCCCATCGACGTAAAACTCGGGCTGAAAAATGTACTCGGCAAAGGCCGCGATTACGTGACACGGTTCGCAGGCGAACACCTGTTTCAACGTGTCAAGGGTGTTTCGTACAGTTAGCTCGTCGCTCGGTTTAATCCATGCCAGAAGCATTTCCTGCGACGACGACATAAATACAAAGTCCGGGCCTGGAAGATTGTTTACGGTTATCGCGCCTGGATTCAAAGGCTCGAACCTGACCGGCGGGACCAAATTCCGACAGTTCACAAGCGGCACGAATTGGTCAGTTTCAACCATTCTCTAAAGTTTCGCTCCCAGGTCGCGAGGTGTCAAGGGCTCTCCGCTCCTAATTTCTTCAATAGCCGCCAACGTGTCCCAACGGTCTAATATGTTTGAGAAGAATTGCCTCGTCGGAGGGAATAAAGCAATGTGCTCAGTCCTCTCAGCTACACCCACTTGGCTTGACTCACATCAGTATCTTGCCCTCTGGATAGAAGGAATCGCTCTTCTATTGATTTTCGGTTGGGACAGGTGGGACAGCCACCAGCAACACAAACAAACGCTTGCGCAGATGACGATAATGCAAAATCAGGCACGCGCAGCGGAGACGGCTGCCAATGCTGCGAACAAGAGCGCAGAGGCTCTCATAAACAGCGAACGTGCATGGGTCATCGCTGAACTCGCTCCTCAAGCCGCGCGGTTCGGTGACCACTGGTGTCGCTTTGTCGGAAAGGGCTATGCGAGCCTAAGCCCGGAAGAGATACGTGCTGGATACCATTTGAGATACAAGTTGAAACTCACAAACATGGGCAGGACGCCTGCACAGCTTCTTGGTTTCACGATTCGCTACAGTTGTCTCGGAGAAGGCGTTAGGGATTTGCCTAAGAATGCCGGAGGAAAACAGGCGAGTTCTCGCCCCTTTGAGCATTTGCTTGGAGGCAATGGTGAAGCCGTCGAGATTGGAGAACCTATTGTAGATGTCGGTCAGTACATGGGAGACGATGTGGAGGCGATCAAACGGTTGGAGAAGACCGCAGTCATTCACGGTGAGGCTAAATACCGCCACATGTTCAGCACGGACGATTGTTATGCCGATTTTTGCTACGTTTACACGGTGAGCGAAGAGCGACTTAGCAGCGTAGGCCGACACACCAAACAGAGACAAGAAAAGGGAGACCTTTCGCGGGTCGGGGTTAGCTGAATCCCTCTGTCTTCTAAGATGAGGCAAAATTCAGGACTGAGAGGCCGGGTCAGGTTTAATA
>WNFR01011296.1_pt1 | contig 16263 bp, 18 predicted proteins | sample 5400221 | NCBI WGS metagenome assembly WNFR01 (sample SAMN13153357, study PRJNA577476) | soil metagenome | isolation source: 40 cm soil under Madrone tree | place: USA:California | collected 2016-06-14 | reverse complement strand
GATTACGCAGCGCGGGACTGAGCGACCAAAGCCCGCACACAGGATTCAACGCGTGGCGCGATTTGCGACCAGCCGGTGCGACCGTTGGCTGTCGATGCAAACTCGAGCGCATCTCCGATCACGATTCGGCGAAACATTTTCGATTGCGGGTGGCGATTGGCGGCGATCCCATTGCTTCCATAGCGGGTTCCTGCGTAATTCGTTGCTTTAAATCCATAGCAAGCCCTGAGAATAATACCCAGATGAAAGCTCGCGAACGCGTCGCGCAACTGATTAAAGTTTGGCCGAAAGTTTATCCGGGCGCGCATTGCGAGCTCGATTTTCGTAGTCCGCTTGAACTACTCGTGGCGACGATCTTGTCGGCACAATGCACGGACAAGCGCGTCAATATGGTTACCCCAGCGCTGTTCAAGAAATATCGGACGGCAAAGGACTATGCGAACGCGCCGCAGGCCGAGTTCGAAAACGCAATTAAATCGACGGGATTTTATCGCAACAAGACGAAAAGCATTCGGGCTGCCATGCGCGTGATCGCGGAGGAATACAACGGAAAAGTTCCTGACACGATGGAGAAATTGCGCGAACTGCCGGGCGTTGGCCGCAAGACGGCCAATGTTGTGCTGGGCAACGCGTTTAACAAAAATGAAGGGATCGTGGTGGACACGCACGTGGCCCGCTTGTCGCAGCGGCTTGGACTGACGAAACAAAAAGACGCGGAAAAGATCGAGCGCGATTTGATGAAGCTCGTGCCGCGCGAGCATTGGACAGACTGGAGTCACTGGCTTATATGGCACGGCCGCCGCCGCTGCTATGCGCGCAAGCCGGATTGCAGCCGGTGCGAAGTTTTTCGGTTATGCCCAAGCGGCAAAATTTTCCTGCGAACGGGTGTGGCGCAGAAGCCCCAAGATTGATTGACGCGTTCCTTTCAGCGCGACTCAGCGGACCTAACCTTACGGGTACGCGTTCCGTCGTGCTCTGCTCTTTTTCGTAGTCGTCGAAACTGCTCGTCGAGTTTCTTCAGCTCCTCGTCGGACAAATCTTCAAGATCGACCAGTTCATTTCGTGCGTCTTTGAGGGCGCGGATGATCTCATCGAGTTTGAGATGCATTGCTTTGGCATCGCGGTTTTGCGTATTCTGGATCAGGAACACCATGAGGAACGTGATGACCGTCGTGGCGGTGTTGATGATCAATTGCCAGGTATCGGAAAAATGAAACGTAGGTCCGGTGAGAAGCCACACGAGGATGACGAGCACAGCTCCGGCAAAAGCCCATGCGCTGCCGAGAATAATAGAAGATTGGCGCGCGAAAACGCGAAACGCATCCTGGACGAAACAAAAAAAATCCCGGGACCTTTCGCGTTTTTTTAGCTTGTCGGTTTGAGTCTCGTTCACGGTCACTAATTTAGGTTCGCGCGTAATTTGGCGAATGCGTGCATAAGATCGAAATGAGCACCAACGAGTTGCCTCCAAACCCGGCATTGATTTTCCCGCCGGGTTAATGAAAACTAGCTCCCGAATTCATGCAGCAGGTCCCCGCGTTTTCACGTCTGCAAACTGTCCCGCCTTCGCCGGTGAGTGGGCCCAGGCCGAAGTTGTGGATACTGGATTCATGGCGGGACCTGATTCTTTACGTCGGCACGCCGCTTTTGCTGGTACCGGTTTTTGCGCTGGCCCAGGCGCGCTGGAGTCCGCAAGACATTTATCTCTTCGTCGCGGCGTTCGGCGCAATGGGACATCATTTGCCGGGGATGATCCGCGCCTATGGCGACCGCGCTTTGTTCGATCGCTTCAAATGGCGCTTTATTCTCGCGCCGCTGTTTCTGCTCGCGGTCTGCATGGCTTTTTTCTGGTGGGACCTCAAAGGAATCTTGCTTGTAGTTTTCTTCTGGGGCGTCTGGCACGGACTGATGCAAACCTATGGATTCTGCCGCATCTATGACGCGAAAACGGGAACCTTCGACGCTCTCACGCGCCGGCTTGATTTCGCGACATGCGTAATCTGGTTCGCCACCGCGGTGGCGCTTTCGCCATACCGGCTGAGCGATACGCTCGATATATATTACATGTGTGGCGGGCCCTTTATCCCGCCATCACTGGTGCATCACGGGCAGCAGCTGATTCTTTTCGCAGCCATCGCAGTTTCGGTCCTTTTTGTCCTGCATTTTGGGCGGATGTGGATCATAGGGAAACGGCCCAACCCCGTGAAAGCAGCCTTGCTGATCACGAGCATAGCGTTTTGGTGGTACTGCAATAATCTCGTTGCGAACATTCTAGTCGGCATCGCGTTATTCGAAGTGTTCCACGACGTGCAATACCTCTCGCTCGTCTGGATCTACAATCGCAACCGCGTGGAGAAAGACAGCAACATCGGCGGATTCATGCGCTTCGTGTTTCGACGGAGCGGATCGCTGCTGGGGCTCTACGTCGGCTTGGTTTTCGCCTATGGCTCGCTCTCTTATTTTAATGCGCATCTCGGAATAGACACCGTCAAACGCATTCTCACCGGCGTGGTCACCGCTTCCACGCTGCTCCATTTTTATTACGATGGATTTATCTGGAAAGTACGGGAACGCTCCACGCGCCAATCCCTTGGGCTCACCGGCGGAACCACCGATGTATCGCTGAGCGGTTTTCTCCCGAGCTGGGCGCTGCATGGCTTAAAATGGGCAGCGGTGTTTGTGCTGCCGTTAAGCGCGCTCTGGTTTTGGCAGACACACCTTATGGTCCCGGAAGTCCAACGGCGTGCATGGCTCGTAGCAGACGTGCCGGTAGGTGCAAAACAGCATTTTGATTATGGACTGGCGCTGCAAAAGGAGGGCCAATGGGAGCAGGCGGAAGAACAATATAAGATCGCGCTTGGCTTCAAACCCGCTGATGCCAAATCGCATATGAACCTTGCCGCTGTTTTCATGGCGCAAGCCAAATTTGATGCGGCTGCGCAGCACATGGAAGAGGCGTTGCGTCTTCAACCCAACAGCGGCGAGTTCCATTTCAGTTACGCTAGTTTGCTCCAGCGACTTGGACGCAGAGGCGAAGTTGGGCCTCACTACAAAGCGGCCGCGCGTCTGAAGCCGGACTCTCCCGACGCCCATTACAGTTATGCAGATTATCTAGCCTCAGAAGGCAAAAATGAAGGCGCCATCGATGAGCTTCGACAGGTTGTACGACTCAAACCCGATCACGTGGATGCCCGGATTCGTCTTGGCGATGCGCTTCTTGCGAAAAGCGATCTCGATGCGGCCAAAACGCAGTACATTGCGGCGGTTCGCTCGAATCCCAAGTTGGCGGTTGGTTACAACGGTTTGGGTAACGTGTACCTCAGGCAGGGGCAGATCTCACAGGCCATTGTTCAATTCAGTGAAGCGTTGCGCCTTGACCCCGATTACAAAGATGCCGAGGAAAATCTGCGCTTCGCCAAGGCGAGCGACGCTCAATTCTCTCCGCAAACGCGCAAGTAATCTTTGATCAGTGGCATCTGTCATTTCGGGCGGAGTCGAGAAATCTCTTACTTTTATCAGAAACCGAACCGCGATATCGCGGATGGCACAGATCGGAACAGAAAAGCCGAGAACCTGAATTTCGACTTAAATCCGCGTAACCCAGGATAAGTAATTTCGGACCATGCACTTTTCTTCCAGAGGTCTTCATCTAAACCTCGATGATGCGTGGCAAGATGAGCCCTTGGGCCTCCCGGTTGTTGATGTGCACAATTGGGGACCACAATTGCGCTTTTCTGCGCCGCCGCGGTTGGTCGCCAAGTTTTATCGCGACCACGAAACACACCTCGCGTTGCCCTTTCTGCTTTACGGCTCGGGCGATTTTCATTATCTGACGGCGCTCCGGTTGCGCTGCGTTGCCCGGCCGATCGTCGTTGTTTCGTTCGATAATCATCCGGATTGGGACGTGCGCCCACCGAAATGGGGATGCGGCGGCTGGGTCAATCGCGCACTGGAGCTTCCTCACGTGCGCCAGGTGAGCGTTTGGGGTTGCGGGAATTTTGAATGCTGGTGGCCTCACCAAATCTTCGGCAACCGTTACGCCGAACGCGCAGGCACTCTGGAGGTCCATCCATGGGCAGACGACCGTCCGATGAAAGATCGACAACGTCAGGGCGCCATCCTCCGTGACGATTGGCGCGAACGCTTCGAGCAATTTTTAAGAAGCCTCGGTGGAACGAATGTTTATGTGACGATCGACCTGGATTGTCTCTGTGCGGAAGAGGCGGTCACGAACTGGGAGAGTGGCCGCTTCGCGATTACCGATCTGCAATGGGCGCTGGGGAAATTGCGGGAATCTTCCCGGATCGTCGGCGGCGATATTTGTGGCGCCTACTCATCGCCGAATTACGCGCGTTTCAAACAACGCTTGGCGGCGGCGTTCGATCATCCGAAGCTTCTGCGACCAAGCGCGGACAAAATTCGAAGAATTAATTTCGCCGCTCTCGAAAAACTCTGGCCGCTGCTGTTGCCCGCAATTTATTGCTAGCTGAATGAAACCAGCACGATCCCGGCGCTGATCAGGCACGCGCCGATTGTCAGTCGCAAGTTTAGCTTTTCTTTCAGGATGACGGCCGCCATCAGCGTGATGAAGATCACGCTCAAACCTTGGAATGGATAAAGATAACTAAGGTCGAATCGCTGCAGCAATCCGAGCGTTAGAAAAAACGAGATCGTCATCAGAGCAATGCCCCCGGCAACCTGCGAGATGAACCGCAGGTTACGAAAACCGCTCGTTGTCGTGGACTCCATGGCTCTCTTCAGGATGAGCTGAGCCACCACGAAGCTCAGCAGAGAAGCAACGATGAAGAAAAAAGCGAGAAAACTCACAGGCGTTCCTCTATCTGTGCAACCGGTTTTGCAACCAGCGCTAATCCGATAACGACCAGCGCAATACCACACCAGCGTAGCGGTGAGATCAATTCGCGCAGAAAAATCCAACAGCCGAGCGGGACAAGGATATCGACCACCCGCGAAAGAGGAAAAGCGATGGTGATTGGAATATATCTGAGCACATAAAGCCAGCTGATGAAGCTGGCGATGATGAGAAGAATCGCCCACCACACGAGCGGCGAAGCCAAACCGTTGATTCCTGTCCAGGAAAATGCGCTGTCGGGCTCCGCAACGTCCGTGGCGCCACGTTTCAAAAGAAGCTCCGACACGAACACACACAACACGCTCAACGCCAGTTGCAGCCATGGATTGCCAAAACCGGATGGTCGACCCCGCAATGGTTTATTTCTCATGTCGTTTGTCATGTCGAGCGGAGTCGAGACATCTCTTATCGTTCGCAGTCCAACCGGCGAAGCAAAGCGCAACAGTAAGAGATTCCTCCACCGGTCGGAATGACAATGACGCGTCCTGCGACCTGACGGCGGATGACTTCATAGTTCGTCGGCGTTTGGAAACCGCGGCAAAACAGGATCATGCCGGGTTGGCCCCAGATATTTGATGACGCGACGAAATATCGGATTGAGCAGATTGCTGGTATGCATCACGTACAGGTCGAGCGGCACGAGCTCGCAATCGAGATGCAACTTGGGCTCATAGTTTAGCGGATTGCTGTAGTAAAATTTCAACCGTTGTTGCAAGGACCAGGAAATAATGTCGCGCAGTGTGTAGAAATACAGGTGCAGATCAAGCGCGACGCCGTAATCCAGCCCAATGCATTCGTCATAAATCTTGTCATCGCAGATGAGGCAAAAACTGAATGCGACAATTTTGCCGCGCTGCCGCCAGATGAAGAAACGCGCTCGCTCTGGCATCCGCTGGCTGACGGCGCGAAAATAATCTTTAGTCAGCGTTTCGAACTTCAACGGGGAACGCTCATGCACGGCCAGATAGAGCGGATGGATCTCGTCAACCCAAGACGTGATGTCATTGACGACCTCCATGTCGATCTTCGGCGCGCGTTCGGCTTTCCGGAATTTTCTGCGCAAATCTTTCCGGGTCGCCTTGCTGAGCGTGCGAAAATATTCATCCCAGTTCTCATAATGAAGCGCCAGTCGCGTCATCGGCATACTCGGAATCCGCGCATAACCATTTGAGGGAAACGTTTCGAGTGCCGAGCGATAGTTCGCCGGAAAATCCTTCAAAACGACCAGGGAAGCTTTGTTTTGTCTGGCATAAGTCCGGAGGCTCGCCTGCAGCGCTTGCGCCACCCACGATTCGTCCTTTTCATCGCACGCGCCGAGGTCGCCCGTGCCGGCCGTGCAGCCAAGCATCAAGACGCGGGCGGTTAGAAAGCGCGGAAAAATTTTGCGAATCACATCGACGACGGAACGAATTTTACCCGGCACACCTTCGACAAGATTCTGCCGGACAAGAAATACAGGCTGGATTGCCCGAATTGTGCCAGCCTGATCCCCGAGCAGCAGGTAATGATGTTCAAAATCGCCTTCCAACGTTTCTTCGACGATCTCGTAGTAACGATGATTTTTGCACTTGCTCTGAAACGCCCGTTTCCATGCGCCGCAACTCTGCAGCTCAGCGCGCGTAACAACTTTCACCATGTCCTGTGGGAAAGGGATAGTGTTGCCATGCGCCATAGAAAAAGAGGTAAAGGATGGCCGATTAAACCCGCCGACAAGCGAGAATACGAATTTACTGGCGCTGAGCTTTTCTCAAGCTTGCGCGGCTGAAGGTCATGTCGTCCCTTGTCGAACATGTCGATCTTTGCCCCGTTGGTCACGCAGGAAACAAACCGACCGTGAACGAAATTCCGAGCCGTCTTGTCAAAGTTTTGCAGTACCGAGTTCCAGTGAATCCAAGGGGAGAGTTTTGTGTGCGATCGAAGGTGGTTGCGACTGCCGCTGCTGTGACGCTGGCAACCGTTCTCGGCCTTGTGGATTATCTTACGGGTCGCGAGTGGGCAATATCGGCTTTTTACCTGCTGCCCACATGCCTCGCGGGATGGATGGCCGGGCGCTCGGCGGGATTCGCAGTGGGAGCGCTCTGTGCTGGTGCATGGTTCCTCAGCGACGTGTTCAGCGGGCCGGCGTATCAGCATGCGTTGATTCCCGTTTGGAACGCCATCATGCTTTTTGTGTTCTTTTTCGTCGTTGTCTGGTTGCTGACGGCGTTTCGCAGCTCTCACTACCATCTGGAACAAACAGTGGAGTGCCGAACCGCTGCGCTGCGGGCGGAGATGGAAGAACGCAAGCGGCTGGAACAAGCGAAGCTCCAGGTGGAGCGTCTTGCGGTGGTTGGCTCGATGGCTGCCCAGGTTGCCCATGAAATTCGTAACCCGCTCGGTTCAATTTCCCTCAACCTTGACCTGATCGAGCAGGAACTTAACGTTTTCGCAAATTCCAACTGCCGGTCGGCTGCCGAATGCCAGGTGCTCCTGCGCGAGATGAGTTCGCAGGTATTGCGAATCGGTCAAGTGCTGCAGGAGTATCTCCGATTCGCGCGAATGCCGAAGTCCGAGCGGGCTGTGGTTTCGCTCAAGGGCTTCCTTGAGGAAAAACTTAATTTCGTGCAGCCGTTGCTCGATCAAAAGCACGTGTACTTGAGGAGCACGCTTGATCCGAACTTGCCACCGGTTTACGTCGATGCCGAGCAGCTCTGGGAAGCCTTTTTAAACTTGATCCGTAATGCATTGGATGCGATGCCTGATGGAGGAAACCTGACGGTCAGCGCCCAAAGGAATGGTGCGGGGGCCTTGGTATCTATCAGCGATAACGGTCGTGGCATGACCGAGGAAGAAGCTCGAAATCTTTTTGTCCCATTCTTCACCACGAAGAGCGATGGCACCGGCCTCGGTCTCGCCTATGCCCAGCGGGTCGTCAATGAACATGGCGGGAAGATCGATTGCGCTACGGCGCGGGGGAAAGGCAGCACTTTTAGCATTCAACTTCCGTTGGCTGTTGGCGCATGATATGACGATTTTCTTGTTCCAAATGTCGCACTTCCGCCACCGGCTGGTAATCACCGCGGGGTGGTCGAATTTGTTGGTGCGGAAGATCATTGCACCTGGGCGATTTGCCGGGTGGCACGGTGCTATTCTTTGAAAAGATTATGGACGAGTTGCAGGACAAATCTGTTTTGGTTGTAGATGACGATCGGGGAATGCTGAGGGCGATGACTAAAGTGCTTGGCAGTGAAGGCATGCAAGTCACCGGCGTGTCTGATCCACTTATGGTTGCGAAGGAACTTGCGGACTCTGAAAAGCGATTCGACTTGGTTATTACCGACCTGCGGATGCCAATGTTCAGTGGGCGCGGCGTTTTGGCGCTGGCCAGTGCCCTGCCGGAATTGCCGGTTATCATCATCACGGCATTTGGGGGGCCTGATGTCGAAGCTCAGGCGCTGAGCCTGGGGGCATTCGCCGTTCTCGAGAAACCCATTGCTGCTGCTCAATTGATAGAAGTGGTGAAGCGTGCTTTGGCACAATCGCCAACACGAGAAGCATAGGACGTCAGATATACGGTCAGGTCCTGGCGTCGCCTCATCAAGAATCTTCATGGTCGTAGACAGACCTTGTTAGGCAGCTTAGCAACGCCGCCTAAGAAGAATTATAGGGCATTTCAAAGCGGAGTGATTCAATCTAGTCTGCCCTCCGCAGATCGGAAGAAACATCCACTGATTCGCGGCGTTTTGTTGTTTCTTGCTCTGTGACATTTTCCACCTTGAGCGTGCCGCTGCGAATATGGAGATCGCGCTGCGGAAACGGCATCTCGATCTTGGCCTCAAGAAATTTCTCAACAATGGCGAAGTTGAGGTCGCTGCGATAGCGGCTTGGACGAGCGCTCATCTCACTGCTCCAGACCACCAGCTCGAAGTCGATCGAGTTGTCACCGAATTTTTTAAGGAAAACGCCCGGAGCCCGGAGCCGGTTCTTGTAACGTATTGGGATTTTCACGTCCCACAGCCAGCAGAGTGTCGCGCACTTTTGCGATATCGCTGCCATAGGCGACGCCGACGGGGATGCGGAATCGCACCCGCCGATCGGTATAGGTCCAGTTGGTCACGGGTGAATCGATGAATTTCGTGTTTGGCACTATCATCATGATATTGTCGTTCGTGCGAATCACCGTACTGCGCGCGCGAATGCGTTCCACTTGACCGGCGATTCCCGCTACCTCGACGCGATCTCCGAGAGTAATCGGTCGCTCGGCCAGAATGACCAGACCGCTGATGAAATTGCTGGCGATGTTTTGCAGACCGAAACCGACACCTACGCCGACCGCGCCCGCAAAGACCGTCAGCGCCCCGAGATGGATGCCGGCATTATCCAAGACGATTAAAATCCCGACAATTAGCACGATGTAGCCGACGATTTGCGCAATCGCGTGCTGCAAAGCGCGGTCGAGGCCGCTTCTGGTTAGGAACCGATTGAAGAGGAAACGTTTCGTGCGGGACGACAGCCAGAAAACCCCGATGAGCAACGCGATCAGAAGAAAAATTTGTAAAAGGCTCAGCGTCACACCCGGCAACGGGGCGTTCCAGTAAAGTGGAATCCCGGCTGCGTTGATCGCGCTGACGATGAAGAAGATCAGTGCCGCCAGGCTCAGGAGCGTGGTAAGAAGCGCGATCAGATTATTGTCGATCTTGAACCGGCTCAGAACACGGCGGATCGCAGGGCTCTGTAATATCCGCGCCACGATGAACCCGGCTGTCAGGAAAGCTGCGAACGCAATGAGCCCGAGAAACGTGACGTAGTGGCCGCCGATGTAAAACAGCGGCCGCTCGAGAAGCGTCAGGTCCACGTTCTCTAGTGTGAACGCGTTATGTGGCTTCGCAACAGCAGAGGTTACTCCGAGCCATAGCCGAACAGGCGGCATGGGTCATGGGCCGCATAGGTCGAGTCTTCTCCAGTTACGGGAGTCGACATCTACGTCTAACTTACTGCGGCTTGGCGCGCTCTTCGATATACTTAATGACGTCGCCGACCGTCTGCAGCTTTTCGGCGTCTTCGTCCGGGACTTCGACGGAAAATTCTTCTTCAAACGCCATCACCAACTCGACAATGTCCAGCGAGTCCGCGCCCAAATCCTCAATAAAAGAGGCCTGCGGCGTAACCTGCTCCGGGTTGACGCCGAGTTGCTCGACGATGATGTCCTTAACCTTTTCTTCGATTGATTTTTCCGCCATAAAATTTGTTCTGTTGGTGTTGATCGCGCGTGGAAAAGCCCGGCAATTGCCGGCACCATCCGGGCACAGCATGGCAAGTAAATGAATTAGAGAGCTTGTCAATCAATTTCAGGAATTGTAGAGGCGTGTGTGCTCACGCGCAGATCTGAATCGTTGCGGCTGCGGCCAGCTGCCGCTACACCTTCGGGTTTACTTCTTTTATTGTTCGAGTAGATGGAAGCGATGTCCTCTTCCACTGTCGAGCCTGCGGATTTTCTCGATTTGAAGTTGCTGCCTGCGTGGGTGAAAGAACCCACTGAGCCGAGGAACTACGAGCATTACACAGGGGAAGAAGAGGGAAGGCGACCACGCGGTCGACAGCATCCTGCGCGCGATAAACGCGACGGCGGCGGGAAACGCCGAACAGCCAACATCCGATCCGCCGACGGACGGGATCGCCGTGGGGAGCATCCAATCCGGCGACGGACAGATTCGCCGGGGCGAGCATCCGCGGCCGATAACGAGAAGGATGGCGGATTGCGAAAGAAGACGGCTGGGCGTGAGTATCGTCCGCACGAAGCTAAAGATCGCCTTTCACAAGATCAGGATACTGCGGTCACGGGATCGCCGCTGGAAGTTACGATTCGTTTTCTACCGTACTCGCCGGCGTTCGAGAATGTAGTGGCACAGATTAGGTCGGGGTCAGTTGCCTATTCGCTTTTTGCGCTTGCGCGCCTGTTCCTGGAAAAACCGGAACGCTATGAGGTTCGCTTGACGGCAAAGGCGGAATCGCCGCTTTACCAAATAGGTGAGCATGGGGCCGCATCTCTTGATCAGGAATTTCTTGAGCGGAATGCATTTCGATTCGCCCACGAGGATTTCTACAAGATCGACATCACGCAATCCGATCCGATCAAGGGAAATTTCTCAAACGTCGCACGATGTCGATTGAGCGGGACGTTGCTTGGCCCGACCAATCACCACAATTATCAACCGCAGCTTCGCAGCCTTTATGAACAGCGCTTCAGTCGTCGAATGAGCTTTGCCGATTACCAGCGGCAAATCGAAATCGTGAACGACCCGACATTGATCGAGCGATGGAAGGAAGGAGCGCGAACAGTGACAACATATACAACATCGCGCGAAGAAACGCCCTCGACATTCTCCTCCGCAACGGAAGCAGAACGACATTTTCGTTCGAATTATTTACTGGGCCTGCTGCACAGCGTAGAGGAAGTGATCATGGGGGGAGTTCTAAGCCGGCGTGTGCCCGATCGCGTGCTCAATCGTGCGATTGAAGATGCTTGGGCGGGCGAGACCCGCTCGCCATCGAACATGATGCAGGAATTGGCCGGCCGATTTCGACAAGCTGGCCTCAATGTCTTCCGGCATCGCCGCGGCATGTTATTCGTCTCGCCAATCCGGGTGCGACCCTTTGTCCACGCGCAAGCTGAAGTATCTTCGTCGGTGAATGCGATCCTTGGAGCCCTGGCGGCAGCGCCGGGGATTAATCGCAAAGAATTTTTTGAAAAATTGATTCCTGATGCTGCGAGCGAAGGGGCGGACTCGCGCAAACTCGCCTTTGCTTCCGACCTTCGCTGGTTGATTAACGAAGGCTACGTGATTGAGTTCAACGATGGCTCGCTGGACGTTCCCCGAGGAAAAGCGAAATCTGCTGAAGTAGCGGCTGCCCCGGCCGCAGATGGAAGCCTGGCGCTCGCCTTGGTGAGCCCCTCGATGCTCTACACGCCGCTTACGACCTTGAGCGATGGCGGCGAATCGCCTTCGTCGTAGCGGACGATTTCGTTCTTTTCATCCAATACAAGAATCCGCGGCCGGTGAATTGCAGCTTCCTCCGGCGCGAGGCGCGCAAAGCTCATAACGGTGAGGCGGTCGCCAATTTTTCCTAAGTGGCCGGTGGCACCGTTCAGTTCGATAATTCCGCGCTGCGGCTCCCCGTAAATCGCGTAGGTTTCGAAACGCTCGCCGTTGTTTAGATTTCCGACGAGGATTTTTTCGTATTCGAGCAGCCCAACCAATTCAGCCAGATCAGATGAAATCGTCAGACTGCCTTCGTAAGCCACGCTCGCACCCGTCACGGTAGCGCGATGGATTTTCGATTTGAGAAGGATGAGTTCCATCGACGACGGCTAGATCGAAAATCAGAGAGCTCTCGTTCAGAGCTAGATGATGCCGGCTTTTTTCAAAGCGCGATACGCGCCATTTTTATTGATCGTCTTCAGACCTCGCGCGGTCACGCGAATACGCATAAACTTCTTCAGCTCCGGCACCCAGATACGGTGCTCATGCAAATTGGGCGCGAAAACGCGCGGCACATTCTTCGTGATGTGGCGACCGACTCCGCCCTTTTTCTTGGCCAGACCACGCCGGTGAATGACGCTGCCGCGCGACGCTCTTGATCCTGTAATGCTACAAATCTTTGACATGATGTAACTCCAAAAGAGGCGCGTAAGCTGCCGCGCACAGGCGCGTCGGTCAAGTGAATGTTAACCAAGAATAGACACCAATAAACACGAATGGAGAACGATTCTTGTGAGGAGGCTCAGGCACCGGGGCTACGCGTTACCGCTGGGCACGTCACAACGTTCCACCTCGGACGACTCAGCGGTCCGTCCCTGCCGTTCGCGGTCGGATTGAACGGGCAGCCCGTGGCGCGGTCAAATTTATCTCGCGCAAGAGGCCACCGATTTCGCAAGATCGACGGCGCATTTGATACATGACGACAAAAAATAATCAGAAACTGCGGATCGGAATTGTGGGAGGGGGCAGCATTGTTCGCGCTCGTCACTTGCCAGCGTTAAAAAAACATCCCGAAGTCGAGATCGTGGCCGTCTCTAATTCAACATACGAAAGTTCGGAAAATTTTTGCCGCGAAAACTGTCCGTCGGCCACGCCGATGCAGAACTGGGCCGATCTACTCGCCCTGCCTGACCTCGATATTATTTGGATTGGCACGCCGCCCTACATGCATTCGGCGGTAACGATCTCGGCCCTTGAAGCGGGCAAACACGTTTTTTGCCAGGCACGGATGTCGATGGATCGGGCCGAAGCCGAGGAAATGCTCGCAGCATCGAAGCGATATCCCGAGTTGGTAACGATGCTTTGTCCGCCCCCCATGGGGATGCGCGCTGATTTGCTGGTGAAAAAGATCCTTGCTGAAAATTACATTGGCCGTCTGCATCACGTGCGCCTGCAAAGCTTTACCAGCAATTATCTGGATCCGAACGCTCCGCCGCATTGGCGACAAAGGATCGAGATCAGCGGACTGAACGTGCTTACGCTGGGGATTTACGTCGAAGTGTTACAACGCTGGCTCGGAGACATCGCCGGCGTTTTCGCACGCGGCAAAATGGTGCACCCGTTGCGCCAGGGCTATGAGGTGATCATTCCCGATTTGTTGACTGTCCTTTGCGCGTTCGACAATGGCGCGGAAGGCGTGCTTGAATTCAGCGGTGTCGATGCCATGGCTCCCGGTGATCGACTGGAAATTTACGGCAGCGCCGGCACTCTCACGTACGATTTTGGCTCCGACGTTGTGCAGGTCGGCAAACTCGGCGATCGCGCCCTGCACGTGGTCGATCTTCCGCCGGAGCTGGAAGGCGAATGGCGCGTAGAAGAAGATTTTCTCGCCGCGGTAAAATCAAAGGGGCGCATTCGGCCGCGGCCAAATTTCGAAGAAGGCGTTCGCTACATGCGCGTTGTTCAGGCCGTGGCCGATTCACGCGCGCGCAACCAGTGGGTCGCGATTAAGTAGTTCGCCTCTGGCCGCTCGCTCGCTCGCGCTTGCTAGCGACTGCATAGGCCGAATAAATCAGCATAATCCTCGTTAGGCTACGCGGAAGATTACTTTATGCCAAAAACGACTCCAGAAAACCATCTTGAAGAAGATATCAGCATTCACATTTTCACCGTTTCGTCTGCGATGGTCGGCGTGTGCCTGACTGTCATCGGCCTTATCCGCGTCGTCATCACTTTCGGAAAGGCGGATACCGTGGCTGACGATCTCCTTGCCGCTGATGCGTTTTTATTCCTCTTATCCTGTCTGCTTTCTTATTCCGCGCTACGAACCCGCTCGAAGCGCCGAATGCATCGAATGGAGCGCATCGCTGACGGCATATTCATCCTCGCCATGATTTTGATGGTCGTTATTTGCGGATTTATCACTTACGCTATAGCCCTTCCCGGAAAGTAACCGTCGCGGCGAAGTGGCCTGACGATCCGCGCGCAAGGCACGACAAACCTCGACCTACGGCGGAATAAAAAAGTTCAAGCCCCGGAGAAGCAGGTAGGCTAAGCCTCCGGAACACGGGATCGTAAAAATCCAAGCCCAGATAATCCGCTCGACGACGATCCATTTCACACCGCTGAAACGCTTCACCGCGCCCACGCCCATGATCGAAGTGGAGATCACGTGAGTGGTAGAGAGCGGAATGCCATAGTAGCTCGCGCCTTGAATGATCAATGCGGCAGTCGTTTCTGCCGCAAATCCATGCACTGGTTGCAATTTCACCATCCGGTGACCGAGTGTCCGAATGATGCGCCAACCGCCCGCGGCCGTTCCCACCGCCATGGTCACGGCGCAGAGACTGATAACCCAAGTGGGCAGCACGAAAGCCGTCGTTTTCAGGAAGTCTAGCCAGCCGGGCAGATGATCGAAGCTCCCGGCTTTCGTGCCGGTAAATAACGCGAGCGTGATGATGCCCATTGTCTTCTGGGCGTCATTCGTGCCGTGGCTGTGCGCCATCCAGGCCGCGCTGAAGATTTGCAGTTTCCCGAAAAGCGATTGCACAAAGTGCGGCGTAAAACGATGCAGCGTCACGAAAAGCAAAAACATCAGCAGCGCGCCGAAAATGAAACCTGCGAATGGGGACGTGATCATGGGCACAATAACTTTCGGCCACACGCCCGCGTTCCATTTTATGACCGACCAATTACCATGTGCGGCGGCCAGCGCTGCTCCGCAAAGTCCACCGATGAGAGAATGGCTCGAACTGGATGGCAAGCCGAACCACCATGTGGTGATGTTCCATGCGAATGCGGCGATGACTGCGCAGAGCACCGTCGGCATTGTGACGACGTTGGTATCCACCAGCCCCTTTCCGATCGTTGAAGCCACTGCGCCGCCAAGGAGCGCACCGGTGAGATTGAAAAACGCCGCCATCGCGATTGCCCTGCGCGGCGTCAGAACTCGTGTCGAGACCACGGTGGCGATCGCATTCGCGGCGTCGTGAAAGCCGTTGCTGTATTCAAAAATGATCGCCGCGAGGACGACAGAAAAAAAAGTAAGCATCAGCCGCAGTCGGCTACGAATACTTCAGCGCCACTTCGAGGACGATGTTTCCCGCATCCCGACAGCGGTCGACTACCTTTTCCATCAACTCGAACAGATCGCGCAGAAAAATCACCTGCTTTGTCTTGTAATCGCCCTGGTAAAGATCGCGCAACAAATCGAGCTCCAGTTTGTCGGCTTCGCCCTCGATCGACTGGAGTTTGGCGTTCATTTCGCGCGCCGTCGCTGCGTCAGTTCCCTTGCGCAGTTGTTTCACCATCGCGAGCACGGTCTCGGCCGCTTGATCAAGGAGCTCCACTTGTTTGCGGAAACTGCGACCTTGCAAATCTTCCGGGCAAATCAAGACGCGCTCGCCTATTTTCTCCACCGTCTTCGGGATTTTATAAAGCGCGGCCGAAAGCGCCTGAATGTCTTCACGCTCCAGCGGGGTGATAAACGTTTTGCAAAGCTCCTCGGTCAGCTCCTGGGTGATTTGTTTGTCTTTGCGCCGGCTGTGCACGAATTCTTCCAGACTTTGCGGCGACTCTTTTTGCTCGAGCCGCTCCAGCAGCGCGATCAAATGATGCACGCTCGCGTCCGCTTGTTGCGCGCTCGCCTCCAGCAAATCGTAAAACTTTTGGTCGCGTCCGAGGATTTTTTGGATCGACAACATGATTGTCTCAGTTGTAGCCGGGGTCGCTGACCCCGGCCAGCTCATTTCTCGCCGGAGCCAAGGCCGCGCGGTCGACGATTACGGCGCCTATTAGAGCATGGCACCGCGCATGATTACCAACGCGATGCTGAAATAAATAATAAGTCCGGTAACATCCACAAGAGTAGCAACAAACGGGGCAGAGGAAGTTGCCGGATCGGCGCCGAGGCGCCGCAAAATAAATGGTAGC
>WNFR01008702.1_pt1 | contig 16268 bp, 16 predicted proteins | sample 5400221 | NCBI WGS metagenome assembly WNFR01 (sample SAMN13153357, study PRJNA577476) | soil metagenome | isolation source: 40 cm soil under Madrone tree | place: USA:California | collected 2016-06-14 | reverse complement strand
GAACCAGGAAGAAGTCATGCGAGCGAATGTCCGGGAACGGACCGAATCACAACAACGTACCGTGCAAAACGAGAGCCGCGACGCTGAAATAGATGATCAAGCCGGTGACATCCACAAGCGTCGCCACGAAAGGAGCAGAGGCGCTGGCGGGATCGAAGCCGAGACCGCGAAGTATGAACGGTAAAATAGAGCCGGCAATGGACCCCCACATCACAACCCCAACGAGGCTCAACGCGACGGTCAAAGCGACAAGAAAGTAGTGCTCGCCGTAAGCATTGAACAAACCCTGCCACAGGAGAATGCGTGCTAAACCAATGGATGCCAAAATCAGCCCCAACCCCAGACCTGTAACCATCTCGCGCCGGATGACCCGCCACCAATCTCTAATTTTTACTTCTCCCAGCGCCATGGCGCGAATTACTAGAGTGGTGGCCTGCGATCCTGAGTTGCCGCCGCTGCTGATAATCAGCGGCACAAACAGCGCCAGGACCACCGCCCGCGCGATTTCTGTCTGGAACTGGCCCATGGCGGTGGCGGTGAGCATCTCGCCCAAAAAAAGCGCGGCCAACCAACCCGCCCGTTTTCGAATCATCAGCAGCAAGGGAACCTGTAAATAGGGCCCCTCGAGCGTTGCCACGCCGCCGATTTTTTGGATGTCTTCAGTGGCTTCCTCTTGAACCACATCGACGATATCATTCACATTGACGACACCTTTGATGCGTCCTTCAGAGTCCACGATCGGCATCATCAACAGGTGATGGCGCATGAAAAGCTGGCTTAGCGCTTCTTGGTCCAAGTCGTCGGGCGCAGAGATGATGTCCGTACGCATCACATCACTGACGTGTTTATCGCCGGGGGCTACGATCAAATCGCGGAAAGAAACCACCCCTAGTAGGTGTTCTTCCGCGTCCACGACATAGACATAATAAACCGTTTTCTCCCGATGGCGCGCATCCCTCCGCAGGTAGGCGATCGCCTCGTCCACCGTCATATCCGCACGAAGCCGGGAGTAGCGCGTATTCATCAGGCCCCCGGCTTCATCCTCCGCATAGTCGAGGAGCCCTTTCACTTCCCTTCGCGTAGAATCATCTAGAAGGGCCAGCAAATTCTCCCGTTCTTCGGGCGGCGCCTCTTGAATCAAGTCGGCGGCATCGTCCGGCGCCAACAACCGGATCCATAGCCGCCGCTCTCCCGCTGGCAACGCCAAAATCAGTTGCGCTCGATCCCGCGCGCTCAATTGCAGAAAAAAATCGTCGGCTTCCTCCCTCTGTAGAAATTCAAAGCCCTCCACCCGTTCCTCCATTGAGAGAACGGGCCAGGCTTCATAGAGTTCAGAGGGAGAGAAATTCTTGTCCGCCATCTTCTTGCCCGCGGTCATGCCACAGAGATTAATCTGGCTATTCCTAGCACATCATTTAACATGTGCAATCTCGGAAAGGTCAGTCTTTTATGATGGCCGGCGGAAAGGTCGAAGACAGCCAGCCGCGTAAAAATATAGACGTGATTCAGCTCACTATCGAGGCAAAATACAATCTTCACACCCTCCGGACAAGGAGAAGCTGCAGTTTCGAGCAGAAATTTATGTTCCTGGCCGGATGCCGGACCATTTCTATGCGGCTTACAAGCCAACCCGGTGCGGCAAAACAGAAGAACGGTGCGCTACAACGATGATAGGGGACGGTCTAGGAATAGTAACCCTACGGGTCCCTTATCGGGTCAATGCAGCGTCGGCTTGGAATCATCATCGCGCCGTCCCTGGATGACATGGAAGCGGCGCTTCAGCCGAGCGAGCCGCCGCTGATCGAGATACAGTTTGAAGCGATCCCAAGGATTTCCTCCACGGAGATAGAGGTAACCAAAGACCATCCCTCCAAGATGGGCGAGGTGAGCGATGCCGCTTTGGCCGGCGGTTAGCGACGAATAAAACGCAATGCCACCGATGATCCAGACGAAGTATTTCATCTTGATCGGAAATAGAAAGTAAAAGTAAACGATCCGGTTGGGATAAATGAGTCCGTAAGCGAGAAGAAGCCCGTAAATTCCGGCCGATGCACCGATGCTGGGTGCGAGTTGTCCAGGCACGAGCAGCGTATTCAAGATCCCACCACCGACCACTGACGCAAAATAGTATCTAAGGAAAAAATTGCTGCCCCATCGCCGCTCCAGGTCGCAGCCGAACATCCAAAGAGCCAGCATGTTGAACAGCAAATGAAACAATCCACCGTGTAAGAACTGGTATGTGAAAAGCTGCCAAAAATAGAAATCATGCCAGATCATCGACGGCACGAGCCCAAATAGGAATATGACTTGGGACGGCAGAAACAATTGCAGCAAGAAGACAACGGTATTTGCGATCAGCAGGAATTTAACCGCTGGAGTGACCGCGCCAGCGCCGAACATCATGGTTCTGGTTTGATATTGCATGTTTTTTAAGGGTAACTCGCGGTCCGCTCAATTGGAAGCGATTCGATCCAATTCGCTCGGAGGTCACTACCCCCCTAGATAGGCTTGCCGAACCAGATCGTTCCCTGCGAGTTCATCCGCCTTCCCTTCGAGGATGACTTGGCCGGTTTCCAATACGTAGCCCCTATGCGAGATCGCTAAAGCCATGGCGGCATTCTGTTCGACTAGCAGAACCGTGACACCGGACTTATTAATGGAGTTAATCGTTTCCAAGATTTGCTCGACGATTTTGGGGGCCAGTCCCATGGACGGCTCGTCCAGTAATAATAATTTGGGCCTCACCATAAGCGCACGGCCGATGGCCAGCATCTGCTGCTCGCCCCCGGAGAGGGTTCCGGCAATCTGTTTTTGACGTTCTCTGAGCCTCGGAAAAAGTTCAAAGACACGTTCGACGTCGGGACCCAAAGAACTTTTTGCGTGCGTGTAACCGCCGATGTGCAGATTTTCCAACACGGTAAACCGCGGAAAGATTTTTCGCCCCTCCGGCGCGTGGGCGACACCGCGCTGCACGATCACGTGGGGATCGGTGCCGTTCAAAGAAGACCCTTCCAATTCGATGCTTCCGCTGCGAGGCCGCAATAGACCAGAGAGTGTTTTTAACGTGGTCGTCTTACCTGCGCCGTTGGCACCGAGCAAGGTAATTAACTCGCCTTTTTCTATGGAAAAAGAGACTCCCTTCAAAGCGTGTATGGCACCATAATATACGTGCACGTCGCTAACCTTGAGCATCTTCCACCCATGTCCCGCGCCCCAAGTAAGCTTCAATGACGCGCGGGTCCCGGCGCACCTCGTCCGGACATCCCTCGGCGATCTTTTCCCCGTGATCGAGGACATGAACTCGGTGTGAGATGCCCATCACCACGCGCATGTTGTGCTCGATGAGAAGAAGGGCTTGGATATAACGCCCGATCAGATCCTTGAGCAACGTCATGAGTGATTGCGCCTCGCCGGTGTTCATTCCCGCAGTCGGTTCATCCAGCAGGAGCACTTTCGGATCAGACGCCAACGCCCGCGCGATTTCGAGGCGGCGCTGCTCTCCATAGGAGAGTTGGTGCGCCCATTCATCTTCTCTACCGGAGAGCCCGGCAAGCTCGATCAACTCCGTCGCTTTGCGGGCGGCCTCTCTTTCCTGCTGGCGGGCCCCTTGAGTCTGGAGCAGAATACCCGGCAAGTTCGTGCCGATGCGGCAATGCATCCCTACTAAGATATTCTCCAAAACCGTCATGCGCCCGAACAGACGGATATTCTGAAACGTGCGGCTGATACCCGCGCTGGTAATTTTGTCGGGCTTCAGACCCACGAGCGATCTGTCCATAAAACGAATCTCGCCGTCGTCGGGTCGGTAGATTCCCGTGAGCGTGTGAAAGAGCGTTGTTTTACCCGCGCCGTTGGGCCCGATGAGAGCCGCAATCGTGCCTTGTTCCAGCGTGAGATCTACTTTGTTCAATGCCTGCAGTCCGCCGAATCTCTTGGTGATGCCGCGGAGCTCCAGTAACGCCATCTCAATGGTCCCGTCTCTGCCTTGGCGGCATGATCCCCTGCGGCCGAAACATCATCATGAGAATCAAGATCAAACCAAAAACCATCCGCTCATACTTCGCCGGCTCAAATTGAGCGGGAATCTGGCTCAAGGCAAAATCGCCCACGAAGGGAATGGACAACACGAGCCCTGACTGGCGCAGGGAGTTGAGCCAAAGCGAAAGCCCCTTGAGCAGTTGTAGATTCAGGATCGTCACGCCGGTGGCGCCGAGAATCGCACCGGGAATCGAGCCCATGCCGCCGAGGATCACCATGGCGAGGACTCCGATGGATTCCATGAAGGTAAAACTCTCGGGATTGATAAATACTTGCTTGGCGGCAAACAGAACACCGACAGCTGAGGCAAAAGAGGCCCCGACGGCAAAGCCCAATAGCTTCATTCGGACCACGGGAATTCCCATGGCGGCCGCCGCAATTTCGTCCTCGCGAATCGCCTTCCATGCCCGTCCGATGCGCGATACTTCGAGTCTGCGTGTGACCACGACTATGAGAACGACAATACATAGGACAAGAAAGTAGAAGTAGAGCGGATACAGACTCGCCGCATTGACTTTGAATCCGAGGAATTCCAACAGCGGCTGAAAAAAAAGTGGTGGCTTCTCGATGGGCGAAATACCCTTTGGGCCGTTGGTAATGTTAAGCGGTTTGTCGAAGTTGTTCACCACAGCGCGAACGACCTCCGCAAAACCCAACGTCACAACCGCCAGATAGTCGCCGCGCAGCCGCAGGACCGGAAGCCCCAGCAAAGTACCGGTCAGAGCACCCACTCCGATGCTCAGCAACAGAAATGGAAAAAACCAAAATGAGGAAAGAGGAAACCAGTTGCCGGGGAGAAACTGGTTCGCCTGGGGCGAACCAAAAATCGCCCAGAGATACGCTCCAATGGCGTAGAACGCGACGAAACCCAAGTTGAGGAGCCCCACAAAACCGACCACTATATTGAGCCCGAGCGCCAATGCCACGTAGATGCCGACTTGGATGGCTACTTCGAGATAGTAGCCGTTAACGGAACCCAGCAAGGGCAATAGCACCAGCAAAACCACGGCACCCAAGCAGAATTTCGCCCGATCACCAAGCGGGGCGTAATAAATAACCAGAAGCGACGCTTCAAAAAGCAGAAACGCCAAGACGGACCGAGGAAAAGCAAAGGCTAAAGCGGAACTCGCGGCAATATATCCGACAACCCCAACATGAGCCCAGCCGGCTCTCACGCTCCCTCCTCCCGCACCTTCTCCCCGAGAAGTCCCTTCGGGCGAAAAATAAGAATCACGATGAGTACGAGGAAAGCAAAAACATCTTTGTACTCCGCGCCGAATGCTCCGTCAGTGAGAATCGAGAGATAGGAAGCTGCAAACGCCTCCAATAGGCCCAGGACCATGCCCCCTAACATGGCGCCCGGAATATTGCCGATGCCACCAAGCACGGCAGCGGTGAAGGCCTTTAGCCCGGGGAAAAATCCGCTATAGGGGTTGACCAAGCTGTAGTGCAAACCAAAGAGCACGCCGGCCAGACCACCCATCGCACCGCCGACAAAAAATGTAAGCGAAATGACACGGTTCACTGGAATTCCCATTAAAGACGCGGTATCCGGATCTTGGGCCACAGCGCGAATGGCCGTGCCCATTCTTGTCCGATTGACAAAAAGATGGAGCGCCGCCAAGGTCAATAACGCGGTAAAAATAACCAACAATGATTTCACCGGCACAACCACGTTGAGTCCCAGGGGAACGGTCTTATCGAGAATGTCCAGTGTGGGATAGGTCAGGTAAAAAGTATTGCGCCAAAGACTTTCGAAAAGACGGAGAGCGTCCTGCAAGAAAAACGAAGCACCAATAGCGGAAATCAGCGCCACGAGTCTCGGACTCCTTTGCAGTGGACGATAAGCCACGCGCTCCAACGCCATCGCCGCAAGACCGCTGACGACCATGCCGGTGACGGTCACAAGCAGCAGGACAAAACCCGGGTTGAGCGTAGCCAAGCGTCCGGCGCTTTCCAACATTAGGAGAATCTCCACCCCGACAAAGGCACCGAGAACGAAGATTTCGCTGTGGGCAAAATTGATAAACTCCAAAACCCCGTAGACCATGGTATAGCCGAGGGCGATCAACGCGTACATAAAGCCCAATACGATGCCGTCCACGAGTACTTGCGGCAGGATGTCGAGCGCGAGTTCCAAACTCGTTGAGTCCTTTCAAAAGTTGGTATGCTAACAAATACTCTTCTTTGCCGCTACCGTATGAACCGATGTCATCATTATTCTTGTTGAAACAGCTCTTCAATCGCGTATATTTCCCTGAATGGCTAACGCTGACGAAGGAAGGATAGCGCGTCACTTCCGTTCATTCCTCCATGGGAACCGCCTGGAGGCGCCGGCATGAAAAGAATAATCTGGATCGGTGGTGCGCTTTTCTTAAGTCTGGTCGCCTTGGTGCTCATAGTGCCGCACTTCGTCGATCTAGGAATTTTCAAGGGCACATACCTTCCGCTCTTAGAAGAAGCGCTCCACCGGCGTATCGATGTAGGCGAAGTTCGTCTGAGCCTCGTCCCCACCCCTTCGATCCGGCTATCTAATCTCAGAGTCTCTGATAGCTCGGCTTTCCCCGACAATATCTTTTTTACCGCGCAACAATTGCAGCTGCGGCTCAAGTTTTGGCCGCTGCTGCGCGGCCACTTTAATGTAACGGAATTCGTTCTTGAGAAGCCAGTCATTAACTTACTCAAAAAGCCCGACGGCATCTTTAACTACTCTGACCTGACCGATAAGAAAATTTCTCTCGACAGGCCGCGAGAAAGCAAAAAAAGAGTCGCTGCTTCCAAACCCCAGGAATCTTCCGCCATGCCTCTCATCTTACCCAGCCGTATGCGGGTCAGAGACGGCCAGTTGAACGTTCAGACGATAGGCCAAACGGCAGTTAAGATTAACGGCATCGATTTGTCGCTGCAGGAAGTGTCCGGCGATCATCCGTTTTCTTATCGCGCGGCTTTCAGCTATCCCGGCTTGAAGACCATTGCGTTGGAAGGGACACTTGCTTATCAAGAGGAACAATCGACCCTGCGACTGAATGAGACCCGGCTGAGGGTTCAAGATCTGGTTCTTCCCGTGGAAGGGAACATCAGCAACCTCTCGACGGTGCCGCGCATCAACCTGAGTCTCGGCGGCGATCACGTGGATGCTAAGCCCATCTTCCAGATCCTGTCCCTCTTCGCCTTAGCGCCGAAGGATACGGAAATCTCCGGGCCCATGGCCCTGCACGTAAACATCACGGGACCGCTGCATAGCCTGGCGACCCAAGCGCGCGGGCAGTTTAAGGACGTCCAAGTGCAGGCCAAACGCGCCTTAAACGGCAAGCTCAGCGGTGAGGTTTTCATCAAGCTTCCGCTGGGGGGCGGACCGACCCCTTTGCGCCGCCTGCAAGGCAATGGCAATCTCATTGCCCGGGACGGTGAACTGACGAACGTGGATCTGATCAATAAAGTGCAGCGGGTGACGGGTTTGATCGGCCTATCGCAGATTGAGCGGCGGCAGGCGACCACTTTTAAAACGCTGGAAGCGGAATTCATCTTTGCCGATGGCCTTGCGGATTTCAAACGCATCTACATGATCAACCCGCAAATTGAAGCGAACGGCAACGGTACCATGACCCTCCAACGACCCCGTTTGAATGTGGCCATCGAAACTGTGCTTTCAGCTCAGGCGTCGGCTCGCGCCGGGAAGGGAAAAGCGGCAACTTTTTTCAAGGATAGCCAGGGGCGGCTCGTCGTGCCGCTCAAGATCACCGGCCCCGTCGAAAGCCCCTCGGTGGACCTGGACAGCTCGAAAATGCTTCAACGAGGTTCCGGGCAAATGATGGAAAAAGGCTTAGGCTCATTCCTCAAGCAGCTGTTCCGCAAACGATAGCTCGCGGATACACGCAAAGCCCTCACTAGGGTGATGGCGGGCTGTGTGCGAGAATCATGCTTTGAAGGCTTTTTCCCTCGAGAGTTTTCGCCACGGAGTCGTCGGCTTCTTGAAGCAGCTCTTCGATTCCGATCTCTTCCTGGCTTCCGTCAGCCTGTTTCCTTTTTTTCTCGACGGAACCCCTCACGCAGTCGAGGATCTCTTTGATACCGATTCTCTCCGGATCGCGCGCCAGCACAAAAGTCTCTTCGTCCGCCAACGGCAGTACCAAACGAGTTTGACGAAATGTTTCCATGAAATCTCTCACGAGCCCTGCCGGAAGATGAAGTTGGGCTGCCAGGTCCGTAACGCTTAATGGGTCGAGACCATGGAAGAAATTGCGTCCCATCAGAAACATCAGGTGAAGCGCCAGTTTTTCGCGACCTGCCGGGCTGTTGGCTGAAAGGTCCCTGTCTCCCTCATAGAAGTGAATATGTTGATGAGCATAGGCCACCTGGGCCCCCAGCAGGACGATGACCCAACCGATGTTCAACCAGAGAAGAAACAAAAGCAGTATCGCAAAGCTGGAGTAGATCGCATAGTAGCGGGTCGAGGACGCAACAAAAACGGTGAATCCCCAACCCACGGTTTGCCAAAGCACCGCCGCAACCAGGCCACCGACAATGGCGGACTTGAGTTTCACACGGGTGTTCGGAATCAAGACGTAGAAAACCGTAAAGGCGCCCCACAGTGTGAAATACGGTATAAATCTCAATAGAGTTAGGATCACCGTTCCGAAGGGTTCAAAAGAGAGCAGGCTCTGCACGAAAGCGTTGTTTTGTAACGTGGCGGTAATCGTTAGCGCTGCGAACATCAATACCGGACCAACGAGAATAACGCTCAGATAGTCGCTGAACTTGCGCGTCAACTTCCGCGCCGATCTCACATGCCAGATTTGGTTGAAAGCCTCCTCGATGGTTCCCATCATGGACAGCACTGTGACAAAAAGGGTCACCAGACCGACACTGCCTAGGGCGCCGGCCTTCATCTTGTTAACGAAGCCGATGAGATAAGCTGTAATCTCCTGGCCTTTTTCTCCGATGGGAGCCAAGGCCTCGGCGAGCGCTGGCTCCATACGATTGTGGACGCCGAAGGCTTTGAGGATGGAAAAAATAACAGCCAGTAGTGGTGCGAGGGACAACAGAGTTTTGAACGCCAGTGCCATGGCATGGAGCTGAATTTGGTTTCCGAAGAAGTCCCGACCTACCATTAGGCAGAGCTTGATGAAGGAATGGAATAGCCGGCGGACTCGCGTAAGCTCCGACAACTCGACGTCCAAGATCCCATCGAGAAACCGGCTCTTGAGCCGTTCAATCGTTCGCTTGCGGTCCCGTGCGGATGTGCTCATGGCAAAGTGCCTTGTAATAAAAGCCGACGGCAGAATATCGGACGTTTCTATTATTGTGCTTACGCACTTAGAGTCTACCAGCTTTGACTAACGGCAACAAAGAAGTTTTGTCGCTGTCTTAGGGAGTACTCGCGGTTAGGTTTGACAAGCAAGACCGACGCTTTATATCCTGCGCCACTGTAACAATGGAGATGCGTCCTGACCCTTCGGATCAACGGGTATCAGAATCAACCTCGCCAAGGAACGATTTTTGTACTTCACTGCCACGTCGCGGGTTGAACTTCGGTGGCCTCGTTGCGCTGACCTTCTTTTGCGTGGCGGGCGGCGCCTTTGGAGTGGAGGATGCCGTGGGCGCCGCAGGCCCTTTCGTCGTCCTGTTAATGATTCTCACGCTCCCTTGGTTGTGGAGCTTCCCTACGGCACTGATGACAGCCGAGCTTTCTACGGCCATGCCTGAAGATGGCGGTTATGTTGTCTGGGTTGAGAAGGCGTTCGGCAGGTTTTGGGGATTTCAAGAGGGTTGGTTGAGCTGGCTCTGCAGTTTTGCAGACAATGCGCTTTATCCGGTGATGTTCGTCGATTATCTTGCCTACCTGCGCGGCGACATGTCACTGCTGGAGCGCTGGTTGATAGGTATCGCCGTCGTCACCCTGATTACCTGGATGAATATTCGCGGCATACGTCTCGTGGGCTTAGCTTCGGTGTTTTTTTCGGTACTAGTCATCACGCCGTTCGCCGCCCTAGTTTTATTGGGATTGCCAAGAGCCGAAACTGGAGTGTGGCTCACGCGCACAGAGCACATCGATTGGGCGTTACTTTTCAGCACGTTACTCTGGAATACTTCGGGATTGGAAAGAAGGGTATTTCCCCAAAGTCGCTGCGCAAATCGGTGGAAGCTGGTTGGCAACCTGGATCACCCTGGCCGGGCTCGTCAGCGCCGCAGGCATGCTCAATGCTCTTCTTTGCACTTCCGCTAGGGTTCCCTTCGCGATGGCGGAGCGCCGCATGCTGCCGCAGCCGCTCGCGACGCTCCATCTTCGTTACGCTACCCCCTGGGTTTCTATTTTGGTCAACAGCGCGGGGATTGCCGTTCTGATTCCATTTTCTTTCCAAGAACTCATCGAAGTGGACATGTTTCTATACGCGGCAGCCCTCATCCTGGAATTCGCAGCACTGGTTTGGTTGCGCATCAAACGACCTGAAATGGTCCGCCCTTATCGAGTCCCGTTTGGCATTCCCGGCGCCATCGCTATCAGTATCCCGCCCGTTTTGCTCTGTATCATAAGTATCGCGATATCCAACGACGCCACAAAATATGTTAGCCTTGGCGGCATCGCTGTTGGGCTCTTGATCTACTACCTGCAAACTAAGCCGAGCTCAGAGACCGAAACCGAACCTAAACCGGCTCTATAACTGAAACGGCGCTCGCGTTCCGTCATTACAGATCTCATCCGCTGCCCACACGATGGCCACAGTGCGGGCACGCCGCCCAATCGGCGTTCAGCGCGTAACCACATTTCATACAATGGAGCCATGAAGCGATGCGTGGTTTTTCCACCATGGACGGGCCTTCCGCCCAGTAGACACCTGTAAAAAAGCTCGTCTTGCACGTTGTACTGATCGTCTCTCCGGAGCGGTCAATAAACGTGATGTCATAATGGCGTTCGTTTTTCTCAAAAAACCATCCCCGCGCAAAGGGCTTCCACTTGATCGATACGACGCGCCCGCCACGTGTTTCAACCTCCTGTTGAATCCGATTCTTGTCGATGAAATGAAACGCCACACGGACCGCAATTGCGGCCAGTACTATCTCTACAAAGACTGAAAAGTTCATTCGAACTTCGACCCTCCCGCCGTTAGTTGTAACTTCTAACTGTACTGTCCCAGGCGCGGACGCTGAGTGCGGTTGCGGTGAGTTGAGATCTAGAATGCGCACGCGGTATTCAGCGGTATTATCCAATTCCGGCAGGTTTGGCGCAAACTGGCCGAGAAATAGATTAGGCAGGTATAAGCACGCCTCTGGGCAGCAGAAATTGCTCGAACAGGTCGAGGTCAGTTAAAGATTCCGATGGATTGGAGGCCCTTCAGCGCTGCTGCGAGATCCGGGGCCACAAGACTTCAAGCGGCATCATCGCAGCACCGACGATGGCGAGGCCGACGACGAGCAAAATGACCAAGCACTCCCCCTAAGAAACAAATGCCGTACGGATGCAGACGACCCATCCCACCAGCAGAATTGCCCCGGCAAAAGCTTTCACTGCGGTCATCGAAGCGAAGTCCCTCATCGCCCAATGATAAAAGGAGTAGCCGGTCGGGTTATAAATTAACAAGACAACGGCGACGGCTTCGATCAAACGCACAAATACTCCGAACCAAGAGATCACTCATTCATAGGCAGGATCCTTTCTGAGTAACTTATACCTACAGATTTGGCTACATTTCCATAAAATTTCTTGACAAAGACGTCCAGACGTCTTACTCTTCCTTCCAATTCATGCCACCACGGAATAAGTCAAACGACAGACGACGTCGACCAGGTGAAGTCCGCGATGCAATCGTGACTGTTTTGTCTACAAAACCACGGGGAGCACCAGTATCCGAGATAGAGGACGGCGTGCGCGCGCTTATCGGTGAAGCGGCATCGTCCAGCATCCGCTCATACCTGCGCTTGAACGCAGCATCGATCTTCCGTCGCGAAGATCGAGGGCTCTACATGTTGCGCGAAGCTCCTGCGGAATACGGCCGCCCGGCGAACAGAGAGGGCCCCTTAAAATCATATTCATTCGGTCGTTCAACCCTGTTTGAGGCTGACTGTATCAGCTGGCTGCAACAACGGCCCGAAAATTCGATCCATGCTGTCGTGACGGACCCCCCTTACGGCTTAGTCGAGTACACTTCTACCCAACAAGAGAAGCTTCGCATAGGAAAGGGTGGAATCTGGCGCATACCTCCATCATTTGATGGCACAAAGCGCTCGCCATTACCTCGGTTTACAGTTCTTTCGACCGATGATCTGGAGGCGCTTGCTCGGTTCTTCTTTGAATGGGGCCGAGTCTTACTTGGTGTTCTTGTACCCGGTGCAAATGTTCTAGTAGCAAGCAATCCACTCCTGTCATACGTCGTCTCAGGAGCACTGGCACAGGCAGGACTAGAGAGGCGCGGGGAAATCGTCCGCCTGGTAATGACGATGAGAGGAGGCGATAGACCTAAATCCGCTCATGAAGAATTCTTTGGCGTGAGCGTCATGCCTCGCTCGATGTGGGAGCCATGGCTTGTGTTCCGAAAACCAATAGAAGGACGAGTGCAAGACAATCTTCGAAAGTGGAAGACAGGAGGGTTTAGGCGACCATCAAAGGACCGACCGTTTGGAGATGTGATCCCATCGGCCCCTACGCACAAGTCTGAGCGAAGTCTTGCACCTCATCCGAGCCTGAAACCTCAGACTTTCTTGCGCACGTTGATCCGAGGTGTGCTACCTCTCGGAGAAGGAATCATTCTGGATCCTTTCGCCGGATCTGGTTCCACACTAGCGGCTGCAGAGGTAGTCGGTTATGAGAGCATTGGGATTGAGAAAGACTCGCGGTATTTCGAACTAGCTTGCAAGGCGATCCCAAAACTAGCCGTCTTAAAGAACGGCGGAAACTACGGGGTTTAACTTATAGATCCAGTTTTGACGTAATTTCTCAATGCCCGCGCGGTGCAGCGTTGCAGTTCTCGTTCCCAGTTCTCCCCGAGCGTTCTTCCGAAAATCCGAAACAGAAACGTTCCCAAGGTAAACCTCGATGAATGTCATCGGCTTTCGTTCACGGGCAGGCTCGGTTTCATTATCAACTGAATACACGAAAACGCACATCCACTGGTTGCGTGCACCGTGAGTGTCAACTGCGCCGCCTTCTTTTCTGGTTGTCTTTACCTCAACGCCTTCCGACCCCGCCTGGACGCAGTTATTAGGATAAACTCCGCGAACGACCAGATCAGGGTGGCCGTTGAAATAGCAGTTGGCTGTAAGGGTTCTTGAATGTTTAGCCAGACTCGCAGTCAACATGTCAGACAGGAGACCGGACATGATCGCCGGCCGTACCATATCGTCTAATCGCTCAAGACCTTTCTCAACAAGGCCAACATTTACATCGTGAAAGAAGTCGTACACGTCCTGCATCGCCATAGCAAAATCATTCAACCGAAGCTCGAAAGGGAGAGGGACCTTAGCGTTGAATTTTGTTTGATCGGGGTTGTTTCGTTGGATCGGCATTGGCGCGATTGCTTAGACCTTAAACTATTCGGGGGAACATAGCACAGACAAGCGCTATTCGACTATTGATGATGCAATAAGTGACACGGGCGGATTGCGTGAGATCTCGAACTCAGACACGGAAATCAACTTCACGAGCTTAGTGTTGCTGTATACCGTAGCGGCGGGCGATGAGGTAGTAGGTGATGGCGACGGAAACCAGAATCAAAGTCCAGATCACGCCGAAGGCGGCCAATTCTCCGACTTGGCCGTTCTCCCAGAGCTCAAAGATGGCGACGGACACCACCGGGGTCTGCGGGCTGGCCAGCAGAATCGACATCGAAAGTTCCTTGGCCGAGAGCAGAAAGACAAAGACCCAGCCACCTAAGAAAGATGGCGTGAGCAATGGCAGCGTAATGCGCCGCATGGCGTTTGACCACGAAGCCCCGGAAGTATACGCAGCTTCCTCTAATTCACGATGGAGTTGCAGCAGGCCGGAATGGGTGTAGCGAATGCCGTAGGGGATGTAACGTGTAATAAAAGCCACCAGCAAAATCCAGAGCGTGCCGTAAATGGGAATCGGTACGATCAGATAAAAGCGCATGATCGCCAAGCCCATGACGATACCGGGAAACAACAGCGGCAAGGTCGTCAGCAAATCCAGCAACCAACGGCCGCGCAGCTTGGTGCGGACAAGAATCCAAGAAGCGAACGTGGTCAGCAACATCACCACACTGGCGCTGCCAAGGCCCAGCAAGACGCTGTTCTTGATGGAATCCGTAATCTTCGGAAAATGGATGGCAGTGATAAAATTCTTCAAGGTGAACAACGGAAGGGCTTCGAGCGAAGGCTGCATATAGAAAGGCAGCAGCGAGGCCCAGAGAACAATCAGAAACGGCAGCACAAGGAGCATGAAGGAATAGAACAGCAACAGCGCGGCAGTGACGTAACGCCAACGGCCGAGCTGGATGACCGTGGGCCGGTAACCCTTGCCGGTGACAGTGTGAAATTTGTCCCCCTCCCGCGTGACGCGAAAATAGACATATAGCGTGGCCGCCACCACCAGCATCAGCAGCACGGAGAACGCCCCCGCCCTGCCATAGGTGGGCGGCATGCGTTGCGAATCGAGATAGATGGAAGTGGTGAGAACACGAATATCGCCGGGTAACCCAACAAGCGCCGGGATCTCAAAGGACTCGAAGGAGCGGATGAAAATCAACAGGATCACGGAGAAAAATGCTGGCAGCATGAGTCGCAGCGAAACCCGCCGCAAGGTCTGCCAGAGGCGCGCACCGCAAGCCGCCGACGCCTCTTCGAGCGACGGATCCATGGAGCGGAAGGAAGCGGCCACCATCAGAAACACGAACGGCGACCAGAGAAAAGATTCGATCAAGACCATCCCCCAAAGCGAATAAACGTTCAGCACCGGCCCGCTTTGATTGAGAAGCGTGCGCAGCCAATAGTTCACCGGCCCTGCTTTGCCCAGGAGCAGCAACCAACCGATGGTGTATAAAATAAACGGCGTACCGAAGGAGGCGAAAGCGGTGAAATAACCCAAGCCACGAAGTGGCGTATCCGTCCGGGTCACGACCCAGGCGACGACCCCGCCGGTGATCGTGGCAAACAGCGCGCTGCCGATGGAAAAATAGACCGTGTTGAGGAACGGCCCCAAGACTTGCAGCTCACGAAAAAGTTCCTCGTAGTAACGCAAAGTGAACTCATCCAGCTCGCCCGTGAGCTTGGTGGTAAAAAGGCTGGTTTGGAGAACTGAGTATAGGGGCGGCAGGACGAGGTAGCCGGTAATGACCGAAACGATGATCAGGACACAGGTTTGCGCGTCGAAACGGCTGGACGCACTCAGGCCGAAGACCCCGCGCGCTTGCGGCGCCGGGTGAGATTTTAACGGCAAGTTATAAGTCTCGGATGACGGCTGTTTAGCCACGCGGGCTCACCTATTTATTTAAGGAATTGACTCTGAAAATATTCGAGCCACTCGTTACCCTGTTCAAATTGAACATCGGGGTTGATGTAATTGACCTTTTTGAATCTGCCTCCGCCGGGCTTGAGGTCGGCCTGTAACGCCGGCACTTCCGGATGCGCGGGCAGATAGTTCGACGCTTGGTAAACTCTTTGTCCCCGCTTGGAGAGGACAAAGTCGAGAAACAACATCGCCGCGTGCGGATGGGGCGCGTACTTCGCTAAACCGATAGTGCTGATCGTCGAGGCCACCGGCTCTATCGGCTGCCATTCCGATGGCGCTCCCGCGGTTTTACTGATGTACGCATGATGGTTAAAGATTTGCAGCGCGATAGGATATTCCCCGGCGATGACCAGGTCTAAAACTTGCCGGGCACTGGCAGTCGTTTTGGCGATATTTTGTCCCTTCAGTTTCTGCACGTAGGCTTTCCCGGCGCTTTCTCCCATGGACAGGAATACGTTGCCGATAAAAAGCGGCCCGCCGCCACCGCGGCCCGTGGACCAGAACAATTGCCCTTTCCAGCGCGGGTTGAGGAGATCTTCATAGGTCTTTGGAACTTCATTTGGCTTGACCATTTTCGTGTTGTAACCAAGAGTGTGGAAATAGAGATTGGCGACGCCCCAGAAGCCCTGGGCATCTTTGAGCTCCGCCGGATATTCGGCCAAATGAGGTGAGAAAAATTTCTGCGCGTATCCCGTCCGCCGCACCAAAGTCGTGGTCGTGGTCCCGTCGATGACGTCCACCGCGTATCTCTTGGCCTGATACTCGGCCA
>WNFR01009753.1_pt1 | contig 16276 bp, 16 predicted proteins | sample 5400221 | NCBI WGS metagenome assembly WNFR01 (sample SAMN13153357, study PRJNA577476) | soil metagenome | isolation source: 40 cm soil under Madrone tree | place: USA:California | collected 2016-06-14 | reverse complement strand
CGGTACTTCTTGTCCCAGATGTCGAGCGACGCTTCCTGGAAAGGAACGGCGTCCAGTCCCAAGGGATCGATCTTGACCACAGTGTTCATGTAATCCGCGGCGCTCCGAATGCTCTCGACGCCTTGCTCAACGGATTGCAGGGAATGCCAGCCAAAGCGCTTGAGGCGGCGCTCAATGAGCCGCGAGCCTGACCGGTACCTGCTGCCCTGAGGACAGTCAGGTCCCTGAAACCTCCCCCCGACCGCGTGACCCTTGATCGCTGTAGCGCGAACACAAGATCTTGTGTCGGGGTCAAAAGCCTAATGAGCGTCCAGGGGTGCGTCAAGCATGACAATGTCAAATTTTAGTACCAATTTAGGTAAGTAATTTCAATACGTTAGAAAGTTATTGGCTGTCGAATGCGAGAAATTTTTTTAAGGATTGCCGGGCTGTCCAATCAGGCTCCGACCCCAATATCTTGTACCCAGACAAAGCACAGGTTTTGCACAGCCTGCCCACAAAAAATGAGGATTTCGCTCCTTCGGGGAGCGCCGATTTCCGCCCCAGGAACATGGGTCCGCTGTCGCCATGGGCAAGAGCGCGAGCCCGCCCGCTGTGATCGGCGTTGGCTCTTGAAATTTCCGCTCTTGAAAGCTCAGCCCCCGAGCCACACATCGTGTGCAACCGCGCAAGGTTTGCGCTTTGTTTACCAACATTCCAACAGGAGAGCTTTATGACCATCGTTCGTTACGAGCCGTGGGCGCTCTTGAGCCGCTTTCAGCGGCAGTTCGAGCGCGCCGTGGGCGAGAGTGCTGACGGCGCGGGTGCCGCGAGTGTCAGCTGGATCCCGCACGTGGACGTCCGCGAGGAAGCCGAGCGCTTCTTAGTGTCGGAGAGCAAGACCTCCGCCGACGGCTTCGAGCGCGTCGAGCGCGCCACCGGCACGTTCCTGCGTCGCTTCAGCCTTCCCGAGAGCGCCGATGCCGAGGCGATCAAGGCCAGGCACGTGAACGGGGTGCTGGAAGTCACCATTCCGAAGCGCCCGCAGGAGCAGCCGCGGCGCATTTCCGTCCAGGCCGCGTAAGCCTCAACCTCAGGTCAGCCGGGAGTGCGCACTCGCACTGCCGGCTCTCCTGAGTGCTTGCTCTAACCGGGGCAGGCGCTTCGGGCTAGAATTCCCAGGGCATGAGACGTCAACTGCTCCTCGCCCTGGTCGTGGCGCTCGCGGCGGCGCCGCTCCCGGCTGCGATGCCGCCGGCGGTCGGCGAGACCCCGCTCCCGACGCTCGCGCCGATGATCAAGAAAGTCTCGCCGGCGGTGGTCAACATCGCCACGCGCGGGACCATTCGCGAGCGCGGTCCGCAGAATCCGCTGCTGGACGACCCCTTCTTCCGCCGCTTCTTCGACGTGCCACCGGATACCGGACCGCGCGAGCGGCCGTTCCAGAGCGCGGGCTCCGGCGTGATCGTCGACGCCAAGAGCGGCTATATCGTCACCAACGCACACGTGGTGGAGAACGCCAACGAGATCACCGTCACGCTGCAGGACGGCCGCGACGTCAAGGCCGACGTGGTCGGGAGCGACGCCCCCTCGGACGTGGCGGTTCTCAAGGTCAAGCCCGACGGTCTGTCGCAGATCGCGCTCGGTGATTCGGCCAAGGCCGAGGTGGGCGACTTCGTGGTGGCCATCGGCAATCCCTTCGGCCTGCAACACACCGTGACCTCCGGAATCGTCAGCGGCCTGTCGCGCTCGGGCATCAACCCGGACGGCTACGAGGACTTCATCCAGACCGACGCCTCGATCAACCCGGGCAATTCCGGTGGTGCGCTGGTGAACCTGCGCGGTGAGCTGATCGGAATCAACACCGCGATCCTGTCGCGCAGCGGAGGCAACATCGGCATCGGCTTCGCCATTCCGGTGAACATGGCGCGCAGCGTGATGGAGCAGCTGATCAAGTACGGCTCGGTGAAGCGCGGCCAGCTGGGCGTGAGCATGTATACCGTGACCCCGGATATCGCCCATTCGCTCGGGCTGAGCAGCGCCATGGGAGCGCTGGTGTCGCAGGTGGTCGAGGGATCGCCGGCCGACAAGGCCGGCATCCGCACCGGGGATGTCATCACCTCCGTCAACGGGCAGACGGTCAAGTCCAACAGCGAGCTGCGCAACACCATCGGCCTGCTGCGGGTCGGCGACAGGATCGACATCGGCCTGGTGCGTGACGGCAAGCCGTTGCGCGTGACGGCGGTGATCGCCGATACCGCGGCCGAACTGCCCGGCGGTCCGGCGAGCATTCACAAGGGCTTTGAAGGCGCGACGCTCGCCGACGCCGCCGACGCCGGTGGCGCGCTGGTGCGCAGCGTCGAGCCAGGCAGCGCTGCCGGCCAGGCGGGGCTGCGGCCCGACGATGTCATCGTGGGTGCGAATCGCGGCCGGGTCGGCAATCTGCGCGAGTTGCGCGAGCGCGCCAAGAGCGCCGCGGTGCTGGTACTGGAAGTGCGGCGCGGCAACACGATTCTGTTGATCCCGCTGCGCTGAAGCGGCGCCCGGCGTGAGCCGCACGCCCGGGCAAGGGAGTGATGTGAACGTCTGTGTGCTCGGGGGGAGCGGCTTTGTCGGCACGGAGCTGGTCACCCGGCTCGCGCTCGCCGGGCACTGGGTGCGCGTACCCACCCGCAATCTCACGCGCACCGAGCGTCTGCGGGTGCTCGACACCGTCGAGCTGCGGGTCGCGAACGTGCATGAGCCGCGGATCCTGAGTCAACTGTTCACCCGCTGCGATGCGGTCGTCAACCTCGTCGGGATCCTGAACGAGCGCCGGGGCGCGAGCTTCGACGCCGTGCACACCGAGCTCGCTGCCAAGGTGATGGCCTCTGCGCGCACCGCGGGAGTGCGCCGGGTGCTGCACATGAGCGCCCTCGGTGCGGATGCGCACGCGCCGAGCCGCTATCTGCGCTCCAAGGCCGCCGCCGAGGCGCGGCTGCGCGCCGCGCCGCACTCCGAGCTGCCGCACGCCGACCCCGCGGTGACGATCTTCCGTCCCTCGGTGATCTTCGGGCCCGGAGATTCCCTCACCAACCGCTTTGCCGGCCTGCTGCGGCTCACGCTGGGGTGGCTGCCGCTGGCGCGCGCGCGGGCGCGCTTCGCGCCGGTCTGCGTGTTCGACGTCGCCGACGCCCTGGTGCACGCGCTCGGCGAGCGCGCCAGCGCCGGTCAGACTTACGAGCTGTGCGGCCCGCAGGTCATGACGCTCGCCGAGATCGTGCGCCTGAGCGCGCGCGTGGCGCGCCTGCCCTGCCGGATCGTGCCGCTGCCGGATGTCATCGCACGCCTGCAGGGCCTGGTGATGGGGATGCTGCCCGGCAAGCCGTTCTCACTGGACAACTTCCGCTCGCTGACCCTCGACAGCGTGTGCCGCGAGGACGGCTGCCGCAGGCTCGGCATCACGCCCAGGCCCATGCTCGCGGTATTGCCCACCTACCTCGAGCCGCGCCGCGCGCCTGTGTCCGCCTGAGGTGCCGTGCACAGACGCGCGTGCCGCAGCGCGCGCGGCTGGCGTGCCAGATCGCGGGCGGCGGCATAGAAGCGCGCGAGATCATCATCGGCCTGCGCGAGCAGCCGCGCGAAGCCCGGGACGCAGTCGAAGTAGGTGGACACGGATGCCAGGCGCGCGTTGTTCAGGCCCTCTGCAATCCACTGCTCGTACAGCGGATAGCTCGCGCCCTCACGCAGCTCGAGCGCACGCATGTCGGCCGCGAGCGTGCCGAGGATCTGCGCCTTGCCGGCGCGCATCTCATCGCGTGCCGCACCCGAGGCGTACAGGAGCGCCAGCCGGCTGCGGCTGTGCGCCAGCAGGCTCACGAACGCCGCGGCGTGCTCCTGGCGCTCGCGCAGCTGCTGCAGGCGCTGGGAGGCGCCCTGAGAGTTCAGCCAGCGCTCCAGTCCCGCATCTTCGACCGTGGTCGCGAACGCCTCGTTGAATTCGGAGTCGTCGCGCACGTACAGCAGCTGGTGGGCGAGCTCGTGGAAGATGGTCGCGGCGAGCTCATCGTCGCCGTAGCGCAGCATGCTCGAGAGCACCGGGTCGGCGAACCTGCCGAGGGTCGAGTAGGCGGGCACGCCGTCGACGCTCACATCGAAACCGCGCACCGCCAGAGCGGCGGCGAACTCGCGCGCGCGCCGCTCGCGAAAATAGCCGCGGTAGGCGACGCAGCCGGCGATCGGGAAACACCAGCGCTTCGGGCTGACCGAGAACTCCGGCGCCGCGACCACGTTCCACACCACGTAGGGCCGGCCGATGTCGGCGTAACTGCGGTAGCTCTTGTTGTCGGGGAGCCCCAGCTCGCGGGACGCGAACTCACGTGCAGCGCGCACCTCCTCGAGATGCGCGCGCAGCGCGGGCGGTGTGTGCGGGTCGGCGAGCAGCGTCTCGACGGGCACGCGCTCACGCAGTACCTGCCACTGACCGCTCGCGGCCTGCATGAGATACAAGCTGCCGCAGCCGTACAGCAGCGTACACGCCGCCGCCAGCAGTAACGCACGCACGCCGCACCTAACCTGCGCGGCAACAGCGGGATTCGCCGCGCTCAGCGCGGAGCTCTCGGTTAACATGCGCACCATGCGAGTCTACTTGGTCGGCGGCGCGGTACGGGACCGGCTGCTGGGAGTTCCGGTCCGCGAGCGCGACTGGGTGGTGGTCGGGGCGCAGCCGCAGGAGCTGGAGCGCGCCGGTTACCTGCCGGTGGGGCGCGAGTTCCCGGTGTTCCTGCATCCGCAGACCCACGAGGAGTACGCGCTCGCGCGCCGCGAGCGCAAGGTCGCGCCCGGCTATCGCGGCTTCACGACGCAGTCCTCGCCCGAGGTGACGCTGGAGGAGGATCTGCAGCGCCGCGATCTCACCGTCAACGCCATGGCCGAGAGTGAGGACGGTGAGCTCGTCGATCCTTACGGCGGACAGGCGGATCTCGCGGCGCGCGTGCTGCGCCACGTGTCGGAGGCCTTCGTCGAGGATCCGGTGCGCGTCCTGCGGGTCGCGCGCTTCGCGGCGCGCTATGCCGACTTGGGTTTCCGTGTCGCCGATGAGACCGTGCAGCTGATGCAGCGCATGACCCAGGCGGGCGAAGTGAGCGCGCTCGTTGCCGAGCGCGTATGGCAGGAGACCGAGCGTGCGCTCGGGGAGTCGCGCCCGGAAGTGTTCTTCGAGACCCTGCGCGCCTGCGGCGCGCTGGCGGTGATCTTCCCGGAGATCGAGGCGCTCTACGGCGTGCCACAGCCCGCGCGCTGGCACCCGGAAATCGACACCGGGGTGCACGTCATGCTGGCGCTGCGTCAGGCGGCCGGCGTGCCGCTGATCGAGGCCCTCAGTGCGCGCCTCAAGGTCCCCAACGCGCACCGCGAGCTGGCGGTGCTCACCGCCCGTCACCACACCCTCGTGCACCGCGCCGCCGAGCTGAAACCGGCAACGATCCTCACGCTGCTGGAGAACTGTGACGCCTTTCGCCGCCCGGAGCGCTTTGCCGAGCTGCTGCTGGCGTGTGAGGCGGATGCGTGCGGGCGCACCGGGCGTGAGAACGAACCCTATCCGCAGGCCGCGTACTTGAAGAGGGCGCTGGCGGCCGCGGCTGCCGTGACGCTATCGGAGGAGGAGCGCCGGGGCTTAAGCGGTGCGGCGATCGGTGAGCAGCTGCGCGGGCGGCGCCTCGCCGCCGTCAGCGCAGTGAAGGCCGGCGCGGCTGAGGCGCAGCTTTAATGGCCCATCCGACGCACCGGCCGATTCGTGTCAGCGCAGCGTGCCCTGCGCCACCAGTGCCAACAGCACGGTCCCAACAGCGACGCGGTACCAGGCGAAGATCGTGAAGCGGTGCGACTGCACGTAGCGCAGCAGCCATTTGACGGCGATGAAGGCCACGACGCCCGAGACCAGGAAGCCGACGGCGAGCGCATGCCAGTCTTCCGCGGCGCCTTGGCCGCGCACCTTGAGCAACTCGTAGGCGGTGGCGGCGAACATGGTCGGGATGCCCACCAGGAAGGCGAACTCGGTCGCCGCCGGACGCAGCGTGAGACCGGCGAGCATGGCCGCGAAGATGGTCGCGGCGGAGCGCGAGGTGCCGGGGAACACCGCCGCGAGAATCTGGCAGGCGCCGACCCAGAATGCGACGTTCCAGGTGACCACCGCGGCTGCCGGCTTGCGGGCCACGTACTGCTCGATGACGAAGATCGCGATTCCACCGATGATCAGGGCAAGCGCTATCGGCAACACAGTCTCCGGCAGCTTCCAGCCCAGGCGTGTCGCGAGGAAACCACCCGCCGCCGTGATCAGGAAGGCCACGGTGAGTTTCGCCAGGTAGTCGCGGTTGGCCGGCTGGTCGAAGCGCGTCAGCAGATCCAGCAGCCGCCGCCAGTAGATCAGCACCAGCGCCAGGATCGCGCCCGCCTGGATCGCAACGTTGAACAGCTCCGAGCGCCCCCCGAGCCAGCGCTCCGCGATGAGCAGGTGCCCGGTGCTCGAGATGGGCAGAAATTCGCTGATGCCTTCGATGATGCCGAGAATGACGGTGCTGAGGGTGTCGGACACGGCGCTATCTTAACCGGCCCTTGCGGCGGCGGCTGCGTGCGGTCGCGCGCAACTCACAGCAGATGGCGCAGATCGTAGCCGCGCGTGAGGGCCATGAACTTGAACGCCTCGCCCATTTCCTCCGGCAGAACCAGGCGCCGTGCCTCGCCCGCGAGCCGCGCGCGCGGCGCTCCGTCGCCGGCTTCGGCCACCAGGCCCTCCAGCCCCGTGGCCAGGAGAAAGGCCGCCTGGGTCGCAAAGCCACTGACGGTGAGATCCGCCGCCAGCGCGGCCTCCGCGATGCGGGTGAAATCGACCCAGGCGGTGATGTCCTGGACCCCGACGTTGATGTACGGGTCGGCGTGCGCGCGCTGTTTGAAATGACAGCGCAGCGTGCCGCTCGCGCGCTCGCGATGGTAGTAGTGCCGCCGCGGCAGTCCGTAGTCGCACAACAGCAGCACACCGTGCTCCAGGCACTCGCTCAAGGAGGCGATCCAGGGCTCGACACGCAGGCACAGCTCCGACACGTACCCCGGCGGCAGCTCCCCCTCCAACGAGGCGAGCAGCCCCTCGCAGGCCCGTGCCAGCGGAGCCTGCGCAGCGGCGCTCTGCTCACGGAAGGAGATCTCCTCGCCGCAAGCCTCAGGCGCACCGCCCGTGGCCCCGCCGGCGGACGCCGTGGTTTCATCGAGCGCCACGCCGAGCTCCCGCACGGCGCCGTCGCGCCAGGTGAAGCGCCGGCACGGCAAGGCATCGGCCACCTCGTTGGCCAGCATCACGCCCCGCAGGGGACTCTGCGGCAAACCCTCGAGCCACACCACGCGCTCGCGCAACTGCGACGGCAACTGCGCCAGGCGCGCTCGCTGGCGGGCGGCCAGGTCGGCGCTGACTTCGAGAATCGCGTAACGCTCCGGCAGCACCCCCTGGGCGGCGAGCGCGGTCAGAACCGTCGCCGCCATGCGCCCGGTGCCGGCACCGAGCTCGAGGATCCCGCCGCCGGTCGTGGTGAGAATCTCGGCGCACTGGCGTGCCACGCAGCGGTTGAACAGGTCGGACACCTCGGGGGCGGTGACGAAGTCGCCCCCGACGCCGATCTTGACGCTGCCCGCGCTGTAGTAACCCAGTCCCGGCGCATACAGGGCCAGCTCCATGAAGCGCTCGAAAGACAGCCAGCCGCCGGCGGCGGCGAGCTGGGCCCGGATCAGCCCGGCGAGCGAGCGGCTGTGGTGCCGCTCCTCGGGCGACAGCGGCGGGAGGATTGAGCGCGCCGCCGATGCAGTCATAATCGGCTTCCATGGCGCCCGATACACCGGATCCGGCCCGCGAGGCCGCGGCAGCGCGCGGCGAGCTCACCGGCAAGGCGGCGCTCATTACCGGCGCGGCGCGGCGCGTGGGCGCCAGCATCGCGCGGATGCTGCACGCTGCGGGTGCGGACGTGGTGCTGCATTACCGCAGCTCGGCTGACGACGCGGCCGCGTTGATGGGCGAGCTGAACGCCGCGCGCCCGGGCTCCGCGGCGCTCGCGGAGTGCGACCTGCTGCAGGTCGAGCTGCTGCCGGCGCTGGTGGCAGCCGCGACCGGCGCCTTCGGCGGGCTGGATATCCTGGTGAACAATGCCTCGACCTTCTACCCGACACCGCTCGGTGACATTGGCGAGATCGACTGGGACGATCTCGTGGGCACCAACCTCAAGGCGCCGCTGTTTCTCGCACAGGCCGCAGCGCCCGCCCTCCACGAGCGGCGCGGACTCATTATCAATGTGGCGGACATTCACGGCCTCAAGCCCCTGCGCCGCTATCCGGTGTACAGCCTCGCCAAGGCCGGCCTCATCATGCTGACCAAGTCCCTGGCGCGCGAGCTCGGGCCGCACGTGCGCGTCAATGCAGTGGCGCCGGGGCCGGTCATGTGGCCGGAGGACGCGCCGGACAAGGCGCTGCAGGAGAAAATCACCGCCCGCACGGCGCTGAAGCGCCCCGGCTCGGCCGATGACGTGGCGCGCGCGTGCCTGTTCTTCGCCACCGGGGCCCAGTACGTCACCGGCCAGATTCTCGCGGTGGATGGGGGCCGCTCCATTGGTTGGTGACCGGCTCGAGCGGGTGAGCCGCCTGATCGAAGCGCCCCCACAGCTCGGCGATGGTGAGATGCGCGGTCGGATGCCGCAGCTGCGGCGCCAGCACGGCGAGCGGGCCCAGCATGTAGGCACGCCGCAGCAGATCCGGCCGCGGCAGCTTCAGTCCCGGCTCATCGCAGATGAGATCCCCGTACAGCAGCACGTCCAGATCCATGGAGCGCGGCGCCCAGCGCGGCGCCGCGCGCGGCCGCCCGCAGCGCGCCTCGATCGCCTGCAGCTGTGCGAGCACCTGGCGCACCGGCAGCGCGGTGTCGAAGCCGGCCACGAGATTGATGAAGTCATCGCCCTCGAAGCCCACGGCGCGATTGCGGTACCAGGGCGAGAAGCGTGCACCGGGAAACTCGCGCGCCAGCTCGGCCACCGCCCGCGCGAGGTTGAGTTCGGGCGCGACATTGCTGCCGGCGGCGACATAGACCTCGGGCACCGTGTCAGGTCCGGCCGGTGGCGGTGGCGCCGGGCGCAAGGTCGGCGCGCGTGCGCTCGATCACCACGCCGACGTCACGCGAGTTGCGGATGGCGCCGGGCTTGTTGAGGGCGATGCGTACCCAGGCGACCGCGAACTCCTCGAGAATGAGCAGCGCCACGCGATGCGCGAGCGTCTCGACCAGTTTGAATTCGGACGCTTCGATGAACGCCAGCACCCGTTTCGCCACCTTCTTGTAGTCGAGGGTGTCGGCCACCTCGTCGCGGATCGCCGCGCGCCGGCAGTCCGCCGGCAGCTCGATGTCGAGCACCACGGTCTGCTTGACGCGGCGCTCCCAGTCGATGAAGCCGATGATGCACTCGGCGGTGAGTCCGTGCAGGAAGATCCGGTCATCGGTCTGGTTGAGAGTCATGGGGGGAGCGCGGACAGCGACTCGAGCGGCCAGCGGGCGCGTGCCTGGATGGCGAGACCGTCGTGCTCACCGGCCCGAAGACGCGCCAGCCCGGCCACGGCGATCATCGCAGCGTTGTCGGTGGAGAACTCGATGCGCGGATAGTACACGCGCGCGCCATGGCTGCCTGCGGCCGCCGTGAGCCGTTCGCGCAGCGAGCGATTGGCACTCACGCCGCCGGACACCACCAGCACGCTCAAGCCCGTGTACTCAAGTGCCCGCAGCGCCTTGGCGGTGAGGGTCTCGACGATGGCCTCCTGCACGGCGCGCGCGACGTCCGCGCGCTGCCTCTCGGTCAGCACCCGGCCGCGCACCGTATGCAGCACCGCGGTCTTGAGGCCCGAGAAGCTGAACTCGAGTCCCGCCCGATCGAGCATGGGCCGCGGGAAGCTGAAGGCGCCGGGCGCGCCGCGCTCGGCCAGCTGCGCGAGTTGCGGGCCGCCCGGATACGGCAACCCCAGGAGCTTGGCGCTCTTGTCGAAGGCTTCCCCGGCCGCATCGTCGCGGCTGGTACCCAACACGCGATAGCGACCCACCCCCGACACCTCGATCAGCAGCGTGTGCGCGCCGGATACCAGCAGCGCCAGGTGCGGGAACGGCGGCGGATCGGCTTCCAGGAGCGGCGCCAGCAGGTGTCCTTCCAGGTGGTGCACGCCGATGGCCGGCACGTCCCACGCGTAGGCAAGACTGCGCGCCAGCGCGGCACCGGTGAGCAGGGCGCCGATCAGGCCCGGGCCCGCCGTGTAGGCCACCCCGTGGAGGTCGCCAGGCCGGGTCCCGGCGCGCACCAGCGCCCCGCGCACCAGTGGCAGCAGGCGCCGGACGTGGTCGCGCGAGGCCAGCTCGGGCACCACGCCGCCGTAGGCGCGATGCAGCTCCACCTGGCTGAAGAGCTCGTGCGCGAGCAGTCCCGCGCGCGCATCGAGCACGGCGGCGGCGCTCTCATCGCAGGAGGATTCGAGGGCGAGTACGCGCATGGGGGAAATTCTAGACGATCCGGGCGCCCGCACGCGGCTCGGCGGACGCGGTCGGATGTTATAGTCCGCTCAAGATGTGCCCGAGCACAGGCGTACCGACCGCGCGGACTCCGCCCTGCCGCCATCGCGTGGCGGCGCTTGCCCCGGTTCTGATGCTGCTCCCCGTCGCGGCGGCTTCGGCTGCGGGCGAGCCATGCAAAATGGGTCGTGCCGGCGTATTGGCGGTCACCATGGAAGACATGCAGCCACTGGTGCACGCGGCGATCAACGGCAAGGATGCGCTTTTCATCGCCGACAGCGGCGCCTTCTTCAGCATGCTGTCGCCGGCGGCCGCGCATCAGTTCAACCTGACCCTCGAGCACGTGAATCACAATTTCACGGTACTCGGCGTCGGCGGCGCCTCTCAGGTCTGGATGACGACCGTACAGACCTTCACGATCTTCAACCTGGACCTGCCGAAGGTTCCCTTCCTGGTCGTCGATAACGACATGGGTCACGGTGCGATAGGCGTGCTCGGGCAGAACGTCTTTCAGCTCGGCGACATCGAGTACGACCTCGCGGACGGCGTCATCAACATCCTGCGCACGCACGGTGATTGTCGGCAGACATCGCTCGCCTACTGGGCCAACGACAAGGCTCAGCCTTACTCGCAGATCGACCTCGATTTCGCACGGGCCGAGAACCCGCGCACGACCGGCGACGCTTATGTGGACGGCCGCAGGATCCGGTTTGAATTGGATACTGGTGCCAGTGCTTCTGTCCTCACACTCGACGCCGCCAGGCGCGCCGGCGTCACTCCCGACAGCCCCGGGGTCTCCGCGGGCGGCTCGACGTACGGTATCGGCCGTCGTACGGTCCGCACCTGGATCGCGCCGTTCGCGACTTTCAAGATCGGCGACGAGGAGATCCGCAACACGCATCTCCGCATCGGCGACGTGAAGCTGGACGGGGTCGATATGCTGCTCGGGGCGGACTTCCTTCTCTCTCATCGCCTGCTGGCTGCGAGCAGCCAGCGCAAGCTCTATTTCACCTACAACGGTGGCCCGGTGTTCAACCTGACGACGGTGCCGACGCCCGCGCCTGCCGCCCCTGCCGCTGGAGGTACCGCCACGGCGGGTGACACCTCCTCGGGTGTGCCCGCGGCCGCGACTGCCGCCACGCAGGCGGCGCAACCGGAGCAACTCGACGCGGCGGGCTACGCGCGGCGCGGCAGCGCCTCGACCTCGCGCCGTGAATACCAGCCCGCGCTCGCCGATCTCACCAGGGCGATCGAGCTCGACCCGGGTAACGCCGGCTACTTCTACGAGCGCGGCAGGGCGTACTGGTCAAGCGGCCATGCGGAGGAGGCGCTCGAGGATTTCGGCCAGGCGATCAAGCTCCAGCCGTCCAATGTGCCGGCACTCATGGCGCGCGCCGAGCTGCGCGCGCGGCGCGGCGATCCCGCCGAGGCTGTCAGCCCGGACCTCGACGCCGCGGACCACGCCGCCCCGAAGGAAGCGGGGGTGCGCCTGGAGCTCGGCAATTTGTATCAGGGCATCCACAATTATCCGGTGGCGATCGCGCAGTTCGATGACTGGATTAACGCGCATCACCGCGATGACATTCAGATGCCGGGCGCGCGCAACGCGCGCTGCCGGGCGCGCGCGCTCGAAGGAAAGGACCTCGACCGCGCACTCGACGACTGTAACTTCGCCGTGCGCCAGGGCCCGAAGGTGGCGGCGTACCTCGACAGCCGCGGACTCGTGTACCTGCGGCAGGGCAAGTACGACAAGGCGGTCGCCGACTACGACGCGGCGCTCGCGCTTGATCCGAAGCTCGCCTGGGCGCTGTACGGGCGCGGACTCGCGCGGCAGCACCTCGGGCAGGCGGCGGGCGCAGCCGACGTCGCTGCGGCGACCGCGCTGTTCCCCAAGATCGCCGCGGAGGCTCCGAGCTACGGGCTCGTGCCCTGAGGCGCCGCGCAGGCGTGTAGTGCCTCAGCTACAAACGCTCCTTCAGGGAACGCTGCCGGCGAATCCTCGCGATTGAAGTCGAAATATCGCGCGCGTCGCATCCGCGACCGGGCGACGAAACCAACACGTCGCCAACAATCAACAGCAAGGGATGATCAACATCAAGGTCGGTGCGAACTCAGAGGAGGAAGCACATGCAAGTTCGGCCTTACTCCTTGAGAGGAAGCCCTGGGAAATCGCGCCCCTTGCGCTGCCCGGCTACCCTATGTAGACTTACAATCATGGGTAGGCAGGATCGCGACGTGCGGATCTCGCTCCAGACTCTGCGGGTGCTGGAAGCCTTCCTCGAGAATCCCACCGATCAACTTGCCGGCGCCGACGTGCACAAGCGCAGCGGGCTCGCGTCCGGCACGCTGTATCCCATCCTGCTGCGGCTCGAGTCCGCCGGCTGGTTCGTCAGCCGCTGGGAGGTCATCGACCCTTCCAGCGCCGGCCGCCCGCGCCGCCGGCTCTACCGCCTCACCTCCAGCGGACTGGCACGCGCCAGCGAAGTGTTCGCGAGTCTCGGTCGAGGTGTTCCAGCATGAACAGTCATATCGATCGCGTGGCGCAGCGCCTCCTCAAGCGTGCGGCACGCCGGGCGCCGCCCTTGCTGGCGGAACGCCTGGAGGAGGAGTGGCTCGCGGACATGTCGGCGCGGCGCACCAGCGTCGCGCGCCTGCGGCTGGCCATCGGCTGCTGCTGGGCCGCGAGCGTCATCGCCCACGAGCACGGCACGCCCAGCGTGGCGGCCGCGACTGCGCGCGGCGCGAAAACCCTCGCTGCCTATGCGCCGGCGGATTCCACGTTCTTCACGCGCCGCAGCGCGGCCGTGCTCATCATTCTCGCCCTGCACGCGGTCCTCATTTACCTGCTGGCGGCCGGCATCGTGCACCGCATAGCGGATGCACCTGCGCCGCCGCTCATCGCCAAATTTACCGAGGAGCTGTCGCCACACCACCCGCCGCCGCCGCTGGCCGGGCCGCAACTTGTGCGACACACGATCGAGCTCCCGGTGCCGGATTTCCCACTGGAGGTACAGGCAGGTCCGGACGCGATCACCGTACCCGAGAAGCCGAGCTCCCCGCCTTCGCGAGCCCCAGCATCCATCACCGTGCAGCGCGTGCTCGGCGGGCCGGGCACGGGATTCCCGAACACCGCTGACTACTACCCCGCTGCCGCGATTCGTCTGCGCGAGCAGGGCGGCGTGGCGGTGCAGGTTTGCGTCGCCGGCAGCGGGCGGCTGACCTCCGATCCGGCCATCGCCCAGTCTTCCGGCAGTGCGCGACTCGATGCCGGGGCGCTGGCGCTCGCGAAAGCCGGCTCCGGCCATTACCGGCCCACGACCGAAGATGGCCGGCCCGTGAGCTCGTGCTTCCCCCTCCGCATCCGGTTTGAGCTGAGGAACTAGCGGGCGCCTGGACCAGCAGGCCGGCGCCCAGCGTCGGCCGCGGCTTTTGCCTAATCCCTGGCGCTCCTTTAGAATCCCCCGCCCCCGATTCGGCCGACGCTTGCCGCCGCACCAATCCCGGGCAGGCAGGATTTCCCTCTACATCAATGATTTGAGGTTTCGATGCCGAGCGTTCGTGTGCGTGAGAACGAGTACTTCGATGCCGCCCTGCGGCGTTTCAAACGCGCCTGCGAGAAGGCCGGCATTCTCACCGAGCTGCGTCGGCGCGAGTTCTATGAAAAGCCCACGCAGGAGCGCAAGCGCAAGAAGGCCGCCGCCATCAAGCGCCACATGAAGCGCATATCCCGCGACGGCATGCGCACCTCCCGCTAGGGGGCGGGCGCATCGCCATGGCGCTCAGGGATCGCATCACCGAGGACATGAAGAGCGCGATGCGGGCCGGCGAGAAAGAGCGGCTCGCGGCGATCCGACTGGCGCTGGCGGCGATCAAGCAACGCGAAGTCGATGAGCGCATCACGCTCGACGACGCTCAGGTGCTGGCGGTGCTCGACAAGATGATCAAACAGCGCCGCGAGGCCATCACCCAGTTCCAGAGCGGTGGACGCGCCGACCTGGTAGCCAAGGAGACTGCCGAGATCGGTGTGCTGCAGGGCTACCTGCCCGCGCAGATGAGCGAGTCGGAGATCGAGGCGCTGATCGGGGAAGCGATCGCCGCGACCGGCGCGGCCTCGATCAAGGACATGGGCAAGGTCATGGCGGTGGTGAAACCCAAGGCCCAGGGCCGCGCCGACCTGGGCGCGGTCAGCGCGCGGATCAAGCAGAGACTGGGCTGATTTCCCCCGTGGCGCGGCCATCCGTTTGGGACGCATCCCTCAGAACTTCATCGACGAGCTGATCGCCCGCGCGGACATCGTGGAGGTGATCGGCGCACGCGTGCAGCTGAAGAAGGCCGGTCGCGAGTACAAGGCCTGCTGCCCGTTCCACAACGAGAAGACCCCCTCCTTCTGGGTGAGCCCGGACAAGCAGTTCTATCACTGCTTCGGCTGCGGCAAGCACGGTACGGTGCTCGGCTTCCTCATGGATCACGATCACATGGCGTTTCCGGAGGCCGTCGAGGAACTCGCCACGCGCCTCGGCCTGGAGGTCCCGCACGAGGGCGGCCTCGACCGCAGCGCGCGCCGCGCCGATGAGCCGCTGTTCGAGCTGATGGCGCGCGTGGCCCGCTTCTATGCGGAAGCGCTGGCGCGCGACGCGCGCGCCAGCGATTACCTGACGCAACGTGGACTGGCACCCGAAACCATCGCGCGCTTCGGTCTGGGCTATGCGGTGAACTCGTGGAACGACGTGCTGCGGCGCTTCGGCGCCGGCGACGCCGAGCGCCAGCGCCTCGCCGACGCCGGCCTGATCATCGAGCGTGAGGGCGGGCAGATGCGCGACGGTGAGCGTCACTACGACCGCTTCCGTGACCGCATCATGTTTCCCATCCGTGATGCCCGTGGCCGCGTGATCGCCTTCGGCGGGCGCGTCATCGACGCGGGCGAGCCGAAATATCTCAACTCCCCCGAGACGGTGCTGTTTCACAAGGGTCGCGAGCTGTACGGCATCTACGAGACGCGGCGCGCGCGCCCCAACCTCACGCGCCTGGTCGTGGTCGAGGGCTACATGGACGTCGTGCGGCTGCATCAGTCGGGGGTCGACTACGCGCTGGCGACCCTCGGCACGGCGACCACGCCCGAGCACTTCCGGCGCATCTTTCGCCTCGTGCCCGCGGTGGTGTTCGCCTTCGACGGCGATCGCGCCGGGCGTGCGGCGGCGTGGCGCGCGCTGCAGCAGGCGCTGCCGGAAGCGCGCGAAGGACGCGAGATCCGCTTCCTGTTCCTGCCGGAGGGTCAGGATCCCGACACGCTGGTCGGCGCCGAGGGGCGAGAAGCGTTCGAGCAGCGTCTGCAGGGCGCCGTGCCGCTGTCGGAGTACCTGGTGCGGGAGTTGTCGGAGCAAAGCGAGCTGGCACACGCCGACGGACGCGCGCGCTTCGCGGAGAGTGCGCGGCCATTGTTCGCGAGGGTGCCCGAAGGTGTCTACCGCGAGTTGCTGCTCGAGCGGCTGGCCGAAGTGGTGGGCCTGCCCGCGCAGCGTCTGCAGGAGCTGTGGAGCGCCGGGCGAGCGCTGCCGGCCGCCGGCGCGACGCCGCCGCTGCGGCGCCGGCCCGGGACCGCAGCGGGCCGCGGCAGTCTGGTGCGACAGGCCATCGTGAGGCTGCTGCACTACCCGGCCATCGCGGGTGAAGTCAGTCTCGCGGAGCGCTCCGGACTCGACGCGAGCGAGGAGCCGGGGATCGACCTGCTGCGTGACCTGCTCGACA
>WNFR01003478.1_pt1 | contig 16278 bp, 12 predicted proteins | sample 5400221 | NCBI WGS metagenome assembly WNFR01 (sample SAMN13153357, study PRJNA577476) | soil metagenome | isolation source: 40 cm soil under Madrone tree | place: USA:California | collected 2016-06-14 | reverse complement strand
GATCATGTTCTTCACGTAGTCCGCATGCCCCGGGCAGTCCACGTGCGCGTAGTGCCGGTTCTTGCTCTGGTACTCCACGTGCGCGGTCGAAATCGTGATGCCGCGCGCCTTCTCCTCCGGCGCCTTGTCGATCTGGTCGTACGCCACAAAGGTCCCGCCGTAGGTCTCGGCCATCACCTTCGTCAGCGCCGCCGTCAAGGTCGTCTTCCCATGGTCCACATGACCAATCGTCCCCACGTTTACGTGCGGCTTGTTGCGCTCGAATTTCTCTTTGGACATGGCGTAGTTCCTCGACTGCCGTTTACTTCTTGATGATTCCGTCCGCGATATTCGGCGGCACTTCCACGTACTTGGCGAACTCCATGGTGAAGGTGGCGCGGCCCTGGCTCATGGAGCGCACCGTGGTCGCGTAGCCGAACATTTCCGACAGCGGCACATCTGCTGTGATGGCCTTGCCCGCGGGCGTCTCGTCCATGCCGGTGATCTGTCCGCGCCGGCGGTTCAGATCGCCGATCACATCACCGGAGTATTCCTCCGGCGTCACCACTTCGACCTTCATGATCGGCTCGAGCAGCACCGGCTTGGCGCGCCTGAAGCCTTCCTTGAAGCCTATCGAGCCTGCGATCTTGAACGCCATCTCGTTCGAGTCGACGTCGTGGTACGAGCCGTCGAACAGCGTGACCTTCACATCCACCACCGGGTAGCCGGCGATGACCCCCGTCTCAACGGCTTCCTTGATGCCCTTGTCCACCGCCGGCACGTACTCGCGCGGCACGCTGCCGCCGACGACGCCGTTGATGAACTCGTAGCCCTTGCCCGGCTCGTTCGGCTCGAGCTTCAGCCACACGTGACCGTACTGGCCGCGACCGCCGGACTGGCGTATGAACTTGCCCTCCTGCTCGACCTTGGCGCGAATGGTCTCGCGGTAGGCGACCTGGGGCTTGCCGACGTTCGCCTCGACCTTGAACTCGCGCTTCATGCGATCGACGATGATCTCCAGGTGCAGCTCGCCCATGCCGGAGATGATGGTCTGGCCGGACTCCTGGTCGGTGTGCACGCGGAACGAGGGGTCTTCCTTGGCGAGGCGCTGCAGGGCGAGACCCATCTTTTCCTGGTCCGCCTTGGTCTTCGGCTCCACGGCCACCGAAATCACGGGCGCCGGGAATTCCATCTTCTCGAGCGTGATGATTTTGTCGAGATCGCACAGCGTGTCGCCGGTGATGACGTCCTTCAGTCCCACCGCGGCGGCGATGTCGCCGGCACGCACTTCCTTGATCTCGGTGCGCTCGCTGGCGTGCATCTGCAGCAGGCGCCCGATGCGCTCTTTCTTGCCCTTGGAGGGCACGTACACCGTGTCGCCCGAATTGAGAATCCCGGAATAGACGCGGAAGAACGTGAGGTTGCCGACGAACGGGTCATTGAGGATCTTGAACGCGAGCGCGGAGAACGGCTCCTCGTCGCTCGCCTTGCGCGTCGCCGGCTCGCCGTCGTCGTTGATGCCCTTGACGTCCGGCATTTCGATCGGCGAGGGCATGAACTCGATGACCGCATCGAGCAACGCCTGCACGCCCTTGTTCTTGAACGCCGTGCCGCACATGCACAGCACGATCTCGTTCCTGATGGAACGCTCGCGCAGGCCCGCCCGGATCTCCTTGTCGGACAGTTCCTCGCCCTCGAGGTACTTGTGCATGAGCGTGTCGTTGGCTTCGGCCGCCACCTCGATCATCTTGGTGCGGTGCTTCAGCGCCTCGTCCCTGAGACTCGCCGGGATGTCGCGGTACTCGAACTTCATCCCCTGGGTCTCCATGTCCCAGTAGATGGCCTTCATGCGGATGAGATCGACGACGCCCTCGAAGCCGTCCTCGGCGCCGATCGGAATCTGGATCGCAAGGGGGTTGGCCCGCAGGCGCGTCCTGATCTGATCCAGGCAGCGGAAGAAGTCGGCGCCGGCGCGGTCCATCTTGTTGACGAAGGCGATGCGTGGCACGGCGTACTTGTTCATCTGCCGCCACACCGTCTCCGACTGCGGCTGCACGCCGGACACGGCACAGAACAGCGCCACGGCGGAATCGAGCACGCGCAAGCTGCGCTCCACCTCGATGGTGAAGTCGACGTGACCGGGCGTGTCGAGGATGTTGATGCGATGCTCGGGGAAGCTGTTGTCCATCCCCTTCCAGAAGCAGGTGGTGGCGGCGGCGGTAATCGTGATGCCGCGTTCCTGTTCCTGCTCCATGTAGTCCATCACGGCCGCGCCGTCGTGAACCTCGCCGATCTTGTGCGAAACGCCGGTGTAAAACAGGATGCGCTCGGTCGTGGTCGTCTTCCCCGCGTCGATGTGCGCAGAGATGCCGATGTTCCGATAGCGCTCGATGGGCGTCGCGCGTGCCACGGTTCAGTGTCCTCTAGGCTCTCACCAGCGGTAGTGCGCGAAGGCCTTGTTGGCCTCCGCCATGCGATGCGTATCCTCGCGCTTCCTGACGGCCGCGCCGCGATTCTCGGACGCCTCCATCAGCTCGTGCGCCAGGCGAAACGCCATGGATTTCTCGCTGCGGCCACGGGCGGCCTCGATGACCCAGCGCATCGCCAATGTCTGGCGGCGGGTGGACCGCACTTCAACCGGAACCTGGTACGTGGCACCACCGACGCGGCGCGACTTCACTTCGACCACGGGCTTCACGTTGTCGAGGGCCGTGGAGAGCACCTCGATGGCCTCACCGCCCGGCTTACCGGTCTTCTCCGCGATGCGGTCGAGCGCTCCGTAGATGATGCGTTCGGCGGCGGACTTCTTGCCGTTCTTCATGACGACGTTCATGAATTTGGCAAGCATCTCGTTGTTGAACTTCGGGTCCGGGAGGACAGAGCGGACCGGAGCTTGAGCTCGACGGGACATGGCTGATCTACCCCCTTATTTCTTCGGGCGCTTGGCGCCGTACTTGGACCGGCTCTGCTTGCGCTCGCCGACGCCGGCACAATCCAGCGTGCCGCGCACCGTGTGATAGCGCACCCCGGGCAGATCCTTCACGCGGCCGCCGCGGATGAGGACCACCGAGTGCTCCTGCAGGTTGTGGCCCTCGCCGCCGATGTAGCTGGTGACTTCGTAACCGTTGGTGAGGCGCACGCGGCATACCTTACGCAGCGCGGAGTTGGGCTTCTTCGGTGTCGTGGTATAGACGCGCGTGCACACGCCGCGCTTCTGGGGGGACGCGCCGAGCGCCGGCACCTTAGTTTTCTCTGCCTTCGTCCGGCGCGGTTGCCGGATGAGCTGACCCGTGGTCGCCATCGTTGTCCTGTCTCCAGATCTCAGCTGCGGGAGCCACCCGCGCGATAAGCGACCTAGAAGAACACCGGGCCGCCTTTGTGAGGCGGCCCGGTACTTGTAAGTCGCTGTTTTCGGTGCCGGCGTGTATGAAGGGCCGGCCCGACAAAGGCCGGCGATTCTAGGTATGGGGCCTCGGGGTGTCAACCGCCGGACGGAGCGGGGTCTGCTGGGGCTGGCTCGCCGCGCGCAGGAACTCAAGGAAACCGGGGTAGACCAGCTCGTTGCCATACCCGCTCAGATGGTCGCCGTCGAAGAAAAGGGGGGTCCCCTGCCGGAGCGCCTCGCAGGTGGCGTTCGGACAGAGCGCATCGAACGGATCCCAGATGGAGACGAAATTGCCCTCCAGGGTTTCCATCGCCTGCAGGACCGGCTGTCGATAGGCCAGCATCGCCGCCCGGGGCATGCTCAGGCCCGCCGCGCAGACCGGATTGTGGCGATTGAACCAGTCGGAGCACCGAAACGGCGGCGACCGGAAGATCGGCTTGGGAGCTTCGAAGACGACCCGCAGTCCCCGGGTCCCCAGGAATTTCAGCGTCCGGGCCGCCTCCGCGAGGGCTGTCGGCTGCGCGGCCCTGAGATCATGCCACTCCCGCTTCACGGTGCGCTCGGAGTGCGTGGCCCACTGATCGCCGAGCCGCGGCAGTCGCAGCGACGGCAGAAACAGCACATCCCCCGGATGGGCGTGTTTGGCGATATCAGCCAGAAGCGCCGCATAGTAGGCGCGGCAGGCGGGCGTCTCCTCGCGCAGCGCCACGTCGAGCTCCATGAACGCGCAGTCACTGCGGTAATACACCGCAACCTCGTACGGCTGCTCGCGGGTGAGTCTCGCCAGCAGTGTGGTGTACGCGAGGGCGTGCGAGTTGCCCGTCACGAACAGCTGCACGTCGTGCCCCTGACATCCGCTGCGACGCGATTTCAATAGCGCGCCACCGGCGAACGGCTCGTAGAAGCGCGATACGAGGCAGCCACCGCCGGGTGAGTCCTCGGCAGCCCAGTCGGCGGGATACCAGATCCTGGCCTGCCGCGTCACGCTCAGCGAGAAGAGGTGCCGGTGCTTGTCGAGGGCATCGGCCGCGAGCCACAGCACCAGCACGCAGCTGAGGGCGCTCGCGATGATGGCGAGCGGAGGGACCGTGCGGAAGCCCCGCCGGAAGGGTGTCTCAACCCATCGGTATGACCCCTCAGCGAGCGCCGCAATCAGCGCCACCGCCGCGATCCGCGTGGCGAGGCTCTCGAGGCCCACCGTCCAACGAAACAGCACGTACACCGGCCAGTGCCACAGGTACAGGGAGTACGAGCGCGCGCCGATCCACACCGGCAGCGCCGCGGACAACACGCGCACGGGCCGTGCGCCCCCGGCCATGACCGCAGCGTCGATGGCACCGGCTGTTCCCAGCACCGCCGCCAGCGCCCAGGGCACCGGGAAGGACGCTTCGCGACTGAACACGAGGCCGGCAGCGATCAGCCCGAACGAAATCCACAGCTGCGCACCGCGCGCACGATCCGTGGGTGTACGGGTCGCGTGAAACTGAAACAGCAGTGCGCCCACCCCGAGCTCCCAGAAACGGCTGGGGAGCGAGTAGTACGCGTCCGCCGGGGAACGAGCCGTGAGGTAGGCCGAATACACCAGTGATCCGAGCGTCACGGCGGCGAGCATCACGTGAGCGATGAGCCGCCCGGCATCGGTCCGGGTGCGCAATTTCAGCCAGGAAAAGAACACCAGCGGGTAGAGCCAGTAGAACTGTTCCTCGACGCCGAGCGACCAGGTGTGCGCCGAAGGATTGAAGTCGATGCGGGGCGCAAAGTACGGGTCGCCGTAGTTCATCATGAAGTAGTTGGAAAGGCCCCAGAACGCATAGCTCGCGGTCAGGTGATTGGTCTTCGCGAGCCAGGAGTCCGGAATGATCAGCGTCGCTGCTACGCAGACCCCGGTCAGGCAAACCAGGAGCGCCGGCAGAATCCGGCGCGCGCGCCGCGCATAGAAGGCGGCGGCAAAGCGCAGCAGTCCGCTCGCATCGAGATCCAGCATCGAGCGGCTGATCACGTAGCCGGAAATCACCAGGAACACATCGACGCCCGCGAAGCCGCCCGGCAGCCAGCTCGCCTGCATGTGGAAGGCCATCACGGCGAGGACCGCGACCGCCCGAAGCGCGTCAATCGCGGCGACGTGACCGCGCGCAGGTCCGCGGAGCGCGGCGGGTTTGGCGTCAGACCGGGTACCGAGCCAGGGCCGCATGGCTGTTCCTCTTTCGTGATCGGCCCCGATCAGCCGGGTCGGCACCAATCATCCCATGACGGCGCAGGGCCCTCACGTGATCGCCGTCCCATGAATGCCGCATGCCTGCCGCCGCGGCATCCGCTGCGGCCGGCACACCCGCGCTCCCCACTCGGATATCATCGCCCGCTACGGCGGCGCGGACTGCGCCGCCGCGCACCTGATCGCGGAACGCATCTGCAAGTGAACGTCCGCCCGGCTGTCTCGAACGATATCCCGGCGCTGCTCGCGCTGGTGCGGCGTTATTGGGAATTCGAGGGCATCGCGGGCTTCGCGGCGCTGCGCATCGAGCTGGTGCTCCAGCGGCTGCTGGCCGAGCCGCGGCTCGGAGCGATCTGGGTGGCGGAGTCGGACGCACGGCTCGTCGGCTACCTCATCGCCGTGCTGGTGCTGAGCGTCGAGCACCACGGTTTCATGGGTGAGATCGACGAATTCTTCGTGGTTCCCGAAGCGCGCGCGTCCGGCATCGGGACGCAGCTGCTGGCAGCGGCGGAGACGGCACTCGCCGCCCGCGGCTGTGTCCGGTTGCAGCTGCAGCTGGGGGTCGGTAACGCTGCCGCGCGCCCCTTCTATCAACACCGGGGTTACACAGCCCGTGCGGGATACGAGCTGCTCGATAAGCCGCTCACTACGCGCGCCTGACCAGCAAACCGGACGGCGCCCGGACCCCTCGCCTGGCCGCAGCCGTTCTCCCGCGCGCGGCGGCGGGTTCATACTTTGCGCGAAGGCCCTACCCGTCGGCGCGACCCCGGCCTGTCTTAGCATTCCAAGGAGTAACGACATGTCAGCCCTGAGCTTCGCGACCCGCCGCGCTGCTGTCTTCCTGGCCCTGCTCGGCGTCGTGGCGCTCGCGAGCGCCAACGCCCGGGCCTCCGACGTCTACGACGCCGCGGTCGGACATGCCGGCCGCAGCAGCGACGATCTCAAGCGCGACTCGCTCGATCATCCCGCCGACGTGCTGCGGCTCGCCGGAATCAAGCCGGGTATGCAGGTCGCCGACTTCCTTGCCGGTGACGGCTACTACAGCGAGCTGCTCAGCTACCTCGTCGGCCCCAAGGGCCACGTGTATCTGCTCAACAACACCGCCTATGACACCTGGAGCGAGGGTCACTGGAAGGAGCGTATCGAGGGCCGGCTGCCAAACGTCGAGCATCGCACCATCGATGCCGAGCATCTGGATCTCGCCGCACACTCCCTCGATGCCATCCTGCTCATCAAGGTTTACCACGACCTCTACTGGGTCGATGAGGATCCGAAAGACAACTGGCCGAAGTACGACGTGAGCCGGGTGCTGAACGAGATCGCCCGCGTGGTGAAGCCGGGTGGCATCCTGCTGCTGGTCGACCATTCCGCCAAGGCCGGCACCGGCAGCGCGGACGCCGGCAGCCTTCACCGTATCGATGAGGCATATGCGCGAGGTGACTTCGAGAAGCACGGCTTCACTTACGTATCGACAAGCGACGTGCTGCGCCGGCCCGGCGACCCGCGCGATCAGATCACCTACAAGGGTCCGATGGTCGGCAAGACCGACCGCTTCGTGATGGTGTTCAGGAAGTCCTGACACGATGGCTGGCGCCGTTCACTCGCGAAACCGGCGTTCCTCAGCGGCCGGGCTCACGCATCGATTCATCTGTTGGTGCCGCAAATGGATCAGTTGACGGCCGCAAACGGCGCGGCGCCGTACACGGCTTTTCCTCCCACCACCGTGAGCAGAACCTTCACATCCGCGACCTGCTGCGCCCGAATCTTGAAAACATTGCGGTCGAGTACGATGAAATCGGCAAGCTTGCCGACTTCCAGCGAGCCCACCTCATGCTCCGCGTGCAGCTCGTACGAGGAGTTGGCGGTGATGGCGCGGATGGCAGCCGGCAGCGTGAGTCCGGTGTCGGAGCTCAGCCGGCCGGCGTATTTCGCGCCCGCCGCCCGGTCGTTCTCGCGCGTCACGGCCACCTTGAGAGCAAACCACTCGTTGAGCGGATCGACCGGCCAATCGCTGCCATAGGCGATGCGCGCACCGGCCGCGGCCAGATAGCCCGCGGGCTCCAGGTATTTGAAGCGCTGCGGCCCCAGATAATTCTGCGCGCCGTCGATCGTGTCCGGCGCGGGCTTCTCCCACTGGAAGGACAGCACCGCAATGGCATCCAGCTGCTGGTAACGCGGGAAGTCGGCGGGATCTACGATCTCATCGTGTGCGATGGCCGCTCGAATCGCGCTCCCGGGAAAGGCCTTGCGCAGCGCCGCCACGCCATCCAGGGCCTGGTGCACGGCGCGATCACCGTCGGCGTGCATGTGCGGCTCCAGCCCTGCCCGCGCGGCCGCGATGAGAAGTGGGTGCAGCACGGATGCGGGAAAATAAGCATCGGGCCCGCGATTCTTGCCCGGCGCCCAGCGCGGCTGCGCGGCAGTGCCCACATTGGCGAAGTAAGGACTCAGCATGGCGCCGGTGCAGGCTGGCGCCGTGATCACGCCGTCCATGAACAGCTTGATGTTGCGTACCGTGATGCCCGGTTGCGCGCGCGCCTCGCCCTGGTCGTATTTGCGGGCGAGCGCCCGGGCGGTGGCGACCGCCTGCCTTGGATCGCGACCCTGCTCGGGGGTGATCAGCACCGCGAAATGCGCGCGCGCCGTCAGCCCGCCCTGCTGCTCGGCGGTCGCGAAGGCGGCCAGCGTCTGCGGGGTCGCCATGGCATCGAGAAAGGTCGTGACACCCTGTTTGCGCATCGCATCCAGGGCCGCTGCCGCGGCCGTGAGGTCCTCGGCCGGCGTCGCCCTCGGAATGACGGCGGTCACCTTCTCGAAGGCGGCGTCCTCGAGGATGCCGGAAGGAGCCCCCGAAGACTCGCGCTCGATCCGTCCACCGAGGGAATCGGGCGTGCTGGCGGTGATTTTCGCCAGTTGCAGTGCGCGCGTGTTGACGAGTGCGGTATGGCCGAACGAAGACATCACAAAAATCGGACGCCGGGTCTTCAGCGTGTCCAGCGTGGCACGGCTGGTCGCAACCCCGTTCGGCAGCATCGCCTCGCGAAACCAGTTGACGACTTCCAGCCACTTGTCGGGCTCCGCCGCCTGCGCCTGATCGAGACAGGCCTGGATGCGCGACTGCATCTGCGCAACGGTCAGCCGCTCATAGTTGAGATTGCATTTCAGCAGTACGGTGCCGCCGTCGAGCGGGTGCATGTGACCATCGACGAGTCCGGGCATCAGCAGATGCTGGTGCACATCGACGACCCGGGTCGCGCTGCCGGCGAGGGCCCTGGCACCGGCGTTGGAGCCCACATACGCAATACGCCCGTCGCGCACCGCGAGGGCTTCCTGAACGCTCGCGCGCGCATCGACCGTATACACGTAGGCGTTGACGTACACCGCGTCGGCGGGCGCGGCGACTGCGGGCGCGGTCCAACCGGTCAGCGCGAGTGCCGGGGCCACGGTCGCGAGCGCGGCGACCACGGCAGCTTCGCGGCGCTCAGCGCGTGCCGCCCGCATAGACTTTCGTGCCACGGAACCAGGTCGCCAGCACGTGGGCGTCGGCGATGGCCTCCGGATGCCCGCCATCGGCCAGCGCCAGAATGTCGCGATCGACCAGGACGAAATCGGCCGACTTGCCGACTTCGATGGAGCCGGCATCCTTCTCGAGTCCCAGCATGCGTGCGCCGTTGATGGTGTAGGCCTCGATGACCTCGCGCACCGAGATGCTCTGCTGGAGGCTCAGGGGCGGCCTGCCCGGATAGCCGCGCGTGATAGCGAGTGCCATGTTGACGAACGGCCGCGGATCGCGAGTCTCCACCGGCGCGTCCGAGCCGGCAGCCAGGATCCCGCCGGCCGCCTTGACCGCCCGGGCCGGATAGTTGTTGGCCTCGTAATAGCTGCCAGGGCGGTGCAGCGCCTGGTAGCTGTTTCCATGAACCTTCTCGAAGAACGGAATGACGGTCAGGTCATATTCCGGATCAGTGTTCATCCAGGCGTAAGTGAACGCGACGTACAGGTGGTCGCGGCCGATGCGCGCGACGTCGGCGGGAGCGGCGAGCTGCAGGTGCGCAAGCGCGTCGCGGGTGGTGGAATTGCCATCGGCGGCGCGCGCCGCCTCGATCGCATCCACCGCCGTGCGCACCGAGCGGTCGCTGATCGCGTGGATGTGCAGGTTGAAGCCGGCGAGATGCATGCGCCTCACGTACTCGAGTATGACCTCACGCTTGTGCTGCAACTCGCCGCTGGAGATCGCACACTGGCCGGGGTGGTAGCCGTGCGCCTGGGTGAATGCATTGATGTCGGCGGCCGCCAGGTACTTCCCCGGGTGCGCCCGCACTGCGCCGCACAGCTCGGACGCGGTATCGACATAGCCGGTGACCGTCGCGTGGCCCGCGGCATCCACCGAGAAGATGGGCTGCAGAAACGGCTTGAGCGCCGCCGCATTGGGCAAAGTGGGCGGCACCGCGAACGGATTGCCCTCGAGCACGCCGTCGGCGAACAGCTTGATCACATCGGCATGGATCAGCGGATCGTTGGCGTACTTGGCCCGGATCTTCTTCGCCTCATCGAGCATCGAGTCGTAATCAATCTTGCCGGCGGCTGTCAGCGTCCGGGACGGATCAAAGAACAGTGCCAGGCGGGCCCGGACGGTCAGCTGGCCGCTCGCGGCGAGCCTGTCGTATACAGGCAGGCCAATCGGCGAGGCCATGGCATCCAGGATCGCCGTGATGCCGACGCTGTTGAGGCGCTGCGGAATGCGCTCGGGGACCTTCGAGACCGCCTCCAGGTCCGAATACAACATGCTGTGAGTGTCGATCAGGTAACGCGCATCCTCGTTCACGGCGCCGTTCGGTTCACCCAACGCGTCAACGCCTACGAACGGCCTGTACTGGGCAAATTGCCCGGCGAGCGTCGCCTTTGACAGACCGACGATCCGGCCCTTGGCATTCTTTGCCTGCGCGAGAGCCATGCTGTTGAAGGCGCCGTGATGTCCGTCATTGCCGAGCAGCTGGATCCACACCTGCGTCGAGGCCGCATCGAGAGCGGCACGCAGCGTCGGGTGATGGGCGTCAGGTTGGTTGCCGTCCGTATAGTTCCACTGGTGCACGACCAGCCGGCCGCCGGGCGGCGGCGCGTAGTGCACCACACACTTCGCCACGAACGCCGAGAGCTCGGCGAGCGTCAAGGGATGGCTGTCGAGATCGCAGACATCCAGATCGACGATGTCGAGCGGATGGATATGGGCATCGACGAGGCCCGGCAGCACCAGGCGGCCTGCGAGTTCCTCCACACGCGTCTGCGGTCCGATCCAGCGCTGCGCCTCGGCCGAGGTGCCGACGAACACCACTCTGCCGTCCCGGACCGCGAGCGCTGCAGCGACGGAACGAGCTGCGTCGACCGTATAGATCCTGCCTCCTTCCAGAACAAGCTCGGCAGGCGCTGGCGGATTCGCTTCGGCTTGCGCCGTCGTGAGCGAAATACCCGCCACAAAAGCAACACGGCCAGCGAGCACCAGGCTGGCGTTGAAGCACGGCATGAAATCCCCCCGATTCGGCGACCTGAGTTGCCGAGCAGGTCCTTATCGATAATCGATCCACGCTTATCGTGTCGCCGTGAACTGTATGCCAGCCGTCCCGAGCCCGTCAAACGGCCCGGCCGGCGGCGTGCGCTCGAACAACACTGCTGCGATAATTCTTCTGCCGGCAGCGGCCAGGGCGTTAAGCGATGGAAGATCAGTACAACCTGACACGCTTTGTCGAGGTGCAAGATCCGCTGTTCGCCCGGGTGTGCGCCGAGCTCGCGGCGGGGTGCAAGGAGAGCCACTGGATGTGGTTCATCTTTCCGCAACTCCTGGGCCTGGGGTCAAGCCCTACTGCGCGCCGGTATGCGATCGCCTCCGTGGAGGAAGCGCGCGCCTACCTCGAGCACCCGGTCCTGGGTGCGCGCCTGCGCGAGTGCACGCACCTGGTGAACCGGATCGAGGGTCGTACGATCGAGGAGATCCTCGGCTATCCGGATCACCTGAAATTCCGCTCGTGCATGACGCTGTTCGCGTACGCCGTGGGTGACGCGGACGAGGGCGGTGTGTTTCGCGACGCGCTCGCCAGATACTTCGCCGGTGAGGCGGATCCCCTCACCCGCAAGCTGCTTACTTCGGCTTGCGGAACTTCAGAATGAACTGATCCGTGTGTCCGCGCATGTTCGGATCGAACACCTTCACGGTGTGCGGATCGTCCTTGTTGCTCAGGATGTCGCTCGAGGCCTCGAACTTGAAGCCGGCCGAGATGACTTCCTTTTTCACCGCCTCCGGGTCGATGCGATGCAGGGTCGAGGTGTCGCGAAAGCCAGATCCGGCTTCCGCGGCGTGGTCGCTCACGATGTACACGCCGCCGGGCTTCAGGGCCTTGAATACCGCCTTGTCGATGTCGACGACCTGGACGTCGGGCAGGTTGTGAAAGTCGTGGTAGTTCTGGGACGTCCAGACGAGGTCGACGCCTTTCGGGAGCGCGAGCTGCGCGAAGCGCTGCACGCTCACGGTCACGTTGCCGTAGTGCGGATCGGCGGCGATCGCCTGGACCGGCGCGGCGGGATCGGGTGAATCCGCCGCGGCCTGCGGCCGCCGCGCTGGTGGCGCTGCGTAGACCTTGCCCTTGGGGCCGACCACGGCGCTCAACAGGCGCGTGAAATATCCCCCGCCCGGAACCAACTCAGCCACCTGGTCGCCGGGTTTGACGCCCGCAAAGGCGAGAGTCAGGGCCGGATGGCGATCCGCGTCGCGCTTCGTGTCCGCGTCCGGCCGCGCACTGTCGCCGACCGCCTTGGTGATGTAGGCCGGGGTAACCAGCCCTCGGGCAGATCCGTGTCCCGCGTAGACGCCGCTGACGGCCAGGGCCGCGACCAACGCGGTGCCGCTGGCGAGGATCGTTGCACGTACCATGTAGTCGCCCTCCTCGCAGTGCCGGCGCACTGTAGCAGGGCGCTAAAGCCTTCACTATCGCTTCGCCGCGCTCATCAGGCATCACGGCGCGTGGGAACGGCTGCCGGCGGCTTGCCGCGCCTCAGCGCCGCGACGTGTCAGCTCGAGCTGCCAGGTCTCGGCGACGAGATCGTGTCCGAAGCTGTGATGGGATTCCCGCGCGGTTCGCGTGAATCCCGCCCGCTCGTACAGATGGCGGGCAGCCGCGAGGTTTTCCTGCGTCCACAGGACAATCCGTTCATAGCCCGCCGCGCGCGCGAAGCGCACACACTCACTGACCAGCGTCCGACCCAGCCCGAGGCCGCGCGCCTCGGGCTCCACCAGCAGCAGGCGCAGTCTCGCGGTGCCGGTCTCGCCGGCCACCAGGAAAATGCATCCCAGGCGGCGGCCCGCCGCACTTTCCGCGATCCAGCAGCGCTCGCGCGCCGGGTCGAGCTGGCGGATGAATTCGGCCGTGATCCCGGCCACCAGGGCTTCGAACTCCTCGTTCCAGCCATACTCGCGGAAGTACAGCGCGCCGTGGCGCTCGATCACCCACCCCATGTCCCCGGGGCGGTGGGTGCGCAACGACACCTGTGCCTGCCCGCCGTCGGCGCTGAAGGCGCAGCGGATGACGCTCATCGCCTCCAGCAGCGCCGCCCGGCGCGAGCCGTCGAGCCCCGACAGCATCGAGCGAACCTGCTGCTGCGAACGGCGCTCGAGGGGCGCGAACACCCGCCGGCCGACAGGGGTGAGCTGCAGGTGCTGGCGCCGTGCATCGGCGGCCGAGGCGGTGCGCGCGAGCAGTCCCTTCGCTCCAAAGCCCTTGAGGATGCGGCTGAGGTATCCGCGGTCGAGCCCCAGCTCATCCGCCAGTTGCGCCGCCATGACGCCCGGGCGATGCGCGATCTCGTACATCACCCGCACTTCGGTCAGGGAGTAGGGACTGTCGAGCAGGCCTTGCGACAGCACGCCGATGCGGCGCGTGTAATCGCGATTGAAGGCGCGCACCGCTCTGATCTGCTCTCTGGAAACGGCCATGGCCGGCACCTCGCGGACCTGCAACTTACTGTTGCTGATATAGTTGGCTAAGTCAACTATGTGCGGTGCCGGGGGGCTCCCCCACGATCACGCGCGGGCCAGCCGCTCGCGCAGACGCTGCTTCACGCCCGGCCACTCCACCGCCACGATGGAAAAGCGCGCCGAATCGCGCGCCGTCAGATCTGTGCCCAAGCGGTGAGCGCGCAGCACGCCTTCGAACCGCGCGCCGATGCGCGCCAGCGCAGCGCGCGAGCGCTCATTGCGCGCGTCGGTGTGAAAACAAACCCGCTGCACGCCCCACTCCTCGAAGCCGTGCGTCAGCATGAGGAGCTTGGCCTCGGTGTTGGCGGCGGTGCGCATCGCGGACGCGGCGAGCCACGTGTAGCCGAGCTCGCAGCCGTCCGGGCCCGAGCGCGTGGCACCCGGATGCCCGGAGGGCCACGGCCAGCGTTCGATGTCGAAGAAACGGCTCGAACCGACCACGGCCCCGTCGGCGATCCGCACGGTGGCAAAGGGGAGCGCTGTGCCCGCCTCACGTCCGGCCAGCGCGCTCTCGACGTAACGCGCCATCTCCGCCGTTCCCTGAGGCACGGCACTCCACTGGTAAAGCGCGAGGTCGCCACCCGCAGCGGCCACGAGCCCCGCAATGTGGGCGCGCTCGAGCGGCTCGAGCCGCACATGAGTGCCATGCAACACCGGCTGCCTGGAGTTCACGGGTGACTCCTGGGAAAAAAAACGGGCCGGCGAATTGCTCGCCGGCCCGTTCGAGTTTAGCGCAGCGCGTCGGCAAAGGCCGCGCGCTCCAGCGCTGGCGCACTAGCTGGCGGCGCTCTCCGACTCTTCGCTGCCGACGCTCGCTTCTTCCGCATCCGGCAGCCCACCGCCGACGTCCATGAAGCTGCGACGCTCGGCGCCCTCCATCTTGCGGCGGCGCGAGGCATGGGCTGCGAAGCCCGTGCCCGCCGGGATGAGCCGGCCGACGATGACATTCTCCTTGAGGCCGCGCAGATCATCCTTAAGTCCCCGCACCGCGGCTTCGGTCAGCACCCGGGTGGTCTCCTGGAACGACGCCGCGGAGATGAACGACTCGGTCGCGAGTGAGGCCTTGGTGATGCCCAGCAGCACCGGCTGCAGCCGTGCCGCCTTCTTGCCGCCGTGTTGCGCACGATCGTTGATGTCGAGCGCGCGCGCGCGGTCGAGCTGCTCGCCGCGCAGCAGCGCCGTCTCGCCGGCCTCCTGCACCTCGGTCTTACGCAGCATCTGGCGGATGATCACCTCGATGTGCTTGTCGTTGATCTTCACACCCTGCAGGCGGTAGACGTCCTGGATCTCGCGCACCAGGTAGTTCGCCAGCGCCTCGACGCCCTGCAGGCGCAGGATGTCATGCGGGTTGGGCTCGCCGTCGGCGATGACTTCGCCACGCTCCACGGTCTCGCCTTCGAAGACGTTGAGCTGGCGCCATTTCGGAATCAGCTCCTCGTACTTCTCGCCGTCATCCGAGGTGATGATCAGGCGCCGCTTGCCCTTGGTCTCCTTACCGAAGCTCACCGTGCCGGATTTCTCCGCGAGAATCGCCGGATCCTTGGGCTTGCGCGCCTCGAACAGGTCGGCCACGCGCGGCAAGCCGCCGGTGATGTCGCGGGTCTTGGAAGACTCCTGCGGGATGCGCGCGATGACATCGCCCACCGACACGCGCGCGCCGTCCTCGAGACTGACGAGCGCGCCCGGAGGCAGGGTGTAAACCGCCGGGATCTCGGTGTTGGCGAAGGTGACTTCCTTGCCCTTGCCGCTCAGCAGCTTGATGGTCGCACGCACTTCCTTGCCGCCGCGCTGCTTGGTATCGAGCACCACCGTGCTGGACAGGCCGGTGACCTCGTCGACCTGCGAGGTGACCGTCATGCCATCGACGAAGTCCTGGAACTTCACCAGGCCCGCAACCTCGGTGACCACCGGGTGGGTGTGCGGATCCCAGGTCGCGACCACCTGGCCCGCGGCCACCGTCGCGCCTTCCTTGGCGCTGATGATGGCGCCGTACGGGATCTTGTAGCGTTCGCGCTCGCGGCCGAAGTCATCGACCACGCCGATCTCGCCCGAGCGCGACACGGCCACCAGGTGCCCCTTCTCGTGCTGCACCGTCTTGATGTGGTGGAAGCGCAGCACGCCCTTGTTGCGCACCTCGACGCTGCTGGCTGCGGCCGCCCGCGAGGCGGCGCCGCCGATGTGGAAGGTACGCATGGTGAGCTGCGTGCCGGGTTCGCCGATCGACTGCGCGGCGATGACGCCCACCGCCTCGCCGATCGAGATCGTCCGGCCGCGCGCCAGATCTCGTCCGTAGCAGTGCGAGCACACCCCGTAGCGCGTCTCGCAGGTGATCGGGGAGCGCACCTTGATCTGGTCGACGCCCTCGGTCTCGAGCAAGCGCACCAGCTTTTCATCCAGCAGCGTGCCGTTCTCGATCAGCACGTCCTTGCCACCGGGCCTGACGATGTCTTCCGCCATCACCCGGCCGAGCACGCGCTCGCCGAGGGCCTCCACGACGTCGCCGCCTTCGACCAGCGGGCTCATCGCAAGTCCGTTCGAGGTGCCGCAATCGACCTCGGTGACCACGAGGTCCTGCGCCACGTCCACCAGGCGGCGGGTGAGGTAGCCGGAGTTCGCGGTCTTCAGCGCCGTGTCGGCCAGACCCTTGCGGGCGCCGTGCGTGGAGATGAAGTACTGCAG
>WNFR01008304.1_pt1 | contig 16283 bp, 18 predicted proteins | sample 5400221 | NCBI WGS metagenome assembly WNFR01 (sample SAMN13153357, study PRJNA577476) | soil metagenome | isolation source: 40 cm soil under Madrone tree | place: USA:California | collected 2016-06-14 | reverse complement strand
CCGAGAAACTAGCGAGGCAAGGCGTTAAGTTAATTACTATCGTCGATCCGGGAGTCAAGTATCAGCCAGTGGCGAAGAGTGGCGGGCTCGTTACCTCGATCACGCCGGAGCTCGAGCCACAGCAGCAGCGCTATTACGTCTTCGATTCAGGATTGGAGAAAAACTATTTTCAACGGCGTCAGAATGGCGACCTGTTTATCCCTAAAGTGTGGCCCGGCGAAAGTGTCTTTGTTGATTTCACACTGCCCGCTGCGCGCGATTGGTGGGGGAGTTTGCATCGCGCTTATACCGACAATGGCGTGGCGGGAATATGGAACGACATGAACGAGCCTTCGGACTTCGTCGATCAGACGGGCAAGAACCAGATTGATGTCATCAGCTACGATGAAGGCGAGAAATCAACGCACGCGAAGAATCGCAACGTGTTTGCGCTGTTAATGGCCCGCGCAACCTACGAAGGACTCGAACGATTAAGACCTAAGCAGCGCCCATATGTAATCACGCGCGCCGGCTACGCCGGCATCCAAAGGTACTCGACTATGTGGACCGGTGATACCAACAGCACCTGGGAAGCGCTGGCGATGAACATTCCCATGTTCACCACACTGGGTCTCTCGGGCGAGCCTTTTGTTGGTAGCGATGTTGGCGGCTTCATTGGTCGTGGCAATGGCGAACTATTGACACGTGCTTATGAGGTGAGTTTTCTGGCGCCCTTTTGCCGAAATCACAAGGTGATTGACGGCTATGATCAGGAGCCTTGGCGTTTTGGCAAATATTACGAGGACATCATCCGTAAGTACTTAAAATTGCGTTACCAGTTGCTGCCCTTTCTTTACACTGCGCTGGAAGAGGCGAATCAAACCGGCGTGCCCCTGTTCCGCCCGCTCGTTTTGAATTATCAGGATGATGCAAACACTTACAACCTCGATGACGAGTTCATGATTGGAACCGATCTATTGGTCGCGCCAGTCGTCAAACCCGATGTCACGCGGCGTTTGGTTTATCTGCCGAAGGGCAGTTGGTACGACTACTGGACTAACAAAAAGTATGAAGGCGGCACGATGATCTCCGCCGGTGCGCCACTCGAAACGGTGCCAATGTTTGTCCGCGCGGGCGCCATCATTCCCACCGCGCCTGCGATGAACTACATCGGCGAGAAGCCTCAGGACCCAATCACATTCAATATTTATCCTGACGACAAGGGTTCAGCAGCGATGACTCTTTACGAAGATGATGGCGTTAGTGATGCGTACAGGCAGGGAGCCTTTCGCCGCACAACTGTAAATGCGCGACGAGTTGGCGCTGGCTACGTTGTGGCAAAAAGCGCGCCGCAGGGAATTTATCAAACCGGAAGTCGCAGGCTAAGTTTCATCGTCAAGAGTGTAAACGGCGCACCGAGGGTCGCGACAGTTACTGACGATGGCAGCTCGCAGACAATTCGGATCAATTGAAGACTTTTTCTGGTCTCCAAACAGAGGAATAGTTTTGCATGACCTGGATCAAAACAGTTTCACCACAGGCTGACGACAAGGTGCGACGTGCGATTGAAGCGCAGCATGAATTGTACCCGGTAGAATATGCCGTACCCATACACCCGACTGCCGACAGACAGACTTCCGAGATTGTTGCTTCACACAGTCTGATACCTGACGCTCTTCATCACGCGTTTTCCACTTTCGGCGCATTGATGGCGCCGGATTTGCCACTCACGAGGCGGCAACATGAAATGATCACAACCGTAGTCTCGGTCACCAACCGTTGTCTTTATTGAATCGAATCCCACGCAGAGTTTCTGCGTCGAGTCACATTGGATGAAGCATTGGTTAAGGCATTACAGGAGGATTACAAGATTGCTGCCATTTCTGAGCAGGAGAGGGCGATGCTGGATTACGTCGCTCAATTGACGCACGATGCGACTGGCATCGGCCGCCAGCATCACGAACGGCTGCGAGCGGTGGGCTTCGATGATCGAGGCATTCTCCAGATCACGCTGATCGCTTCGTGGTTTAATTACATCAACCGCGTGGCCGATGCGTTGGGTGTTGGCAGAGACTAACCGCCAGCTCGACGTGTGAAAAAGAGAAAGGGCGACTCATGAAGGTCGCCCTCAAACTATTGTTACGATTGAAATAATGGTGAGCCGAGCAGGGCTCGAACCTGCGACCCGCTGATTAAGACTAAACCAGTTTAAGTTACGTCGCGTTCAGCCCAGGGAAGGGACAGTAATTTGATCATGGCAGGTGTATGTTTTCGCCAAACGGGCGGTTCAAGTTTTGGTTGCCACGCTCAGGGTTTCTTTTTCTCGTATTTCGCGAAGTCGCTCAATGCGCCTCCCTCTTTTGCCACCTCGTCAACAGCGCTATCGTCCACCAAAAAGGTTTCATCCCTGGTGCCACTATCCGGGTCATATTCGTAGCCAACAATTCCGGATGTCTTATCTCGCCTAGTATACTTCAAAGCAAGCCAGCCTCTTTCTTGTTCACCAGCCGGAAACTTCCAGGAGACGCTGTAGACCTTAGCTTGACCGCATTTATGAATCTCCTTCGACAGTCCTCGAACAGCTGCGCGGGCGCCAGACTCTATTGAATCGAAATTGCCTAGCGAAACGTGCACTATGGTTGGGCACTGAGGTTGGCAGCAACATAATATCGTGCCGATAAAGACCATCAGTACCCGCTGTAGGGTTCTTCCAAATAGCTTCATCAGTTTTGCCTGCAAGTAGGTGGACAAACAACCTGTAATTGTCCAGAGTTAAGGGGGTTCATTACTGCGTTTCCCATCTCTTGTCGGCTCGCCAACTGATTGGCTAGCCCTATTCAGTGCTGCAAAAAAGTCCTTATTAACACCCGACCCGCTGATTACGAGTGAGTTAACAGACACTCCAGCAGGTTACGGCTCTTACGATTTATTAACATTTGTCACGGGTTGCAGCCGCCAGCGAGTCTTTCCTGTTACCGCTTACTATTTCCAGTTTGTCTGTGTTCTTGTCACAAGTTTGTCTCAAGCATTCGTAACCACCCCTGCCTTCGGCCGAGCAACAGCGAGAACACGTCATCTCTCCACAACGGATTTTAAGTCCGTTCGACCGCATCTTACCTGATCTTACGAAACGAGATGAACCAATATTTACCGGACTGGCAGCCGTCAAAGTCCTGCTTCGTCCGGTTAGGTCTCGCGACAAAATGTCGTCATCTTAGCGTCATCCAATCCCTTAGCCTCAGTTCTGTTACCCCAAGTAGTGGTCTTCGAACATTAGTCAGTTAACCGCCATGCCGCAATCGAACGCAACCGTAACCGGAACCCTTTCGGTTCACCGCGCGGAACTTCCATTGGCCCGATCTCGTCAAGTAACAGGAACGGATCAAACTCCAAAAATGACGTTGCGGGGAACGGACGGCGGTCAAGAAACCCCCGCCTTCTAAAGTGTCGTTACTGTTCACCATTTCGGCTACCTGCGCGTTCCGCCCGCCCGAGTCTCCTCATTTCCACAGTGCTTCAATCACCATCGACATAACATCACCTCTCTATACCTCTTATGGACAGACTCTAGTTTGTCCCGCCGGTCGTTGAGTTGAGCGCGCCGCTCCTATCGTGAGGCAACGTCTGAAGCACAGCGTAGTGATCGCCGAGCGGACTGAAGAGTGGACCAAAGAGAGTCAAAGTCCACCGTTAGATCTATAAAGGAATGACAACGGGGCGATGACTGCTGACCATTTAGAACTAAATCGCCAAGCCTGTAAACATCGACCTCTTTTGAGCCGCAGCGCAGCATAGCCAGCAAGACGTGCTTGTGCGATAAGCGGGGCGTCGAAAAGAGCCCGGAAGAGGAGCTAAGGCGTGTCGCTCATGAATGTTCTGGTGGTGAAGGCGTCACAGGTTTGGCACGCACAGAGTACTGCCACGGCCATCGCTCGCGCCGTCGCGGACCGCACTGACATGCAGCTGATCGAAGGGAGTCCTGACGATAATAGCGGGTGGGTTCAAGCAGCCGAAGTCGAAACCATCCTCAGGTCTCTTGATCCGGCGACTCGCTGTGCACTTGTATTGGTAGGCAACTCGGAAGGGTTAGAAAACCTGGTCCAAAGTTGGCTCTCGGTGCGATCTGATCTCGCTATTATGTACGTCGACGTGGTTGACCACATGGTGCGAATCACGTTGCGCGCGCTGAATCTGGATTCACTAAATTTGGATTCACTACTGACTGCGCTACGCGACCTGGTAGAGGATGCGGCGTCGCAAAAGCCGAAGGCGGTAACACAAATTCCACCTCCCGATGAGGCCCGTCGGTCGCTTCGACCAGTCGATTCGCCCACCGAAAAGGACAGTCCGCCTGATCAAAACTCCAGGGACCGTTCATTGCTGAAAGCGTCCATCAAGTGGGTTCATGCGTTACTGAAAAACGCTGTGGAGCAAGCTTCTGACGAGGTAAATGCTCTCACCGTCAGTCGTAAGAGCCTGTTGGAACAAATGGAAGAACCACCGGTACTTCCCGGAACGAAGCCACCTGAATTGCCTGCACCGGTAAAGCACTTCGATCAAGAGCTCGATGCGGCCATCAAGAAAGCCGACACCAGCAACGAGCCGTTGGCGGTTGCGTTTCGCGTGTTTGGCCTCGGGCCAAACGCGTTCCGAATGATGATTCTAGCGCTGGCGCCGGAATTGGATATTCGCTACCAGCGTTGCATCGGATTTCTGCTTGATGAAGCCGGCCGTCACGTTGGCACACCGAGTTTGTACAGCAGCTTGCTGCAAATTCCTGCGACCGAACGCGATGAACTGATCGCTTCTGGCGGGCTCGCGCACTGGCTGGTTTTTGAAGGTTTACCCGGCCACGCACCTGCAGCAGATGAGCAGCTCAAGATCGATCCATTCCTGGCGTCATGGTTGCTGGCTGACCACAGGTCACTGGCCCGCGATCCGCGCGTCCGCCGCGTTCTTCGTTTTGAACGATGGCCCGGCGCCAGTCTTCTGACACGAAGCGAGGAAGAAACTAAAGCAACAGTACTGATCGAGAAGCTGCAAGACGATTGCGAGCGGCGATGGCTGCTGCTCGACGGAAACGATCCCGCTGGCTGGCGAGCTTTGCTCGAGCTGGGCGCTGATTTAACTGGAGTCCGGCTGTTTCGTGCCGAGCCTGCCCGCCTGCTTGGCGCCGACGTCGTCGACATTGAAGACTGCGCGCGTCGCATTGCGCGCATGGTTCGTCTCACCGGACATCCGCTAATCATCGACATCGCCAGAACGGAAGGCAACGAAGCGGAAGATGATCTGCTGCGGCTCCTTTTCGCAACGTTGAATCGCAGAAATTGCGTGGTGGCTGTGATCAGCCGAGAAGAACCGCGCGTTGTTCGTCTCATTGGTACCGATCGGCGCAAGGAGGACGGATCTTTCTACCCCTATCCGGCATTCGAGTTGGTACATGAACTGCCCTTGTCGCATGCAGCGCGCGTGGCAGCGGTGCGCACAGCGGCAGCGGAGTTATGCGGTTACATCACCAATGACGTCGCAGAGGCGATAGCCAATCGTTATCCACTGCATATCGACGCTCTCGAATACGCAGTGCGCCTGGCGCGTAATCGTCCCAAAAATTACTACGCCGACGATCCTCAGCTTGAGCGCCTGACCACCGCGCTTAAGGAACTGGCATCGGAAGGTGTTTCGCACCTCGTCGATCGAATTGAACCAATCTTCACCCTCGATCAGGTGATCCTGCCTCAGGATCGAAAACTGCAGTTGAACGAGATTGTCGACCACGTTCGACTCGCGCCGCGCGTGCTCGACGAATGGAAGTTTCGCGAGCAACTTCCCTACGGACGCGGCGTCACGGCGCTCTTCTCCGGAGCCAGTGGCACGGGCAAGACGATGTCGGCCATGGCGGTCGCGCGCGCCCTGGGGATCCAGCTTTTCCGTCTTGATCTCTCGAAGGTTGTCAGCAAGTACATCGGCGACACCGAAAAGAACCTCGATCGGGTTTTTAGCGACGCTCAGAGTTCCGGTGCAGCCGTTCTCATCGATGAAGCTGATGCCTTGCTGGGCAAGCGCAGCGAAGTGAAGGACGCCCACGATCGTTATGCAAACATCGAAGTCGCGTACCTCTTACAACGCATGGAAGCGTACGAGGGGCTGGCGATTCTCACCACGAACATGCGGAAGAATCTTGATGCTGCCTTCATGCGCCGGCTGCGATTCGTCGTGGAGTTTCCGCGTCCGGATGTGGCGGCGCGCGAAAAGATATGGCGTCAGTGTTTCCCGGCCGAATCGCATGAGCTTAACGACGCTGAGTTTCGCCAACTTGCGCGGCGTCTCGATCTCACGGGCGGGCAGATTCGGCAGATCACATTGCGCGCAGCGTTCATAGCCGCCGCAGCAAACGCACAAATTAGTTTGGAGCATGTGCTGCAAGCCGCGCGCGCGGAATACGCCAAGCTCGGAATGCCGCCGGGGGAAATCGATCTCATTCAGACAAGGAGGGCTGCGTGAAGGCCGACGGAATTTTGCGTGTGACTGAGATGTTGCGAGAGCGCCTGAAGCGGGCGCTGCTCAATTCAGGCATACCCGGGGCGACTGTCTTTGTCGGCCCACTCGATGATGCCGATGCCAGCGGCGCGACGTTGATCCTGTTTCTTTATCGCATCGTGCCCAGTGCGACTCTACGTAACAGCGAACATCGCGTGGTCTCCAGCGCCGCACCGCCGCCGGTCCAGGTTTTTCACAATTCGCTGCCCCTGGATCTCTATTACCTGATCACCGTTGGAACGATTCCAAACTCGAGCGAGGAAACACCGCTCCAGGCGCTGGGCTTCGCAATGCAGGCGTTGCAAGCGGAACCGGATTTGTCCGGACCCGGAGTTAGTCATGAAACCGTGCACCTCACGATCGAGCCGCTGACGACTGAAGAGTCCAGTCGTATCTGGGCGTTGTTCCCGACAGCAAACTACCGCACCTCGGTGGCCTACCTGGCAACGCCAGTCTGGATCGATCCGCCAGTGGTGGCGACAAACGCCGGGCCAGTAATCGATGACAGCTTGCTGGCAGGACCGCGAGCCGGGGAGGTCCGTTTATGAGCCGACCTTTCGACGTGAGGCTGCCGCTCGAGTTGGCTTATCAGCGACTGGTGCTGTTCGCCATTGAACTGCTCGATGCGGTGACCCTTTCTCGAATTACTAACGGTGTGAAAGTGGTTGCTGACGGACTCGAAGGCAAGCCGACGGTGAACGCGAGCGGGCTGTTCGTTTGGCTCAAAGAAGACCTCGCGAACTTGCGGAAGATTTCGATCGATCCGGGACAACTTCCCTACGAGAGCCTTGAACTGACCGCTGCCGAGGTAACCACGCCGCTGACAACTGTCCAACTTCAGCCGCGGGCAGATTACGCCTTCGCTGCTGGCGTCAGCGGATTGCGCGGCTCGTTGATCGAAGATCGAACCAGCACACCTGTGGTACCGGTCTCAGATGCCGATGTCCACCTGCGTTGGCTGGATGACAATGGCGTCTGGCAAGACGCGCCTACCATTTCTCATACAGACAAAAAACGGGGCGATTTCGTGTCGATAGTCCGCCTCAATCCGACCGAAGTGCCAGACATCGATCTAGGCGGAAATGTCACGGTGCGCCTGCATGCGCGTCGCGGCAGCAACGAGCGCACTTCTGCCGATTTCAAACTTCTGCAAGGTCGCGTCATGGAACCGTCGACCGCCAATACGTTGACGTTTGCCTGGGACGAGTTGCAGCCCTGAGTTCGCCAACTAGGAGACAATGCTATGAGTGAATATACGGAAAAGCCCACCGATCAAGACTGCACTCCAAAGCCTGATCCGGGACAGGAGCCACCGCAAAAGCCAGACTGCAAAACCGGATTGCCAACAAGCACTCCGCCGAAGCTGAAAGATCCGCCGAAATGCGAAAATCCCTGTTGTTGCCCACACGGTCCGGCGCCGAAACCGAACTGTCTCGAGGATCTGATTCAGCACCAGGCGGAGGAAATTGCCAAGGCTGAGAAAGCGAAACAATTCAAGACGGAGCTTGAAGCACTGCTGACCAAGGCCCAGGCAGCCTCGCAGGACTACACACGCGCGACGTACGACCGTCTCGTCAAAGATTGGAAAGAGCAGGACGAAGCGATCGTCGATCTTATTCAGAAGGTCGCTTGTGGAATCCCGTGCTGGAAGTGCGTGATCGAGTGCTACATCTGCCCGATTTTGAATGAAATGCACGACGCCGAGTGGCAACTGTACGATGACGAAAAGCTTTATGAAACCGTCTCCAACTATTACGACGTGCTTTATTGGCATCAGCAGGATCGCGACATCAAGGAACGCCGCTTCAATCGAATCAAGAGCGTTTTGGCCGCGTGGGAAAAGCCGGCCCAAACGATCGAAAAGTTACTCGGCGCCAACAATGTGCTGATTGGGGAGTTAAAAAAAGCGCTCGACTCTCCAATCACCGTCTTCGATCTTTTCCTGAAACTAATACCTCAGCATCTCGCGATCGGCCCTGCCGGGACACCATCGAAGATCGATGCGAAGTTCACGGACTTTTGCAAGTGCGATACGGGCGAGCCTGACAATTGCTGTGTTCGCGATGCCGGCATGAACAAATGGAGTGTGCGGAGAAAGTGGCTTGGCCCGCAGCCCTATCTCGTCGACCCACAGATCTACATCGACATTATCTGCTGTCTGGTCGAGCACCGCTATGCTCCAGCGCAGGAGGCTTTGGCAGATGCGGAGGCAGCGGTCCTTACTGCAGAGAACGACATCAAACGGGCGAAGGCCATCATCGAAAACGGGCTAAAGAATTTCGAGAAGAATGCAAAAGGCGCAATCCCGCTCGTGATCGATTGTGAACAACACAAGCCGAAACCAGCGCCGCCGGCCACAACCTATTAGCTGACGTCTAAACCAGGAGAATCACCATGCCTGAATATCTGCATCCCGGTGTTTACATCGAAGAAATTGAGCGAGGCCCGCGACCGATTGAAGGAGTACCCACCAGCACCGCGGCCCTGCTCGGCGAGGCCGAACGCGGCTCAACAATGCCGCGCTTGGTCACGAGCTACAAAGACTATCTACGTTGGTTCGGCGACGTTTTCCATCCCAATACATTCCTACCGTACGCTGCCAACGGTTTTTTCGAGAACGGGGGCAAGCGTGCCTACATAGCCCGTCTGGTTGGTAACGGCGCAGTTTTCGCTACCGCTGCGTTCGGTGACTTCTCGATTCAAGCGGCCGGCCCGGGCCTCTGGGGCACGCGCGTCTTTGCGAAAATCTCACCTGGTACGACCCTGGATCAAAACGGAAACTCTGTCGGCTTTCGAATGCAGTTGGCTTATTGGAGCGAAGGCCAGGAGCCGTTCGATACCTTCCTGCCTGAAAACAGACAAAGACTGCCGAGGCCACAACTGATCGAGGACTTTGACGATCTGGTTACTGACGAAACTTCGCCCGATTACTACGGTAAGCGAGTGCCGTTTATTGATCGCGAAAAGGGCGAAAAGAATCAGGGGCCGGAAAGCTCCGCGCTCGGAATTCTGGTCCGCAATGCCGGAGTCGCGGCCGGTGCTCGTCCGGGTGATGGCGCACAAATCCTGGCCAACGGCGCCGATGATGCGGTTGCTCTGGGCACTGACGACTTCACGGGAGAAGCGATTCCCGGAGGAAGATCCGTGCAGGGTCTCGCCGCGCTCGAGCTCGATCCCTACCGCGAAGTTGCGCTGGTCTACTCGCCCAACGTGTCGACGGACATTGCAAAAAAGATTGTCTCGCACTGCGAGAACCTCAGATTTCGCTTTGCCGTCTTTGACAGCGCCAAGAGTCAGGATCCTGGTGACCCTCGCAACGCCATAACCGACAGCAGCTACGCAGCGTTCTACTATCCCTGGATTCTCACATCGGATCCGCGCACTGGCACTCGCAAACTCATTCCACCCGGGGGGCACGTTCTCGGCGTGTACGCGCGCTCTGACACGGAGCGTGGAGTCTTCAAGGCGCCGGCGAATGAGATCTTGCGCGGCGCACTCGACCTTGAAGTTGATATCAATGATCTAATTCAGGATACGTTGAATCCGAAGGGCGTAAATGCTATCCGCAGTTTCCCCGGTCGCGGTATTCGGGTGTGGGGGGCCCGCACGATCACTTCCAACGCATTGTGGAAATATGTGAGTGTGCGACGTCTCTTCATCTTCCTGGAACGATCCATTTACGAGGGCACGCAGTGGGTCGTCTTCGAGCCTAACGACGATAAGCTCTGGGCGCGAGTGACCGACACCATTCGCCTGTTCCTGCGGGCACAGTGGCGTCTCGGCGCGCTCTTCGGCCGGACCGAGCAGGAAGCGTTTTTCATCACTTGCGACGCATCGATCCTCTACGCAATTTCCGCTACCGGCTCGAGATTGACAACATCACGCAGGCCGGTTTCAGCGAGGTTATGATCGCCGAGACGACGATCGACGTGGTCGATTACCGCGAGGGTACCGACCCGCCCCATGTACGAAAACTTACTGGGCTCACGAAATACGGAAACATCACGTTGAAGTGGGGCCTGACCAACGGCCCAAATGCGCTCGATCTCTTCAAGTGGCACTTTGAAGTCTCGCAGGGAGAGGTCACAAAAAAGCGCAAGAGCGTGGCGATCATCGTGCAGGCCGAAGACGGCGTGGACAGTGCCCGCTTCGTTGTCGAAGAGGCATGGCCTGTCAAGTACGACCCCAGTGACCTCAATGCGAAGGGCAACGAGGTATTGATCGAACTGCTCGAGCTGGCCAATGAAGGCATACGGCGCACTGCTTAAAAAGGGGAATAACCATGAGCACCACGAATTCCGGCTTCCAGACTGAGATTGAGTTCGAATTGCCCAAGGGCTACGTGGACGATACCGGAACGCTACACCGGCGCGGCACGATGCGCCTGGCCACGGCGGCCGACGAGATCCTGCCGTTGCGCGATCCGCGCGTCCAACAAAACGAAGCGTACCTCGCCGTGATTGTTCTCGCCCGCGTCATCACGCGTCTCGGGACTTTAACGGAAGTTCACACCGGCGTGATCGAGAACTTGTACGCCTCGGATCTCGCCTATCTGCAACGACTGTATGAGAAGTTCAATGGGAGCGACGAAGTCGAGCCGGAAATTGCGCCCGAAAAGCAGTGGGCCACCGGAGGCAAGACGCTGCGGAGGTTTACTGCCGTGGGGGAAGCATGAAGGCCTATCCCGTGAAGTCGTTGTACGAGGAGATGGCCTTCATCGCATGTCACTTCCATTGGTCTTACGGCGAGATTATGGCGCTTGAGCATCACGAGCGCCGCCGCTGGTGCCGTGAGATCTCGGCAATCAATCGCGTGCTTGACGGCGCGCCAGCTAATCCCTTCGACGTCGGGAGCATCTCTCGATGACACGCCAGGACCCTCTGCGCGGATTTCGTTTCCTGCTCGAAATCGAGGGGATAACAAGCGGCGGCTTCACGCGAGTCAAAGGCATCTCGCGCGAAGTGAAATACGAATCGTATCGCGAAGGTGGCGTTATCGAGTACGAGCACAAGCTTGTCACTCAGGTTTCGTATCCCGCGTTGATTCTCGAACGCGGTCTGGCGCTCGATGATTTGTGGAAGTGGGCTCTGGCAACGGCCGACGGCGAAGTTAAACGCAGGACCGTCTGGATACGGCTTCGGGATGAAGCCAACTCACCAATGTGGGCGTGGCAGATCGAGTATGCACTGCCGGTAAAGTGGACGGCGTCTGACCTGGACGCCAACTCGTCGCCGGTCGTGATGGAAAGTCTCGAGCTGGCACACCACGGACTAAGAAAGGCGACATGATCTACGCGACCGGAAAAAATCGCTACTTAGTTCTCGCGCTCGCAGCTCGGAATGCTGCCAGGCGTTTTCTTGCGCGCGGTTTGCATGGATGTGGCTCTGACGTTTGGTCTCCGCTCGTTTTGCGTTGGCGACGGCGGGCGAACCGCAGAGATCAGGGCGCAACCAGCCGCGCGGCGTCTGAAACTAGAGTGCAATGGTTTCCGCAGTTCCATTTCCATTTCGCTACTTACATGCGCGATCGAAATCGGCTTGGCGCGCGGCGGCTTTTAGGATCGCAACCAGCTCCAACTCAGCAAACACGGATTGTGGTGGACCAACACTGGACGAGTGTTCCAGGTCGTCCCGCATCTCCGGCGCAATCCCAATTCACCCGATTCGCGACGCCTTCGCCGCCCGGACGTGAGCAGTCACGGCCAAACGAGCAGGGTGCAGGTTCAGACGCGCCGCGCGCTTCGTGGCCCGCGATCAAACTACCAATGGTGCGCTGGCCGAGGCCTCGTCCGGGACAGGCGCCGTTTGCACACACACCGGAAGCTGCTCGTGCGGAAAAACAAAGCAACGAACCGGGACGGCCGTTTCAAACACACTCACGAACCTGGCAGCACTGGCTCCAGGTTTTTTCAGTACGCTCGCCAAAGACGATCGATCAAGTTGGTTCAAGCGCCCGCGAGCCTCAGGACTTGAAGTTTCAATTTGATCGCGCCGAGGAACTCGTTTGGCGCCGCAAGCCGCCGGCAAAAAGAATCGACGAGCTCGAGACGGAACCGGCACGGCCAGGAAGTTTTCGGCGCCCGGCAGTTCATTCGTTTGCAACCGTGGAAGAGCCAGTGAGCGCGTCGCCGGAAATCGCAAAGGCTGAGGCCGTACCGGTGGCAACGCTCGACCCCAGCGTGTTGGACCGTCTGACGGATGACGTGATTCGGCGAGTGGAACAACGAATACGCATTGAGCGCGAACGGCGCGGACTGTGAACAGATGGGCAAGGAACAACTAAAAAAGGCGACGATCACTGTCCTCGACGGCGCGGACAAGGGAAAGGTGATCACGGTCCTCTTCAATCCCACCGAGTACAGCTTCGAGCGAACCAACTCTTACAAGGCGACGGCGGTGCCGGGGCTCGGATCGCCTCTGCTGCAGTTTGTAAACGGCGAATCCGATCGCCTCAGTTTGGATCTGTTCCTCGACGATTACACAGATCCTGAGGGGCCGACGTCGTTACAACAGAAGGAGCAGAAACCGCTCACCAGTCGTCTCGCCGCGATTTCGAAACTGCTCGAAATCGATCGCGACTTACATGCGCCGCCCCCCGTGCGGTTCAACTGGGGCCCACTGGAATTCGTCGCCGTCATAGAAAAACTTGGCCGCAAGGTCACGATGTTTCATCCCGATGGCACGCCCGCCCGCGCGACGCTTTCGGTTAGTTTTAAAGAATATCGCACGCTGCGCCGGCAACTCGAAGAGCCGCGGCGCGAGTCTGCCGACAAAACCAAGCGCCGCGTGGCGGTCGGCAAAGAGCGTCTTTGGTTCATAGCCGCGCGGGAATACGACGACGCCGGCGAATGGGTACGAATTGCTGAGGCCAACGACCTCGACGATCCGCGCGAGATCGAGCCTGGTGACTGGCTCTTACTTCCACCAATAGAGAATCCGAATGGAACTGGCAGCGCTATCTAGAACCTACGGTGATTTCTACGCGCCGACCTACGCTGTGCGCTTGGGGCGCCAGGATCTCATGCGTGATCTGCTGGCTGCGGTCAGTCAGGTTGAGGTTGATTTGCAGCTGGGCGCGGCGTCTCGTTTCAACTTCACAGTTACCGACTGTTACAGCCACAAGCTCAACGCCTTCCAAACTGATCGCGGCGCCGACCTGTTGAAGTTGCTGGCGTTCGGCAGCGAAGTGGAAATCTGCATGGGTTATGGCGACGCCAAATCCACTCCAATCGCGATGAGTGGCACGATCACCGAAATCACCACCAACTTTCCCGAAAGCGGCTCGCCGGAGCTTGCCATAGCGGGTTACGACCACGGTTTCCCAATGACCATGGGTAAAAATTCTCGTACCTGGACGAAGGCCCGCGATAGTGACGCAGCCCATGAGATCGCCAGTTTCAATAATCTGAGTGCTGTCATTGAAACCACTGAAGAGCAGCACAAACAAATCGAACAAAACCAGGAAAACGATTGGGAGTTTCTTAAGAAACTTGCCGACCGCAATCACTTCGAGCTGTACGTGGACGAGCGCAAGACTTTGCATTTCGGAAAGCCAAATGACAAAGCCGGCGCGGTGGTCCGCCTCGTGTATGGCGAGGGGTTGTTGAGTTTCAAACCCCAGGCAAACCTCGCCGGGCAGATTTCGAAGGTTGAAGTTTACGGTTGGGACACGGCGCAGAATAAGGTCATCATCGGCGTCGCCACCACTGGAGAAGAATCAGGGCTTACGGGCAAAAGCGCGGGCCAACACCTCAACGGGTTCGTGCGCGACCCCACCAAACGTCCAACGTTGCGGCTCAGACAGCCGGTTTTTACCCAGTCCGAAGCCAACCAGCGCGCCAAAGCCGCCCTGAGCGAGCGCGCCAAGCAGTTCCTGACAGGTGATGGCGAGTCGATTGGTATTCCGGAAGTGCGGCCTGATCGAAACGTTGAGCTCGCGGGTCTCGGCGTTCCGTTTTCCAAAACCTACTACATTCAACAGGCCACTCACAAAATCGACGCCAACGGTTATCGAACGCGATTCAAGGTGAAGGAGACTGGACTATGACGCTCATGGAAACAGCGCCAAGCGAGACCGCGCATGAATCGGGCGGATATGTGAAGGGCTTGGCCGTCGCAGTGGTTACGAATAATCAGGACCCAGAAAAGTTTGGTCGCGTGAAACTCCGCTTCCTCTGGCAGGAACAGGCCAGCGAGAGTAATTGGGCCCGGCTGTCTGTGCCAATGGCCGGAAAGGATCGTGGCTTGATGATGATCCCGGAAGTTGGCGACGAGGTATTGGTGGCTTTCGAGCGAGAGGATTTGCGTTTTCCCTACGTGCTGGGCGCGCTCTGGAATGGCAAAGAAACACCGCCGTTCACCAACGACGATGGCAAGAACGACAAGCGAATGATTCAGTCGCGCAAGAAACACTATTTGCTGTTCGACGACGGAACAAGCGGAGTCGTGGAACTGCTTCACGAGAAGGGCAAGAAGATCCGGTTTGATGACGACGGCTTTGCTGTTCAGGACGAAATGGGAAACGTCGTAAAGGTCGATAGTAACAGCGGCGCGATGACCATTGAGGCCATAGGCCAGCTCAACATCAAGGCCGCGTCCATCACGATCGAAGCCAACGGCATGCTGGAAGTGAAGGCGGGCACCACGCTGACCCTGCGCGGCTCGCTGGTGAACATCAACTGAAAGGAACGCTCGATGGGACAGCCCGCCGCACGCGTCGGAGACCAAACCAGCCACGGAACGCCGCTCGGGCCGGGGCCTGGCTGCCTGTCCGTATTCATCGGCGGGCGGCACGCGTGGCGGGCGGTGCTGGACACGCACGCCTGCCCGCTCTTCGACGGCCCGAAGCCGCACGTCGGCGGCGTGGTGGAGATGGGGAGCGAGACGGTGTTGATCGGCGGCGTGCCGGCCGCGCGTCTGGGAGACCAAGTGATTGAAACGGGTGCGCCGAATCCAATCGTTTTCGGCGAGCTAACGGTGGTGATCGGGTGATCGGATGAACACAAACGATTCCATCGAACGCAAAGATTTTCTCGGCCGCGGCTGGGCCATGCCGGTTACGCCCGATCCGCGTACGGGACTGGTGGCCAGCGTCGCCTACGAAGAAGACATCCGTCAGTCGATCCTGATCATTCTCGAGACTGCACCGGGCGAACGCGTCATGCGTCCGAACTTCGGCTGTGGCGTTCACGAACTTGTGTTCACCGCGCTCGATAGCACGACCATCCAGTTGATTCGTTCCAACGTCGAGGAGTCCTTACGGCGCTGTGAAGCACGCATCGACGTCCTTGAAGTAACTGTCGATGAAGCGGCCACGTCTGAGGGCAAGTTGCTGGTGGAAATTGAATATCGCGTGCGCAAGACCAACCAGGTCGGCAATCTCGTTTTCCCGTTTTACTTCCGTGAGGGAGGACGACCGTGAAACCGCCGCGTGCACCTCGACTTGAAGAGCGACGCACTGCCGAATTTTCGGCAGAGCTCCGGGAGAGAGCGCGCGCCTGGCTTCCGGTGTGGAGTCTTGCCGATGAGGAGCACGACTTCGGGCGCGCGTTGTTGGAGATCGCGGCGCGGTTCAGTTCTGAGGTCGCGCAACGTCTCGACGGCGCCGGCGAAAAGATGCGTCGTGGTTTTCTCGATGGGCTTGCCGAGCGTGGTGAAGCGGCGCGGCCGGCGCGGATGCCCGTTGTGTTCAAGCTGGCGGACACCGCTCGAGAAGGGGTGCTCGCGTCGGCGCCAGTGCGCATGCAGGCGGACGCCGGTGGTACGCCA